>Ga0315268_10001478_pt1 | contig 27054 bp, 25 predicted proteins | sample C1_top_MG_FD_204535 | JGI IMG/M metagenome (GOLD analysis project Ga0315268, IMG submission 204535) | Sediment microbial communities from Yellowstone Lake, YNP, Wyoming, USA - C1_top | ecosystem: Environmental > Aquatic > Freshwater > Lake > Sediment | place: USA: Wyoming | collected 2017-08-01
CCAAGAAAGTAAGAGGCTAGCCCTGAAAAAGCGGCCACCGCGAGAACGACAGATGGAAACAGGACGACGCCGGGTTCGAACAGTTTATCCACAGCCTCTTTCAGCATCAGAACACCTGATACAACGATCGTCACGGCGACTATTAGCAAGGCCAAGGTTTCTGCTTTGTAATATCCGTATGGAAATCTTTCGGTGGGTTTTTTCTGAACTAGCTTGAGTCCAGCCCAGACTGCAATCGAGGAAAAGATGTCAGCAAAGGAATGAATCGAGTCTGCGAGTAATGCCACGCTCCCCGAGATCATCGATACTGTGCCTTTCAGAAGGCTGAACACTAGGAGAACAGCTGCAGAAATGATCGCAGCTCTTTCTCCTTTTCTAAAAAGCTGGTTCTTCTCGTTCATTCGAGAACCAAGCTCTGAGTTCTACTCCTGGTGATGGTGTGCGTGATGGCAGCCTTCGGTAAGCTCTTGAAGCTTGTCATCATTGTATGAAACGATTACGTCTTTGACAGTATCTGCGTTCGCTTTCAGCACCGCTATTCCTGCTTCTTGGAAGCCAGTTAAACCTCTTGGACCCATTCCGTAGGTTATTATCGCGTTTGGTTTCCGCTCCAGAATGTGGTCGTGCATGTGTCCTTCGCCCCCGAAATGTTCGCCTTTGTTTTCTAAGGTCTCGACGTTTTCGACTTTTCCGTCCTTGTCCAATGCTACAATAGCATAGAAAGGCGCTCTTCCGAAATGCTCTGCTATCCTAGCGTTCAGACCGTTGTTATCTGACACAGGAACAATAACTGTGGTTTTCATTGCGTCACCTCCTTTTTCACTACTTCCTCGTCTTCTGTTTCAGGAAATCTTCGATTTTCTTGACAATTTCCATGAAGGACTTTGAAGCTGCAGAGTTAGGATGCTCGACGATGAACGGTTCCCCTCTATCAGCATCCTCACAGATTTTCTGATCAATTGGAATGCTTCCAAGAAACGCGATATTCAGTTCCTCAGATATCTTTCGCCCGCCCCCAGACTCGAATATGTCAGATCTTTTCCCGCAATGAGGACAGATGAAGCCGCTCATGTTTTCGATGACGCCGATTATGGGCATTCCGAGCTGCCGAGCAAAAGTGACAGACTTCTTAACGACCACTTGTGAGACCTTGGAGGGAATTGTTACTATTATGACGCCGTCCATCTCTGGTAGCAGCTGAGCAATGCTTAGGGGTTCATCGCCTGTTCCGGGAGGCAGATCAATTAGCAGAATGTCCAAGTCTCCCCAGACTATCTCTGACAGAAACTGGCGAATCGCCGTCATCTTCAATGGTCCACGCCAAATCACCGGCGCGTTTTCATCAGACAATAGGAAGTCCATGGAAACAACCTTTATCCCTAACGTGCCCGAGGCTGGAAAGGCTCCAGGCGGGCCCACTCGGAGTCTTTGGCCCGTCAGTCCTAGCATTCTCGGTACGCTGGGACCATGTATGTCTGCGTCAAGAATCCCAATCTGGTCAGCGTGTCCGTGCATCGCGAGGGCCACGGCCAGGTTCACTGCCACCGTGCTTTTGCCCACGCCACCTTTGCCACTTATTACGGCTATCTTGTGTTTGACCTTGCTCATTTTGGCCCTGAGCTTCTGCTCCTGGTCCGAAAACTGTTTTTCTCTCTCTGTAACTTCTTGCGTGCTTGCCAATTCGAAAACTCCTTCACATTTCAAAATGGCCTCTGTGGCCTCTTTCAAGTCGAGCGTACCCTCTGTCCTGGGGAGCCCTGTGGATTTTCTTGCTTCCGCATTTGGGACAGGAGCTGGGTCTTCCTCTTCCATGCGGTTCCTCCCACTCGTGGCCGCAATCAAGGCATTTGAATTTTCTGCTTGCGTCTGACATGTATTCTCCTCCTTCTATTCGTATTGCTTTGCCGTTGACCAATGCATCTGCCACCTTCTTTCTTGCCGCCTCTATGACTCTGTGAAATGTCGGTTGCGATATACGCATACTGTCAGCCGCCGCTGTCTGCTCCAATCCCTCGAGATCCTTCAACCGTATCGCTTCAAATTCATCTACGCTCAGGCCGACGCTTTCCAAAGAAGTCATTGGAACACCTCTGGGTTTGAAGTACGTCACTCCTGGTTCGTAGCATACTCGTCGGCAGATTCTGGGTCTAGGCACAGTTATGAATAAATATTCATAACTCTCTTAAAGGTTTCGCAACGCAAGCTGGAAACACAACATTCCGAAAACATCAAAACAAAACAATAGCTTTTCATAGCGGTCAATTACTTAAGCGCCTCTTAATGGTGAAGTGCGCGCGCTCAACAACTGCTTACTTTTTTATTTCGAACAGTTCAGAGCTTGGAACGCACAATAGCCTCATTGACTCTCTTCTTGACTTGTCTTCTGATTTGATCTTGTCGATAGACTCTAGAAGTTCGCCTTTGACCTTCAGTCGGAGTTTCAGGTCTTCTTTCGTAAAAAGCACTGATATTTCTTTGCCTTTTTTGAGTACAATGTTGCGCTTTCCCAGGGTGCAACCAGTCGCGAATTGGATGCCATCCACAAAACACGAATTGGGAGGATGAGGGTCGGTGGTCACTATTGCCTTCATTTTAAAACAATCTTTCCCCAGAAAGGAATTAGCCAGCAGACCAGCTCTCACGCCCAAGACAAGGAAGGGACCTAGGTGCCCATGGAACTCCACGGCGCCTTTCATAATCTCATCGCGTGCCAAATCATTTGAAGCCACGGCGTGGTCTTCAATCTTATTTGTGCGCATTATTTCAGCCAGGCTTGACCGTGGAACCACAAGGTAATCAGAACTGTTCTTCAGCATATAGGCTTCCGAATGATGCACAGGCGGATAACCCTTTTTCTCATATTCTTTCAGAAAACCTTCAACAAAGCTCAAAGCTCTTGGCTCGTGAGAAACAGACTGTATTCTTCCTTTTCGGAAAGCGTCAATCAAACTCTCCAACAGCTTCCTGAATTCTTCCACGTGTCCTTGTTTCATGTTCTTGGCTTTCATAAAAGCCCCGCAGATTTTCCGATAATCATTCCCATATTTCCTCTTGTACGGTCCGAAATTCAGTCTAACCCATTTTTTGCCGAGCAACTCTTCCACCAATGATCCATCCGAAGGTTGTGTGTTCTCTAGATTTCTTTTAATCCAACTCAACGTCTCGGTCTCGTTCATCATTTCAAGCAGATGGAAGGATCCCAAAGATGACTGATACAAGAACTTCAGCAAGTCAAAGAGACACACTCCTTCATGAAGCTCCATGTGCTTTCTTAGAACCTTCGTGAAATAGTCTTCAGCACGACCGACAAATCTCAGTTCCAACGAAGACAGACGCTTCTCATTCTTCACTTTCATTTCCTCCTCGTCAAAATCTTCTTGTTTCAATATAATATTTCTGGCTACGTTAGGTTCGACGCCTTCATATGGATATTCTGAGTGCGAATATGCTTTCCATACCCCCCGTGCAGAAAAAAGGAGGGTTGCGCGGGAGATATCTCACTTGCCGTGGCAGATGGGAATTCACAATGTGCCACCCCGGGTAAGATATAAGTTCTATAGAAGCAAAGTCATCCTATTAGTGGGGAAAGATCGTGGCCAATTGTAGCGAATGTACCGTTTTCGTGTGCGAACACCCTCAACGAGCTCGAGTTACTTCCAAGCTGGATTTTTGCCCGATGATCGTTGAGAAAGATGTCCTAAGGGAAGCTAGGGAAGAATATGAAAAACCTGGCGTTGGAAAATTAGCTTATGCTTCTGCTCTGGTGGAGTCAGAAGGTTCTATGAAGTGGACCAGAGTCGAAGACACGATGGAATTTGCCAGAAGGATGAATTTCGCGAAGCTTGGTGTTGCCTGCTGTGTAGGATTGACCGAGGAGGGAAAAGTACTGACCGATATTCTCGAACGCAATGGCTTTCAGGTGACTTTAGTATTCTGCAAGACTGGCGGCGTTCCAAAGGAAGAGTTGGGACTGAAAGACAGCGAGAAAGTACATCCCGGCACCTTCGAGCCCATTTGCAACCCAGTAGCACAAGCTCTAATCATGAACAAGGCAAAAACGGAGCTGAACATAATTGTAGGTCTCTGCGTAGGACATGACTCCACCTTCATCAAGTATTCCAAAGCACCCGTGACGGTTTTAGTTGCCAAAGACAGAGTCCTATGCCACAATCCCGTTGGAGCATTATACACTGCAAATGGATACTACAAACACAAACTCTATGACACGCACAGCGCACGCATCGGAATCAAAGCGCCTTAGATTCATAATATAGTGTTACCATTCCGTTTCTCTCTTCTTCACAAAGCGGCGCTCTCGCCCTCTGTCCTCACAAAGAGATACTTCGCTAGATCATTGATTGTGAGCGAGAACGTCGCAGTGCAGGACGCCACAAACAGAGTCTCAGCTATTGGTAGAGGTTTGAGGCCTGGGATTCCTGTTGTCGTCACTATGGTTGCAGCGATCATGCTCAGTATCATTGCTGTGAGCAGAGTCTTGCTTGGTCTCGAATCCCAGAAATGCCCTCTTTCTCTTACGTTGAATATCAGGAACATGGCAAAATAGAATAATATTTCAAAACTGAACGTGTACAAGGTTTCGTCGGCTGCAGTAAGACGGAACACGTTGAGTCCGACGTATAGTAGCCCGAATGATTCGATGACAATCAACGTGCTGAGCAGCAGGGATACTTTTACTGGGCCGGTTATGTTCCAAGTGTTAGGTTTCTGTGACCATTTCAAATCGTCTGTAGACAGTGCTATCTTGACAAAGTCGGTCATGAAGAAGAGGAGAACTATGGCGAAGGCTGACACGACATAATTACCCGTTAAGATAAACGACAGGACCACAAAAATGGCAGTCTGCAGAGTTCTCACTATCTTGCTCAGTACCCATGCAGATATTCTTTCAAAGATTACTCTTCCATTTCTGACCAAGTCAACGATGCTGGTCAAACCTTCATTCGTCAGCACGACGCTTGCTGCCCCCTTGGCTACGTCTGTTGCGGTGCTCACGGCTATGCCCACTTCCGCCTGTCTCAGCGCTGGTGCATCATTCACACCGTCACCTGTCATGCCCACAACCTGCCGTGCGGCCTGAAGACTTTTGACAATTGCATATTTGTCCTCGGGATATATCTCCGCGAACCCATCGCTTTTCTCGGCTGCCTGTGCGGCCTCTATTGCGTTTTCTTTTACGAATTCTTTCAGGTCTGAAGCTCTGATGATCCGTTCACCGAGCCCTATCTCAGCTGCAACTTCCTTCGCTATTGCGACAGCGTCTCCTGTCAACATTTTCACTGATATCCCTAGGTGCCTAAGCTCTTGTACCAGTTGCTTTGAATCAGTCCTGGGCATATCGTAAAGCGCCACTAGACCGACGATATCAGGAGACTCGTGATCATGTGCTTTCGCGACTGCCAGAGTTCTGTAACCTTTCTCGGCAAACATGCTCATCCGCGATTCCAAGTCTCTTACAGAGTCCTCATGAAGCCCACATGCTTTGGCTATGATGCTGACAGATCCCTTTAGAACCTTGAATTCACCCTTGTCTCCTTGCACCAAGGCTTCAGTTCTCCGTGTTTTGGCGTCAAAAGGAACAAAATCCCTCTGTACAAACGAAGAAACGGGCAAATTCCCCAATTTGGCCTTGACAATAAAGGCGTTATCTATAGGATCTTGGTTAGCCTCTTGAGAAGCCAAGGCACCGTACAGTATTACGTCTTTTTCAGTAAACCCATTCAAGGGAATTACGTTTGCCACTGAAAGCTTGTTCATCGTTATTGTGCCCGTCTTGTCGGCGCAGAGCACACTCATCGTTGCCGCATCTTCAGAAGCGCTCAGTCGAGTCACGAGTACGCCTTTTTTGGCCAACTCCATAGAGCCCAACGCCATACTGACAGTGAACATTGCCGGCAAGGCAACAGGTATCGCAGACAATAACAGAACTAGGACTATTGGCAGCACGTCCAAAAGACTGATTCCCTCAAACGCTGAAACGGCTACAGCCACGATGATCAGCGAGACAACTATGATCAGAAGCCACTTAACGACGTTTGAAATGACTTCTTCCATGTGTAGTTTTGGCCTTGCAAGCTGGACTAACTGTGCAGTTCGTCCAAAATACGTTTTCAGCCCTGTTGAGACGACGATGCCGTTAGATTCGCCTCTCTTGACAATGGAGCCCGAATAGAGAACGTCGCTTGGCTTTTTGTCTATTGTCATTGACTCACCTGTCAAGGCTGACTGGTCGACTCCCAGCTCGCCATCTATTATTTTCACGTCAGCTGGCACGAAGTCTCCGGACCGCGTTCTGATTATGTCGCCAGGAACCAATTCTCTCGCCGCCAAGTTTCTCCAAGAGCCGTCTCTAAGGGCTCTTGCGTTGACTTGCAGCTTTTGTTTCAGTGATTCCACTGCGCCTGATGCTCTCTGTTCTTCCTCAAAACCCAATACCGAATTGAAGACAAGAAGCCCAGTCACGATGTACAAGTCTGAGTATCTGTGGAGGAACCATGAAAGAACTATTATGATCTCTAGCATCCATGCGGTGAGACCCCAGAACTTGCTTGCAAACGTCTTCAGTGGGTTAGCTTTTTTCTCGGGAATTTCATTGTATCCATACTGCCCTAGTCTGGTCGCAACTTCATCCGACGAGAGCCCACGGGTCAGACTAGACTGCAGAGACTTGATTGTATTCTCTGTCGTTATCTGACTGAAGTCTAGGGTCTTCTCAGTCAATTCTGAACCTTCTGTCGGACGTTCACTTCCAGACCGCGTCATTCGAGAATAGACATCTTTTCTTGATAAAAAGGGATAGGTCAGTAGGCTTTTTTGGAAAGCACTACAAGGTTTTCGCGACTTCGCTGAAGGGTGCGACGGGTCTTACGTCAACTGTCATTGGACCAAAGAACTTTGTAACGGTTAGGGCACTGTCGGCGTCTATTATGAAGAAACCTTTATGCTCTGTACTTTTGTCTTTTGGACAACTGACATAGGCTCCGACTATTTTGAGACCCGATTTCCTAACGTTGTCGTCTGAAAAGAGCTTCTTTATCATTGTTTTCCCTTCAGGCGTTTCTAATGGGCATTTTGCGGCAGGATGGGTATGAGCAGCGACAAATAGCAAAGACTCACCTCCCTTTTGCATTTCAACTTGAAGTATCTGCTCTGACTATTTTGGCACCACTTCAAATTCCACTTTCAGCGGTATTGGCTCTTTAAATATCGAGAGAACTGGGCAGTTTGCTTCGGTTCTTCTCCAAGCGCTTTCCAATAGTTCCTTTCTTGCCGTTGCGCAGACTTTGGTTTTGATTGTCACTCCAGTCAGTATCGGGGAGTCAGCAGGTTTTTCAGCTTCCGCGACAGCTTCGATCTTGCTGAGTTCGATTTTGCTCTGTTTACAGACATCGGCGAATATTGTCACGGCACAATCAGCCAAGGCCATTAGAGCCAATTCAATGGCAGTCGGGCCTTTATCGTCCCCGCCTGCGGGAGTAGAAAGGTCGCAGATTATGCTGTGTGTTCTGGAATTGTCGACCACTGAACGAACATTTTCGATCCATTTGGCTGTAGCCTTATATTTCGGCATTCTTTCACCAGAAACAATTTCTACACCGCCGACAAATTAAGAGTTGCGCAAGCTAGCGCGCATGGTTGTTGCCAAAATGGCTAAAAATATTCTTATTCTTATTTTGAGGAGCAAGGATAGTCCTGAACCTCACACACAACCATTATTTCTTTCCAACAACCAGTCCTTCAAGAATCTAGAAACGGAATTAAAACCGCGCGCAAAAGCTGATGCACGCATTTCCAATCGTAGGCGTTAGACGCGTGTGCGTGTGGACAGAAGCTCTCATGGTAGCTCATTGAGTCTTTCCTCATTGTTTTATCAGGTGCACTTTTTTTCTTCAAAAAGCTATGGACTAATTCTTTGTTTCTAAGTCGAAATATCGATTTAGCAACCGTGCACATCAAGCTTTCATGTTGTTTTCAGAATTGCGCCTTAAACCTCGTTGAAATCTGTTTGACAACAAGTCGGACAGAACACCAATGCTTGAGAAACAAAAAGACCATTGTTTTTCTTGTTTTTTTGAGAACTGCCAAGTTTCTGGGGAACGAAAGGCTTTTGATAACTTTCTTGGTAGGATCAGCCATGCTTTCATGTACATGTTAACTGCGCGCGCTGATATTTTTACTTCTTGAGCGAACTCTTGAAAATGCTTAATACGTGCGCTTGGTCAACACGATTAGACTGTGATATACGAAAGGAGAAAGAGTGAGCCATGGCAGATAGGAGAGAACGCAAGAATGAAACTTCAAAAGATAAGGGCAAGATCAAAGTAAGCAAAAATGGCCCTTATCTCGTTTCCGGTAGAATTCCTCTGGTCAAACAGATAATCGTGACTGACGCCGAAGAAATTCCCGTTGAATGGCGTGCAGGTAATGAATACTCATCACTGGAGAATTGCGCCCTTTGTCGTTGCGGTGAGTCTAAGAACAAACCGTTTTGCGATGGAACCCACATAAAAGTCAATTTCGACGGCACCGAGACGGCCACTCAAGAGCCTTATCTTCGACAAGCCAAAGAGATGGAAGGTCCAGCGCTGAAATTGACCGATGCTGAGAAATTGTGCGCCTCCGCGCGTTTTTGCCACCGGGCTGGTGAAATCTGGAATCTTGTCCCGAAATCAGACAAGCCTGAAGCTAAGAAAATCGCCATCGAAGAGGCCGGAGACTGTCCATCTGGCCGTCTGGTGATCTGGGATAAAAAAACCGGTAAAGCAGTTGAGCCCGAATTTGAACGCTCCATCGGGTTGGTTGAAGATCCTCAGGTAGGCGTGAGCGGTCCAATCTGGGTGCGCGGCGGCATTTCGGTTGAGTCTGCCGAAGGTAAGATTTATGAAATCCGCAATCGCGTTACTCTTTGTCGTTGCGGTAAATCTTCCAATAAACCTTTCTGCGACAGCAGCCACTATCCGGAGTAACTTGAACAAAGAAGGATGCCTGATCAGCAAAATCGACGACCATAAACTGATTGACGTTGAATATGGTCTTGATGACATACTGAAGGCCAAGGATAGAGTTTTCGTTGTTTTCTATGCTTCTTGGTGCCCCTTCTCCCAGAAGTTCTTGCCCACATTTGAGAAGTATGCTCAGAGCAAGGAACAGAGTTGTCTGCGTGTCAAGATTGACGATAAGGCAAGTCTTTGCGAAAAATATTCCGTGGAAGGGGTGCCTACAGTAATTTTCTTTGAGAACGGGAAAGTTACAAAACGGTTGGATGGAGCACCGGGAGAAGGATTAACCGAAAAACAGTTGAAGGATCTGATCAGATCCCGCTAGTTTGCTGGAGGCAACACAGGCCCAAGCGCGTGCTTGGTTAGCTGCGTCAGTTAGGGCGGTGGAGCTGGCTTCCCAAGACCCATAAAACGTGCAAAAACAGCGCCTCGACTCTCTAAAAGTTCTAGATCGAGCCCGATCTATCAGCTTCGTCACCCTGTAAGTGCCATCCAGCGCCCACTCAGACTTGGGCTTGAATAAGCACTAAGTAACAATTTGTGATGTCTTTCTGTGTTCGCATAATGTGCGTCGATATTTAAAGTGTCAAACGAGTTACCTGTCGTTTGAGGTGAAAAACATGGAAAGAAAAGAAAGAGAAAGGCTGGATGCCTTGGCACATGCCGAAGAGTATCGTGCTTTGGCTCGAGCTATGCTCCATCCCTAAAAATCCACTTCTCTATTTTTGTTTGTTGTTTTAGACTGTTTTGCCACAGTCTTTGGATCGATCGGGTGTTTCTAGAAAGTCTTAAATGTCCTGATTGGTTCGACCAAAACTAGGAAAGGCGAAGAATTCGAAATTAAGTTTTAAGAATAGCAGAACGATATAATCGTCCATGTCAAAAATCATCTTACTTCCTCACAAGTTCTGTGACTGCACATGCTATGTCAATGGTTTGGAAGACGTGCTCGCCTGGAAGGGTAGTAGTTTCACTGATTTCCTGCTGTCTGTTGTGGGAGGCATGGCCAGTTTTGCCTACTTGAAATTCAAGAGTGCAAAGCCTCCCTGTATGGTCTACTGGAGCACGAATCCTAAGTACCTGCTTCGTAATCTTGAGAAAGTACTCGGCTTCAGCCAAGCAGTGACTGAAGGTAAGAGTATCAAGACAACTTTCGCGGAACTCAAAGGATTCATTGACAAGCATGAGCCAGTCATGGCGGGAGCGCTTGACATGTACTACTTGCACTACTATGCGAGGATTTACAACAGATATCACGTGCCAATACACTACGTTCTAGTCGTCGGGTATGATGACCAGAAGCAGGTTGTTTTCGTGCACGATTGCGGCAGAACAGCTGTTGAGGAAGTGCCTTACGCTGAGTTTCAGAAAGCACTCAATGTCAAGGTGCCCGGAATGAGCAAGAAGAACACAATTAGGGTCTTCAAGCTTCCCGAAAACATTCCTTCAGAGCTTGATGTTGCAAGGAAAGGCTTTGCATTGAAGGCTGAGCAAATGCTCAGACCTCCTGTCAAATTGTTCGGCGTTCCCGCAATGCGTAAGCTCGCTGATGAAATCGTCTCATGGAACAGCAAGGAATGTTTCAAGCACCTAGTGACCTATGCTACAACTCCGCCTGAACTTCCAACCAGTTTTGAACACAGCGACGGCATGAGGTTCGCCCAAGCAGCGGTGCTTGCAAGTCTGGGCGAAAGATACAAGGTCAACGAGTGGATCAATGCATCAAAGCTGTTCAGAAAGTCAGGCTGGCTCATCGTTGAGCTGTGCAAGGTAGCTATGAAGCAAGACTCTGGGAAGTGTTCCGAGCTTGTTACACAAATAGCTAAGATTGAGGAAAAAGTCTACCACGTGCTGGAGGACGCTTGACGAATCATTGTGTTCTTCTGTGATTTCTCTTGCCTTTTATTGATGTTTCTGCACATTGGACGTTTACGCTTTTTGCCAGTCGCTTCAAATCGTCTTCGCTCATCCATTCCGTCTTTAAGTATTCACAGATCCTCTCTTCATCTAGGCCGAGTCTCCTCGCTTCCTCAACCGCGTACCGGTAGGCCTCAACCTCGGTCGGCCTTTCAACGTAGTCAAAATTGTGATCGAACAATTCCTTTCCTTCCATGAACTGCTTAACGTGAACCAGCTCATGGATCACGTCGAGGTATAGGTCCACAACGTTACCTTTGCTCAGGTAGTCGGCACTGATTATGAGGTGGCCGTCCACTTCGCTGACTCCCATGTATCCTCTTCGACCGGCAAACTCGACTTTAAGGTCTGAGAGCACTTTGTCCGTCGATTCCCCAAAGATTCCTCGAACCGCTTCAACCTTCTCGAAACCCTTGAAATAACTGTTGAAGGGCTCGGTCACGACTTTTGCGTTGCGCTCGATCGTGACTTTCAAATTGGACTCTATGCTGGTCAATTTTTTTCGTCGCCACATCTTGAGAGAATAGAATTAGTAAAGTTTATGCTATCGTATAAGCCTTGACATGTCTCAAATGTTTCACGCAAGAATCATGTCGTCTGAAGACCTCGAATTCGCCGTTCGGATCACTGACCAGATGGGCTGGCATTTGGCGAGAGAAGACTTTGAATTCATGGAGGAGCTGGAACCTGAAGGTTGCTTTGTGCTGCTCTCTGACCTAGATAAAATTGGTATAGCAACAACGGTCAGCTTCGGCAAAATAGGCTGGTTCGGAAACTTGATAGTAAATGAAGCCTACCGAAAGAAAGGAGCAGGATCACTCCTTGTCAAACATGCTCTGCAATATCTCAAGACCAAAAAGGTGGAAACTGTCGGTCTGTACGCGTACATTGAAAGAATTCCTTTCTACGAGAGACTTGGTTTCAAGTACGACTCAGAATTCACAGTTCTAAGTGGAAAGGCCCTTTGCTCGCCAACCAAAGTTGTCGTGGTGGAAGCTGGGAAAGAAGACGTGCAGAAGATCATTGATTATGACGGCCTATGTTTTGGTGCATCTCGAGGAAAGCTGTTGGAACCCGTAATCCTAGACCCCGATAACCTGTGCTGCTTCATGACTGAAAAAGGTGGGATAATAGGATACGGAGTGGCGAAAGTGTACAGAGGCATGGCTGAAATAGGTCCGTTGGTATGCTCGGAAGGCCGTAGTGACGTTGCAATCAATCTTTTAAGGACTATGCTGAACAGATTGGAAGGGTTAGAAGTCTCAATGTGCGTTCCAACGAGACAAAAAAAGATTCTGGATATGTTGAAAGAATCAGGGGTCACTGAGAACTTTAAAGTCGCTAGAATGTTTTTTGGGGTCTCCTCAGTTAAGGAATGCGTCTGCGCGGCTGAATCTCTGGAGAGGGGGTAAAAGTCAAATTGTCATCTGATCTTTCACGAATAATCTTGGAAGACTTTCTCAAAAACTCATGGTCATGCATCGAAGCTCTCGTAAAAGAACTAGGCACGTTCAGAGGCAGCGACCGAACGAGCGTCCACCTGTACTCCTTCAGGAACGGGCACAGGAATGACGCAAGGTTTGATGGTGGACACTTTTTCCTCAGAGCCTCTGTCGAATACTCAAACCCACAGTTGACGGTGGAAGAAGTTCAAGGAATTATTGCTGCCCGCATGCTCGAAGTCTGCGGAAACCACTTCTACTACTACGGCCTGCACCCGCCCGACGTAAAAGAAATTGATCAGATCTGTGAAATGCTTCACAACCCTTCTCAAGAGATATTGGTTTCATTCCTTCTTAACACAGATGAAATCGAACCCGACAGATACTCGATGAACCCGTTGAAAGAATCGATAGTAAACAGCGGACAGAGCGCTTTCCCATGCGCGTCGGTCAGAACAGAAAGTCTGCAAATAGACCAGAACTTCGCACAGAAGTACGATGGGTCACTGATATGCAAAGACGAGGTTAACCTTATTGTCAGTCGTCTTCAAACGGGCAACAACAGTTACGTAGACATGGTTGACGCGGTGAAGTATGAACAGCTCGAAGCCTTCTCAAAACTCTTCGGAATAAACCTCTCCATCTACTCGATGCGCATGCCCCTGACAACGCTGCAAAAGGAAACGACAGACGGCCTATTGCATCACATCATAAAGGAAACCCACGCCGACTACGAAGCGGTCGAATGTTTTTACAAGGTCATGGGCAGAAGCATGAAGAACCTGACAACGCTTCTGACCGTTCCACACTCGGCAAAGGGCTATGCGTCGAAACGCTCTGCAAAAGGAAGAATCTATTTCGAAGGAACGAAACTGAAAAACCTCAAAGTGGACTACAAAACGACCCTACTCTACCCAAACGCAATCGATCCAAGCGACGTGAGCATTGCAAGAGCCGACGACACCTTCACAGTGTCAGCAGAAAAACTTCAAAACTATGATTTCAAAGAAACCCCTTCCTCACCGCAATTCTTCCTATATTCACTGGCTTCCCCAGAAAACGCGGTTCTATGGCACGGCATCGGCGCGTTCGGCGCCTCAGAACTATTAAAGAGCTACACAACAACGCGGATCGCCTGCGCCAAAGACATGCTCATCAAAGACTTGAACGAAAAGTATGGAATCGCCAAAAACATTCCGCTGCAATTCAACCTCATTCCAAAATACATGTGGTTCCACCCCGTGCACCGAAACATAGATGCCAGCATTGGCTGCGTTGCAAACTTGAAAGATCTGGCCGATCTGGGCATGAGAATGGAACATTTATCAACTGACCAATACATCCGCAAGCCAGACTGAGAACAAGACATTAACGGGCTGATACATGCAGAAAAAGGAATCCCGTGCGACAGCAATGCTTTTCTATTACCAGTCGTCACCTTTTGACGGCTGGCCGACATGTTCTTCAAACAGATTAAACACCGTGGCGACAACTTCTCCTACATCATCGCAGACGAAAATACCAAAGAGGCTGCCGTTGTTGACCCCAGTTTCAACGCAGACGCAATAATCAAACTATTAAGAGACAAGGGCTTCGACACCAAATACATTATCAACACTCATCAACACACCGACCATGTGGCAGGCAATGAAGACATGAAATTAGCCTTCGGCGCAAAAATCGTCGCTCACAAACTGTCCAAGGTCAAAAAGGACATCAGTGTTGTCGATGGAGCCATCATAAAGCTCGGTGCGGTTTCAATAGAGATTCTGCACACACCGGGGCACACTCCTGACGGCATATGTCTTCTCGTTGATGGAAAACTATTGACAGGCGACACCCTCTTCGTGGGAGAGTGCGGCAGAACAGATTTGCCCGGTAGCAACGCAGAAGACATGTACAACAGTCTTCACTGCCTCATGAAGCTTGATGACAAGATTGAGGTTTACCCGGGTCACGACTACGGATCAAGGCCCTATTCAACAATCGGCACAGAAAGAAAGACAAACTACACGTTGGAAAAAAGAAGTCTCAAAGAGTTCGTCGAATTCATGAAGCAGCCCTAACAGTGTACGGTCTCATTTTGAGCGTTTGACGTCACGTGGGAATTTGGCGAATATTCCGGGACCGCGGAGAAGCCTAGGACGGAAACGTGAATCGCGTATGCTTCTGGGATACGCACAAAGGAAGATTAAGAGGTTTGAACTCGTTAGTATTGGTCGATCAAAAACGGATTTAGGAGAAACACAACTATACATTCTAGTCGGACGCAGAATTCTTCTTCGTTCTCATGCTTTTTCTAGGTTCTTGAGTACCTCAAGCGCTTCTGTGATGTGTTTTTCAGGTTTGAATTGGGATGAGAATATGTGTCGAACTACTCCTTGCTCGTCTATTATGTAGGTCACTCTGCCCGGTATGATGCCTAGCGTTGAAGGCACTCCGTACTGTTTTCGAACTTCGTTGCCTTTATCGCTCAACAATAAGAACGGTAAATTGTGGTTGCTTGCGAATCGCTTGTGAGATTCTGTGCTGGCTGCGTTTACGCCGATGACTTCGGCGCCCAAATCCTTGAAATATTCGTAGTTGTCCCTGAAACTGCATGCTTCTTTCGTGCAACCAGGTGATTCATCTTCAGGATAGAAATACAGAACAACATTATTCTTTCCGAAGAAGCTTGAAAGCGTTACGTTTTCTCCCGTTTGCGATTGAAGCGTAAAGTCCGGGGCTCTATCGCCAACCTTGACTCTTGCCATGATTCTCCCCCGCATTATAGCACATGCTTGGTCACAGCGTCCAAGTTGTTCGATATTAACATCTAGTTAATTAAGCCGATGACACAAAAACCAAAATAGGACCGTTTACAGACTTGAATGTGTAGACTGGATATATGGAAATCAAAACAAGATGTTAACCAGACTGGGGCTGCAAAATGTCTGATGGAATAGTCTCCTATGTTCTTGAAGCAGAAATTCCAAGTGGTTATCTTGGAAACCTGCTGGACTTCATTTATCAAAAGTATCTTCTGCCCCAGCGAGAACGGTTCGCAAACATCTCCAGAACTATGACGGACGGAGTGTCTTCGATCGCTTACGATGTTCTAGATGTTCACAGACAGCGAGATCTGAGAGTCGAGGTCAACGGCAGCGTGCCGATGAAGGTCAACATCACTCGACTCAGCGAGACGGTTTCTGAGCAAGATGTAGCGGAAGCCAAGGAGGACGTTGCCATTGCTGTTGACTTTTTCGAAGAGAAGATCCGGCGAAACTCGTTACACTTTGCTTGGAGGGAAGGTGAAGAAATCGTTCCTGAGGAAACTTCTGGAAAAGAAAAGAAGTCACTCAACCGGCTTTTTCTAGAAACGCAAATCTTGCTTTTCGTCGTTTTCATCAGCCTCGGCCTGTTCCTGTTTCTGATCATAGGATGGATCGCACCAGTTGTGCTAACGCTGCTTCAATTCGTATTCGTCTTCTACTCCAACAAGTTCATCGAAAGAACAGCGGACTGGCGTATAACTAAGGACAATCCGAGCATACACCTGCTGGAGTACCGGTTGCCCTTGGAAGAAGAGGAGGCTTTCAGGAAGAACTATCCGAAGGAAAGAATAGCGGAGATTAAGAAAGAAGTCTATGAACAGACAATCGCCAAGAAAGGAGAAATTGACTGCGAAACAACGCAGCAAATATTCATGAAACATGGACTCAAATGCAATCCGGAAAACTTGGACACCAAAAAGGTAAACGTTTACCAAATTGTGGAGAAAACTGCACAGAAATTCGGTTTCAAAATGCCCAAAGTGGTGGTGTCCAACACATTGGTCCCAAACGCTGCAGCATCCGGGCCGAGTCCAAGCCGCGGGGTGGTGCTGATCACCACAGGTCTTCTCGCACAGCTTAATGAGAACGAAATCCTCAGCGTTCTAGGACACGAGTTCGGCCACTTAAAAGGGCGTGATCCACTGCTTCTTTTCGGGTTGATGGCAGGCGAATTTCTCTTCCGATTCTACGTACTCTTCGCCTTATTTCCATTCGTCTTTATCTCATTACTCTTCCTCATATACTTCTGGGCAGTCATGACGGTCATCTTTTTCGTCGCTAAATTCTTCGAGGCCAGAGCCGACCTTACATCCGCCATCGTGGTCGGCCAACCGCTGGTCTTGGCCGAGGCTCTAGAGAAGATAGGCTTTAAGAGATTGCTATATGAACGGACGCCGTCTTTCCGCATCCAAGAATGGGTAAGCTTCGACCCACATCCACCCATCTACTTCCGCGTCAGCCGCCTGAAAAAACTTGACAATGCAGAAAAGATAAGGCATCCATTACTTCAGTCAGCAAGAGAAGTCACGAGAGGATTCCTGCATAGCCTCTAAAGTCAGACATTCCTTCGTGCACAGCTCAGCAGAGAATCTCCCAGTCTCCTCGAGATGATGAGCATGTTATAGCAGGATGCGCATGCAGGTGATGGTTCAAACGTTGACTAAGATCTGGTCTCCTTCGACCTTCAGTTGAAACATTGGTTCAGGTTTTCTTGCGGGCCCCTTTACGACGTTTCCAGTCTTCACGTCAAAAACTGAGCCATGACACGGGCAAGTCACACTCTCCCCGTTAAGCGTGCCGTCAGAAAGCATACAACCCATATGCGTGCAGCGGTTACCTATAGCGTAGAACACACCTCCCACGTTTACGATGAAAATCTCTTTCCCGCTGACCTCAACACCCACCACATTTCCAGGTTGCAAATCCTTCTTCGAAGCCGCGTTCACAAAACCCACTTTGAAATACCTCCAAGATTGAACTCACGTAACTGTTCTGGAAACATAAAATACTTACTATCAAACAGGATGAGTCGCCAAAGAAGCGCTCCAACAGCCGGATCTATAAGTATAGCACCCGGTCAGGTGACCGTTTCAACTACGAGTTTGTAAAATGCCGAACGTTTGGGCAACTCTACAATCACGGGGACCAATGAATAGCCAGCTCAACTGCTATGATGGTATGACAGTTCCAGAAATTCGAGTTCTGAGTTCAACTGCTCTGTCTTCAATCTCCTTCTTCAAGTTGGCGATGTCTGATGCTAATGCCTTTTTCATCTCCGCCGTCAGGTCTGATTTTGCAATTTCCCCTTCCAACTTTGTTATGTCATTCTCTGCAGACCGCCTCATTTCCTCAGTCTTCTTCAATGCATCCACTTTCACTTTCTCGATCTTGGCAAAATGATCCCTTACGTCCTTCACTCTCTTGTTCACGTCTTCCCTTATCTTGTTCAGCTTTTTCCTGTGCTCAATCTCAGAAGACACACTCATTCCCGCATCACACCATACATAGGTTTAATGTTCAATAAGGTCCTACAAAGTTTAATAAGCTTCTCGTACCTCAACGCAGCTACACCTCTTGTCATGCTACTTGCCAGATCCAAACCCTAGATCAAGCCTAACTATCACCGTCAAGGAAAACTTCACTGCACTACCCCATTGAACCAACAAACAAGACGCGCTACAACCCAAAAAGCCTCCTGCTCAGCCTCACACGCTGACCGCACACACTAGTCTGACTACTGATTGAAACCTGCTGAAAAAAGGTAGGGGGGCTATCAATTATAACAGGTCGAAACCCGTTATAATTGACATACCTCGATGGCCCACACACGATGCAGTACACGGAACCTAGACCTAGGGTGCCCTACCAATCTTGTCACCTCTCGGACCCCACAAAATTGACACACCGCAAGTTACGCGCCTGGCAGCCAACATGACGCGAACCCATTTCTTTGCTTGGGTTCACCATGTAAAACACTGAATTTTCCATGTCGTTTCAGCACGCGCACGCATTAATATACATTGTACAACCGGCGCCGTCTCCAAAATAAGCGTACGCCAACATCACGACTAATATGACTACTGCTGTACGAGGAGCACTGACAATACCATCGTAAATCATTTCGCATCAATCGATCCAGCAGACAGAAACCCGTCACACCATCGAGGAACAGCTGACCAAGACTTATCCACGACAAAACAGATTAACACAGCCATTCACTTCTCATGTTAACAACGCAAAAGCAAAACTTAGCCCATGAAATCATTCATGCGGAAGAACTTATGGAATGTTCAGAGGCTCCGCCCCATACCGAAGCGTTTTTATCCAAGCAGCCCATTAGAAAGGCTCGTCACACTAATTCATGCTTAAACAAAGCTTTTGAAAGCTTTCCAAAAACTGCATGCAAAATTTTTGTGGCAGGAGAAACAACAATATGCAGATACAATACTTTAAGGATCTACCCTTAAGTCCAGAGGTTATGAAGGGCATCGAAGAGCTTGGGTTCACCGATCTTTTTCCAATCCAGGCCCAAGCCATCGTGCCGTTGCTCAACGGCAAAGACGTCATCGGACAAGCTCAAACCGGCACGGGCAAAACCGCAGCGTTCGGAGTTCCAATGATCGAACGGCTAAACACTAAAGACCAGACAGTCCAAGGACTAGTCCTTGAGCCCACGCGGGAACTTGCCGTCCAAGTCGCAGACCACATAAGCCGATACGGCAGGCACGCAGGGTTAAAAGCCATACCCGTGTACGGGGGAGAACCGATACAAAAACAGATACACGCACTGGAAAGAGGCGTTCACATAGTCGTCGGCACACCGGGCCGTGTGATCGACCTTCTCAAACGCGGAATACTAAACCTCGCCACCGTGAGAATAGTGGTTCTTGACGAAGCCGACAGAATGCTCGACATGGGATTCATAGAAGACATAGAGTACATACTCTCAAAAACCCCCAGAAACAGACAGACGAGCCTCTTCTCAGCCACCATCGACCAGTCAGCAATGAACATATGCAACAGATACATGAAAAACCCCGAAAAAATACTCGTAAGCAAAGACGAAATAGCCCTCACCCAGATAAACCAGTACTACACCGTCGTAAACCCCTACAACAAATTCGAAAGCCTCTGCAACATACTACATGAAAACCACATAGGAAGAGCCATAATATTCTGCAAAACACGCACGGAAACAAGCATCCTCGCAGACAAGCTGAGAGCACAAGGATTCGACGCCAAACCGCTGCACGCCGGTTTCACCCAACCCCAAAGAGACCAAGTCATCAACTCATTCAGAAACGGCAGACTCAAATTCCTCGTCGCAACCGACGTCGCCGCAAGAGGCCTAGACATCGAAGGAATAACCCACATAATCAACTACGACATACCATTAGACGCACTCGTATACTTCCACAGAATCGGACGAACAGCAAGAATGGGCCGCGAAGGCACAGCCATAACGCTCGTAGGCTACGGAGAAATACAGGAACTAGAACAAATAAAATCCCTCACAAAAACCAACATCGAAGAAATGTAACAATAACCATACGATTACACGGCATTTATAAGGGACGATTACACATTATACCAGCGCGGTAGCGTTCTGTTCATGAACGAACGAAGGCACAACGCTACACAAAAACCAAAAATAAAAGGAGTGAAAAGCATGACAGAAAATAACAAGATTGTTTTCATTGGCAGGAAACCAGCAATGAGCTACGTGCTAGCAATCATCACGAGCCTATCTCAAAGCAACTCGAAAGAAATAACACTCAAAGCTCGCGGACAAGCCATTACGACAGCGGTTGACGTAGCCGAAATAACCAGAAGCCGCTTCCTCAAAGACCTAAAAGTCAGCAAAATAGCCATCGGAACAGAGCAAATGCCCCCACGAGAAGGCGAAAACAGCGCAAGAATGGTTTCTACAATGGAAATAACAATGGCAAAAGAGTAGAAAAATGTTTGAGAAACAAAGTATCAGTCGGCGAGTATCTCGCCTTTCTTTCTCTAAAATATGAAGTCGACCCCGACAAATTTTTTTACGCCCTAAACTCGGCACTGGAAAAGCAGAAAGCAACATGCGGAGAACTCCTAATACAACGTCGCAGCGAGACCCCAGACGAAGCGGTCTTCCTGATGACAAAGAACACAAAGGTCGTCTCACAATTTCCAATACCACGAAGATTTCTTCTAGAACAACACAACCCCATAAAAACTCACAGAACAACCGGTCTGCTCAGCCGACGCACAATCAGAAAACCCGAAACGCCACACTCCACATACATCAAAGATCTTAGGACTGGAATGAAAAAAATCAACCTAACAGCCAAAGTCCAAACGATACCAAAACCAACACTTGTCTTCACAAGGTTCGGCAACTACGCCAGCGTAACCAACGCCTCATTAACAGACGAAACCGGCACAATCAAACTATGTCTCTGGAACGAACAAATCAGTACAGTCTCAACAGGAGATATCATCAATATTCAAAACGCACGCATGTCTATGTTCAGAGGCGAACCCCAACTAAAGATTGGAAGGAACGGAAAGCTCAGTATCATTGCGAAAATGGAATCCCCAAGACTTGAGAATCAGAGGGTCTAACTCCAAGCGGATTTCCAACAGTTTTTCTTGTTGCCCGTTAAGCCCAGAAGAACCTTCACTGGAAAATCTCGAAAAAAAAGGTACGTTCAATCCAAATAGCCTAGACTTCAATCAAACTCTCTATCGCTTGAACGATCACACGCGGCTCTAGTCTCGGCTAGCAAGTATAACTATGTAGTCAGCCGTGTCCGCGCACATGTCAGCTGCTTGTTCAATGAATTCAATCAAGTCATCGAATATTACCATGGCACCAACGTTCGTCTCCCCTCCATGCTTGGGAAACGAGGCCTTCGTTTTGAGATATTCATCGTCGATTTGATGTTCGATTTCTTCGACTTTCTGAGCGCCCTGTATTGCCTCTGCCGGCGCCACCGTGATTTTCTCAATGCAACCACGCAGCGCTTGGGCGCAGTCCACCAAAAGAGAGGTCATGTGCAATGTGTTTTCATAAAACTCTCTCGGAAGCGGAGTGTCCAAAAGCATCTCCAGGCATCTAGCCGCGTCCTTCACGTGGTCCGCAAGAGTGTCAAGCCTCTTCACGAGGTGAAGCAAATCTTCACGATAATCAGCAAACAAAGCTGCACCCCTGGACAACTCCTTGAAAACTTCGGTTCTAAGCCCGTCCACCTCTTCCTCTGTTCTAAAGAGATTCTCAATCCGTACGATAGCCTCTTTCTTGTTTCCCTGCAAAATACTCTGCGTTGCTTGATTAAGCAGGGTTACAGTATCAAGAGCCTTCGTTATCTGATCCTGAGCCAAGTCCAGGGCTTTTGTTCTTCGTCGCCTTTCAAACCACGCGTAACTTCTTTTCTCCAAACCGTGCATCTCCATTTACATACGTTTTGACTAATTGCTTATAACCTTTCTTAAGACTACAGTTTTCCCTTAGATCTCATTCCTCGCTTTCACGCTCAGTCACCCAGTAAGCTTTCTTACTTCTGCCGGATACAACATATTCTTTCTTGAAGATGGGTGCTTCTTTCTTGTACCTTTCCACCGCTTCCTCTAAAACAGAAAACACTCTTTCACGGTGGGAATCAGCAACCAAGACATAGACAATATCTTCGCCAGCGTTGAATTCGCCCAGTAAATGGTGTATTTGAACGCTTATCACGCCCGACTTCTTTTTCAGGTCTTCACATATCTTTGTCAACACTTCATCTGCTTTCTCTTCATACGCTTCCAGCTCCAGCTTCCGAACCTTCTCGCCTTTCACGTTCTCCCCGCGGACTACGCCGATAAACATGGCAATTGCCCCTGCCTTTTCAAAAGCGGGTTCCTTCTTGATATTGTTCATCATGTCAAAAACAGAAAACGTTCCTTTTTCATGTACTCCGGCCAGATTCGGCAAAATCGTCACACCGTATTAGAGAATTGTTTTTGAGCAGTCTATAAGTGTTCGTGTTTTCCCCCAGTCACTCCGTTTTGACATATTTGCGCATGTTTTCCGGGGTGGCGGAAGGAACTGGTAGATCCTTCATGGTAAGCAGACCTGGCGGTGCGTTGATCACTTTGGGGATCGCGTTGACGATCATTGCAACTGTTCCAATGTCGCCGTGCACGCACGGATGAATTTTTTGTTCAATGTTAGGTACGCCCTTGATCCTGATGGCGTCGTATTCTTCTTCAGCGCCTATGTAGGCTTGAAAGTCTAGGACTATGGTTTCTCTGTTTCTCATGATGCCTTTTGCTTTCTGTCTTAGGCCGGCTACTTTTCCAGCATCGACTCTTATGTCCTTGCTTTCGACGAGTCTCTTGGTGATCACTGGTTCGACGGATTCGATTATTATGTCGTCAAGCTTCCATGCCAAGGCACCGGCAATCATTGCTATTGACTGCTCAAGTCCAACGTGGCCGGTGATTTGTTTCTTCTGGATCTTCTGCTGAAATTCTTGTGTCGTAAGTCCTGCACCTATCTTCTTCTGAAATGGGAGTCTTCGCGTAGCCGCGTTCATGATTCTGATAACTTCGATTTTATCTATTCTCTCACAGGGAGCAGTGAGGGTTATTACAAGAGTGTCCATCAAGAATCCGGGGTTTATTCCAGTGCCTAAGACTGTGACCTGATGTTTCTTGGCTATTGCATCGAGTTTTTCTGCAAGTTTTGGCTCAGAAACGTACGGGTAGGACAGTTCTTCACATGTGGATACGACGTTGACGCCATGTTCTAGGATGGAGGCTATCTGAGGATAGGTGTCTTTGAGGAACGATGAGGTTGCATGGATTGCAATGTCTGCCGTGGATTTTGAAAGCGCGGAATCCAGATCGTCTGAAATCTTGACTCCAATGTTTCTTTCTAGGCCTAGGACTTCGCCTAAATCTTTTCCGACTTTGTCTTTAGCTACGTCTATCGCGCCGACTATGTTTATCCCTTCTTTCTCTAACAAGAATTTGGCAATGTAACCGCCTACAACGCCGACTCCATACGATATTGCCTTTATTTTCTCCATTGTAAGTCAGCTCCTATGTATTGATTGTTTATTCGGTTTCACCATATAAAAATGCGCTCGGACAGCCTTCGGTTCGAATGTACGTTCAAAACCTTTACGTTTGTAAACTTTTATATCTGTGACAACGCCCAATACTAAGGAGGACTCAAGAATTGGCGATCTCTGGAACCTCCATCTCCAAAGAAGTTCTTGAAAAGCTTCTCGACGTTGGAAAACTCAAATATTGCTTCGAATGCGGTATATGCACCGCCAGTTGTTCAATGGCAGAAATGTTGGGAGACCAGTATAGCCCGAGAGAAGTTCTTGAAAAGATTTTCTTGAGCCCTGAGGATGTCCTGGCCTCATACGAGCTTTGGCTCTGCGCTTGGTGTTATCGGTGCCAGAAACGTTGCCCACAAGGACTGAACCTGCCTGAAATATTCTTGTCCATGCGATCCGCCGCCACCGAACGAGGGTACAGACAGCCATTTGAAAAGGCCCTTCAGAAAATTGTGAAAAATGTTCCCCTTCCCCTTGTTACAACCTTGGTTTGCTTTCATCCTGAGCGTGCGGGGCTTGATAATAAGGAAGTTTTAGGGACGATTGAACACATACGTGGCGAATGGCTCAAATCAAAAAAGGGCGAGAAAGCAGCAAAGGCTTCTGCGGGAAAGACTGCGATTATAGGCTCGGGACCTGCTGGGCTCACGGTTGCTTATGAATTGAGCAGAAAGGGGTATCCTGTAACGGTTTTTGAGGCTTTGCCAGAGCTCGGCGGCATGCTGAGGAAAGGCATACCTGAATATCGTTTACCAAAACAAGTTCTGGCCAAAGAGGTTCGCTTCATAAAGGACATGGGTGTCGAAGCCAGGACATGCGTAGAAATTGGCAAAGATCTGTGTCTTGACGATTTGAAGAAAGAAGGATACAAGGCCGTTTTCATCGGAGTAGGTGCTCACAAAAGCCAAAACTTGAAGGTTGAAGGTCAAAACTTGGAAGGAGTGATTTATGCTCTTGACTTCTTGTGGGATTCTAACTCAGGAAAGAAAATTAGGATTGGAATGCACGTTGTAGTCATAGGCGGTGGAAATGTTGCGGTGGATGCTGCAAGAACAGCCTTATGTCTGGGAGCAAGCGAAGTGGCGATTTTGTATCGTAGATCGAAGGAGGAGATGCCTGCTAACTTATGGGAGGTTAGAGAGTCAGAGGAGCAAGGTGTGAGGATTGAGTTTCTGGTTTCGCCCAAGAAGATTGTAGGTGAGGAAGGCAGAGTCTGTGGTATAGAATGTGTTCGCACGCAGCTCGGTGAGCCAGATGAGACTGGCAGAAGAAAGCCGGTTCCGATAGAGGGTTCAGAGTTTAGACGTGAGGCCGACATGGTGATTCTTGCTATAGGTGAAGCTCCTGACCTGCAGTTCCTGCCGAAAGAGATCGACCTGAATGAGGATGGCACAGTCTGGGTTAACCCTGTTACGATGGAAACAAGCTTGCAGGGTGTTTTCGCAGGTGGCGATGCTGTGATGGGACCTGCGTCCGTGATTGAAGCAATCCGTGATGGAAAACGAGCTGCCGCGTCAATTGAGAATCACTTGAAATCTCTCAAGGAAGGGTAAAGCAATGGTAGAAAGCAGAGAACCGCAACCCAAGCAGGATGAGGTGCGTATCGGAGTCTACGTATGCCATTGCGGCCTTAACATTGCAGGTTCAGTTGACTGTGCCGAAGTTGCAAAGCATGCCGCAACCTTGCCGCATGTAGTTTTTGCTCAGGATAACCGCTACACATGTTCGGACCAAGGGCAAGCTGGAATAAAGAATGACATAAAAGAGCATAAGCTCAATCGCGTCGTGGTGGCATCATGCTCGCCGCGCCTCCATGAGCCGACGTTCAGAAAGGTATGCGAAGAAGCAGGGCTGAACAAGTATCTTTTTGAAATGGCTAACATCCGTGAGCACTGTAGCTGGGTTCACCTTTACGACCGAGAGGCCGCAACGGAGAAAGCAAAAGATCTTGTGAAGATGGCCGTGGCTAAGGCTGCTGTGCTTGAGCCGGAGCTAGAGGTCGAAGTGCCCATAACTCGGAAAGCATTGATTATCGGTGGTGGAGTAGCCGGCATCCAAGCGGCGTTGGATCTTGCTGACACGGGTTACAAGGTGTATCTAGTTGAAAAAGAACCCAGCATAGGCGGCATGATGGCGCGCATAGACAAGACTTTTCCAACCATGGACTGTTCAATCTGCATTCTTGCTCCTAAGATGTCTGATGCGGGTCATCATCCGAATATCGAATTGTTTACGAACAGCGAAGTTGCTGAAGTGAAAGGATACATTGGCAACTTTCACGTGAAGGTCCTGAAAAAGCCGCGGTACGTGATAAAAGACTGTTCAGCCTGTGGCGAATGTGTCAAAGTGTGTCCAGTGGTTGCTCCAAACGAGTTTGATGTTGGTCTGGCCATAAGACATGCTATTTACACGCCTTTCGCTCAAGCTGTTCCGTCGACTTACATTGTTGACATGAACCTCTGCCTAAACAAGGAGGGCGTGATCGTCTGCGACAAGTGTACAAAAGCGTGCGAAAGGCAAGCGATCAAATTCGAAATGAAGCCTGAGACTGAGGAATTTGAGGTAGGCACGATAATAGTGGCCACCGGTGCAGACGTATTCGACCCATCTGGTTTGGCAAACTATGGTTATGGCAAATATCCGAACGTGATCACTTCGCTTGAATTTGAAAGGTTGATTAACGCAGGCGGACCGTCTGGAGGACATTTGATAAGACCTAGTGACAAACAGATTCCTAAGCGTGTGGCATTCGTTCAATGCGTTGGTTCCCGTTCTGACAGGAATGGCAGACTGTACTGCAGCAATGTGTGTTGTATGAACACGATAAAAGACAGTCTACTGATCAAGGAGCATTGGCCCGACACGGAAATCTACGTGTTCTACGTTGACATTAGAGCCTATGGCAAGGGTTTTGAGGACCTGTACAAACGGGCGAGAAAGGCTGGGGTCAAGTTCATCCGTGGGCTTCCCGCTGAAATAGTTGAAGACAAGAAGGTGCATAATCTCTGGCTGATCGGCGAAAACACACTGCAGAAACAGATCTACAAAGTGAACGTGGACATGGCAATTCTTTCCGTCGGTTTAGAGGCCAGAAAGGACAGCGAAATGATTCAGCGGTTGCTCACACTTTCAAGAAATGAGGACGGATTCTTCCTAGAGGCGCACCCAAAGCTCAGGCCGGTTGATGCGGCCACTGGCGGAATATTCTTTGCGGGTTGTGCTGAGTCTCCTAAGGACATAAAGGACAGTGTGACTCAGGCAAGTGCAGCCGCGGCTCGGGCAGGAATATTGATGGCTAAGGGTAAAGTAACTGTTGAAGCTATTACGCCCATCATTTTTCCTGAGAAGTGCAAGGCTTGCGGCCTGTGCGTGAAGGTCTGTCCCTATAATGCTATAAGTTTGAATAAAGACTTGAATCGGGTTGAGATCGTTGAGGCTGCATGCGGTGGGTGTGGAACCTGTGCGGCTGAATGCAATTTTGGTGCTCTCACACAGAAGCACTTTACTGATGAGCAAATCATTGCGCAAATAGACGCAGTGACTGAGCATGACGCTGATGAAAAAGTTGTGGCTTTTTGCTGTAACTGGTGTTCTTACGCTGGCGCGGATTTTGCTGGAGTAAGCAGGATGCAGTATCCGCCGAACGTACGCATAATCCGAACGATGTGTTCTGGCCGTGTGGCTCCAAAGTTCGTTGAAAGAGCTTTTGCAAGAGGGGCTGCAGCTGTTCTGGTGACAGGCTGCCATCTGGGCGATTGTCATTACATCA
>Ga0315268_10001479_pt1 | contig 27050 bp, 34 predicted proteins | sample C1_top_MG_FD_204535 | JGI IMG/M metagenome (GOLD analysis project Ga0315268, IMG submission 204535) | Sediment microbial communities from Yellowstone Lake, YNP, Wyoming, USA - C1_top | ecosystem: Environmental > Aquatic > Freshwater > Lake > Sediment | place: USA: Wyoming | collected 2017-08-01
GATTCCCGCCCCCCGCCCCTACCCTGGCCCGCCTGCCTGCCCGGATTTGCCGGGACCTTGAAACTCCTTTACATCGGTATCCCTTGGGTTATATTTATAAATTAGACCAGCCCCGAGGAGATTTTATGTACACCGCCAGATTTTGGGAGAGCCTGGAAGACCAGAAGGTGCATTGTTTCTTATGCGCCCACGAATGCAAGATCGACCCGGGGAAACGGGGGCTGTGCCACACCCGGGAAAACCAGGACGGCACCTTATATAGTCTGAATTACGGCAAGGTCATCGCCGAACACATCGACCCCATCGAGAAAAAGCCCCTCTTCCATTTTCTGCCCGGCAGCCGCTCCTATTCCATCGCCACCGTGGGGTGCAACTTCATGTGCCTCCATTGCCAGAACTACGACATCTCCCAGTATCCCCGGCTCCACCAGGGCCGCATCCTGGGCGACGAGCGGGACCCCGAAGCCATCGTGGCCTATGCCCTGGCGTCCCATTCCGCCAGTATTTCTTATACTTACACCGAGCCCACCATCTTCCTGGAGTATGCCCAGGATACCGCCAAGCTGGCACGGGAACACGGCCTGCGCAACGTCTTCGTGTCCAACGGCTTCATGACCGAAGCCTCCGCCGCGGCTTTGAGCGAATTCATCGACGGGGACAACGTGGACCTCAAGAGCATGCGCGACGATTTCTACCGCAAGGTCTGCAAGGCCCGCCTGCAGCCGGTCCTGGACACCATCGCCCGGCTGAAAAAGGCCGGGGTCTGGCTGGAGGTCACCACCCTGGTGATCCCCGGCCACAACGACTCCCCGGAGGAGCTCACCGACATCGCCCAGTTCATCAAAGGCGTGAGCCCCACCATCCCCTGGCACGTCACCGCCTTCCATCCCACTTTCAAAATGATGGACCGCCCGGCCACTCCACCGGCCACCCTGAAAAAAGCCCGGGAGATCGGCCTGAAGGCCGGGCTGCGTTACGTTTACACCGGCAATATCCCGGGGGACGGGGCCGAGAACACCTATTGCTACCAGTGCCGGGAGCTGCTCATCGAGCGGCTGGGCTACAGCATCCGGCGCTATCACCTGAAAGACGGCAAATGCCCCAAGTGCCAGGCGGAAATCGACGGGGTCTGGAAGTAGGGGGCGAGGGAGTCGTGAGGAAGGGCGTTCTCAATGGAAATTTTTTAATTGCTCCCGGATATAAGCGAGCTTGGAATCCTTCTCCTCCACCTTCAGGAGATCGTGTTCCAGGATGTGCCGGGCCACCAGCAACGCCGCCAGTCGCTCCCCCTTCAGGCTGAAGTGGGAATTGTGGGCCCAATAAAGATCCCGGTCCGATGACAGGCCCGGGCGGGGCGTCTGGTCGGCATACTGCTTGAATAGCGGCAGCAGGTCCAGGTAGTTGATCTTTTCTTCCTGAAAGAATTTGCCCAATATCCGGTTGGGCCTTTCCGCATCAAACTTTCCCCAATCCACCAGGAAAGGGTAAACCTGCGTGTTGGCGGGAATGAGCACCACCAGGAGCTGGGACCCGTTGTCCTGGGCCAGCTCCTGAAAATGCTTCAGGTTGGCTTGGTGGTTCTCCCAGACGCCCTTCTCCTTGATCCAGGGCTCGTCCTGAAAGGCCAAAAAGGAGTTGGGCAGGGGGAAGGAGTACCTCTGGGGGAATAGCCTGGCCCAAACCTCGTCCATCAGGTTGGAAAGAATGGAATGCCGGCCCAGGTGGTACTTGGCCAGGTCCATTAAACTGAGGGGATGGTCGCCCCGCAGTTTTTTCCACAGATTGTAAGTCCTGCCAGGATCTGCGTTGGCTTTTACCAGGTGTTGGTATTTGTGGGTGGGCACCAGGAAGCCGTCGATAACCATCAGGCTGGGGAAAGAATAATCGTCGGCCAGGTCGTTCAGGAAATACCCCACCACCACGAGATTGGGCCTGGTCCCGGTTTTGGCGATGACATCCCTGGCTTTGAAGTATTCCTGTCTGGTGCCGTAGCCGGAGACGCCGCATTTCAGCACCCGGTAATGGAGGAGGCTTTCAATTTGGGTGCCCCATTTGTTCTCAAAGGGTGCATATGAATGGGTGAAGCTGTCGCCCACCAGCAGAACGAGGTCTTTTTCGCCGTTATAAGGCCGGTCATAGCAGCCCAGTTCATTGGACCAGATGTCGTACTGCACTGCGCCATGATCCACGGAGAGGCGAATCTTCGCCACATTGGGCCTGATATCAAATCCCTTTTCCGGGTCGGCCTGATAATAGTACCTGAGATACTGGTCCTTATTCAGCAGGTTCTTGTAGGAAGTAAACCTGAGGGCCGTCTCGAAAACCAGCAGGCAAGCAATCATGCTTGCCAGGGCCAGGGCCAGGTTGGCATAGCGCTTCGGCTGCCGCATGGTGATAGAAGTAAAAACGCCTCAAATAGTTGTGGGTACGGTACCGGCGTGGGCCTGTCGGGGCTTATTCCAGCTATCAGACGCCGCCTTTGAGCAACTCCCGGGCGATGATCAACTGCATGATTTCGTTGGTGCCTTCATAGATCTGACCAGCCTTGGCGTCCCGGAACCAGCGGGCCATGGGAAAATCATTAAGGTAGCCGTAGCCTCCCAGGATCTGCACCCCCTCCAGGGCGGCGGCCATGGCGGCGTCGGTGGCGAATTTCTTGGCCATGGCCGCGGCGCCGCTGTAGGCCAGTCCCCGGTCTTTGAGCCAGGCGGCTTTCAGGGTCAACAGGGCCGCGGCTTCCAACTCGGTGGCCAGGTCCGCAAGTTTAAGCTGGGTGGCCTGGAAGTGGGCGAGGGGCTGGCCGAACTGGGAGCGCTTCTTGGCGTAATCCAGGGCCTCGGCCAGCACGGCCCGGCCCAGCCCCACGGCGATGGCCGCAGAGCCCACCCGGGCGCCGTCTAAGAGCGCCAGCATCACCTTGAGGCCCTGGTTCTCTCCGCCCAGAAGGCTGTCGGGTCTGAAGCGGGCCTCGTCGAAAATTAAGGAGACCGAATCCGCCCCCTTAAGCCCCAATTTATCCTCCCGGGGGCCCCGGGAGACGCCCGGGGCGTTGAGGTCCACCAGAAAGGCGCTGATCCCCTTGGCCCCTAGGGCCGGGTCGGTGAGGGCCGCCACCAGGGCGTAGACCGCGACGCTCCCCGAAGTCACGAAGTTTTTCCGGCCGTTCAGGACCCAGGCCTCGCCATCCCGGCGGGCCGCGGTCTTCAGGCCGGCGGGGTCCGAGCCCGCCTCGGGCTCCGTGAGGGCAAAGCTGGCGTAGACTTCACCCCGGGCCACGGGCGGCAGGAATTGTTCCTTTTGCGCCGGGGTGCCGAACTGGACCAGGCCGGCGCCGAAGAGGCTGTGGTTCACGTGCAGAATCAGGGCGGAAGCCGGGCAGGCCCGGGCCAGCTCCATCTGGGCCAGAACATAGGCCACATAATCCAGGCCCGCGCCGCCGTATGCCGCGGGCAGGGCGATGCCGAACAGGCCTTCCCGGGCCCAGAGCTCCAGGATTTCCCGGGGGAACCGTCCCTCCCGGTCGAGACGGGCCGAAGCCTCTTTGACTTCCTGGGCCAGGATTCTGGCCTTTTCCTGGACCGCCTGTTGTGCCGGTGATAAAGTGAAATCCATCAGTGCTCCCCTTGGCGCCAATAATGGTAACATAATTTCAAAGTTTGGGGGTCCGGTCAACCGCAAAGCTCCCGGTGGAGGGCAATCAGGGCCGACTTGGACCATTTTCCCTCATTTCTGCGCGTCGTATCTTGGCAGCCCGCCCCGTTTAAGATAAAGTTGAAAGTCAAATTCCAAAATAATTCCTGAGCTTAGGATGAACGGCGACAAACCTGACGAAATGCCCCCGGCCCCGGGCTTCAGGCTGGCCCTGGTGTTGGGGGGGGCCAGAAGCGGCAAAAGCCGCTACGGGCTTTCCCTGGCCGAGAAGTTCCCTGCCCCACGGTTGTTCGTGGCCACCTGCGAGCCCGGAGACCCGGAGATGTGCGCCCGCATCGACCATCACCGGAAAGAGCGGGGGCCCCAGTGGGAAACCAAGGAGACCCCCTTGGACCTTTCAGGAACCCTGGCCGCGGCCCGGGACGGTTACGGCGTCATCCTGATAGACTGCCTCACCATGTGGCTCTCCAACCTGATGCAGCGGGAAAGAGGACAGGAATCCGGCGTCCGGGCGGAACTCGACCGCCTGGAGCAGTCCCTGCTCCGGCCCCCCGCCCCCACGATTCTGATCAGCAACGAAGTGGGGTCCGGCATCGTGCCGGAGAACGCCCTGGCCCGGGAGTTCCGGGACTGGGCCGGGCTGCTGCACCAGCGCCTGGCCCGGGCGGCGGACCTGGTGGTCCTGGTGGTGGCCGGCATCCCCCTGGTGATCAAGGTGGGCGACCTTTCGGGAGACGAGCCGGATTAGAACGGTCAGAAGTCAGCTTTCAGCATCAGGGTAACATCAAAAATGCAGCCGCAGGCTTGAGCCTGCACCGACACAGGCTGGAAGCCTGTGCCATTAAGGATTTGCTGCCAAGCTTCTTTATGCGCGTAAAGGTGGTTTTTTATGATGACCGAGCTGTCCCAGATAATTTCCCAGATCGAGCCGGTGGACCCGGCTTGGCTTAGCCAGGCCCAGGAAAGACTGGATTTTCTCACCAAGCCCCGGGGCAGCCTGGGAAGGCTGGAGGAGCTGGCGGCCCGCTACGTGGGTATCCGCCGGGAACCGATGCCGGCCCTGGAACTCAAAAAAGTGGTGGTTTTCGCCGCGGACCACGGCGTGGTGGCCGAAGGGGTGAGCGCCTACCCCCAGGAAGTCACCTTCCAGATGGTTTACAACTTCCTCCGGGGCGGCGCCGGCATCAACGTCCTGGCCCGCCACGTCAAGGCCCGGGTGGAGGTGGTGGACATCGGGGTCAACCACGACTTTGAGGAATTGCCGGGCCTGGTTTCCCGGAAGGTGGCGTATGGCTCCCGCAACCTGGCCCAGGAGTCCGCCCTGACCCGGGAAGAGGCCCTGGAAGCCCTCCTCGTGGGGGTGGAGCGGGCCGAGGCGGCCACGGCCGAAGGGGTGGACGCCCTGGCCGCGGGTGACATGGGCATCGGCAACACCACCGCAGCCGCAGCTCTGGCCTCGGTCTTCACCGGCCGGCCCGTGAGCGCGGTCACCGGCCGGGGCACCGGCATCGAGGACCACGTCCTGCGCCACAAGGTGGCGGTCATCAACCGGGCCCTGTCCCGCCACCGGCCGGACCCCAATGACCCGGTGGGGGTCCTGGCCGCGGTGGGGGGCCTGGAGATCGCCGGCATCGCGGGGCTCATCCTGGGGGCCGCGGCGGCCCGCCGGCCCCTGTTGCTGGACGGCTTCATCGCCACCGCCGGGGCCCTGGTGGCCACGGCCCTGGCCCCCTCCGCCCGGGACTACCTCATCGCCGCCCACCGCTCGGTGGAGCCGGGCCATCAGACCATGCTGGATTCTCTGGGGCTGAAACCCCTGGTCAACCTCCAGATGCGCCTGGGGGAGGGCACCGGCGCCGCCCTGGGCCTGGGACTGCTGGAGGCCGGCGTCCGCATTTACCGGGAAATGGCCACCTTTGCGGAGGCCGGGGTGGCGGAGAAAGAGGAGGGGTAAACTGGGAGAAGGAAAAAAGGTTAAAAGCGAAAGAAACCCTTGCTTCTTCTCCTTTTCCCCTTATCGTTTTTTTCCCCAATCCTCGGAACAGCCAGCAGACTGGTAAGATGAAAAATACTTTCCCTCTCGCCCTCACCTTCCTCACCAAGGCCCCCTGGCCCTTCCGGGGCGAAGCCCCGGCCCCGGTCCTGGCCCGGGCCATGTTCTGGTTCCCCTGGGTGGGGGCGCTCCTGGGCCTGGCCTACTTCGGGGTCTGGTGGGGGCTGTACCAGGTCCTGCCGGACCCCGCGGCTGCGGCCTTGCTGTTGATTTTTACGGTGTACACCACCGGGGCCCTGCACCTGGACGGCCTGGCGGACACCGCCGACGGGTTGGGGGGCGGCCGGGACCCATTGGACCGCCTCCGGATCATGAAGGATTCCCGGCTGGGGACCTTCGGGGCCGCCAGCCTGGTCCTGGTGCTGCTGCTCAAGTTCACCCTGTTCCTGGAGGCCCCCGTTTTGTGGACCGACCTTATCCTGTTCCCCGTCCTCAGCCGCTGGGGTATGGTCATGTTGGCCTTTATCTCCCCGTATGCCCGGTCCGAAGGCGGCTTGGGGGAGGCCATGACCCGGGGGGTGGGCCGGCGGACCGTAGCCGGGGCGACCCTCAGCACCCTGGCCCTGGCCCTGCTGTTGGCGAGATTCCGGGGTCTTATCCTGCTGGCGGGGGCCGCAGTCCTGGTGTGGCTGGGCCACCTGTATTTTCAGAAAAAACTGGGGGGCGTCACCGGGGACGTCCTGGGTGCGGCCAACGAAGTCCTGGAAGCCCTGGTGTTGGCCGGGGCGTTGGCCTTAACCGCTTACGATCTCGACCCTATTCCCAGCTTGCCGCCTTTCTGGTAAAATTTAAGCATAAACGTACTTTTCTTTCCGTTCTCATTAACTTACGAATAAAGAACAGATTAGCTGCCGCACCTTAAGGGGCTCATACCTCCTGGGTTTTGGCAGTAGGGACCAGGGAAATCAGGCAGGAGGCGTGATGCTACCAGATGTCATTGAATTAAAAGGGAAATTAAAGGAGCTGCAAGACCGGCTTACCATCCTCCGAGGTCATCTTTGATCTGGAGGGCAGGAAGGTCAGGCTCCGGCATATCGATGAGTTGATGGCGGAAACGGGGTTCTGGGACGACCAGGCCCGGGCCGCGGAGATTCTCAAGGAGCGCAGCGTCCTCCTCCAGGCGGTGGAGGACTACGAGCAGCGGGCCAAGGAGGTGGAAGACCTGGAAGTGCTCCTGGAGTTGGCCCTGGAGGAAGAGGACCAGAAGGCGCTGAAAGAGGTGGCCGCGGGGCTGGCCGCCCTGGAGGGCCCCTTCCGGGACTGGGAGCTCAAGCTCCTGTTGGGTTCGGAAGAAGACCAGCGGAACGCCATCGTCACCATCCACGCCGGGGCCGGCGGCACCGAGGCCCAGGACTGGACTGAAATCCTGTTGCGCATGTACCTGCGCTACGCTGAGCGCAAGGGCTTCAAGACCGAGACCATTGATCTCTTGCCCGGGGACGAGGCCGGGGTCAAGAGTGTCACCTTCACCGCCAGCGGCCCCTACGCCTACGGCTACTTCAAGAGCGAAACGGGCATCCACCGGCTGGTGCGCATCTCGCCTTTCGACGCCAGCGGCCGGCGCCATACCTCCTTTGCCGCGGTCCAGGTGCTGCCGGAGGTGGACGACCGCATCGAGATCGAGATCAATGACAAGGACCTCCGCATTGACACCTTCCGGGCCAGCGGCCCCGGGGGCCAGCACGTCAACAAGACCTCTTCCGCAGTAAGGCTGACGCACCTGCCCACGGGCATCGTGGTGAGCTCCCAGACGGAGCGCTCCCAGCACCGTAACCGGGAGCTGGCCATGAAGGTGCTGCGCTCCCGCCTCTACGACCTGGAGCGGCGCAAACGGGATGAGAAGAAGGCCGAGGCCCAGGAGGCCCAGAAGGAGATCGCCTGGGGCAGCCAGGTCCGCTCCTACATCATGCAGCCCTACCGCCTGGTGAAGGACCACCGCACCAAATACGAGACCGGCAACGTGGACGCGCTGCTGGACGGCGACCTGGACCCCTTCGTGGAAGCCTACCTGTTGGCCCCGGAGGAAGAAAAATCCAGTTAACCCGCGCGCCGGGCCGCTTAGATAATTCTCCTGTTAGGGTCGGGTAACTCCGGCCCTAATTTTTTATTCCTGCCGAACGTCATCAATTTTTTCTTTGCACATATATAAATAATCATTTATATATTTATTAGTAGAAGGACAAAGGAGCTGCAATCTTGGAAAGGCGCCTCAACACCCTGGCCTTCCTGGCCCGGAGCCTGGGAGACGAAAACCGGCTGCGCATCCTCCTTTCCCTGGGGAACGGGAAAAAGTCAGTGTCCAGCATCGCCGGGGAGTTGAACCTTTCCCAGCCCCTGGTCTCCCACCATCTGAAGGAGTTGAAAAGGTCCCTGCTGGTGAGCGTGGAGCGCCGGGGCCCCTTCATTTATTATCAGATGGCCGATGTCAGGATCATCGATATCCTGAAGGATCTGGACGGCCTGGCCGGAGATTTGCTGGCAGCCAGAAAAACTTTTTAGCGGGTGAGGCGGACCATGAAGAGAAAGCAGTTGCAGCCCATTCTCGAGGCCATGGAGCCGGAGGAAGCGCTGGCGGCCCTGGTGGCGGCCGTGAGAAAGCTCTTTCCCCTGCTGGGGGAGGAGGCCCGCCGCAGTTTCATGGTGGATTTGGTGGGGGCCGCGGGGGACGACAAGGTGAGCAGCATGGTACACCTCTGACTGGCCACCTGCATGGGCGAAGGTGTCGACCCCACGGCGATGTGCCAGAGCCTGGTGGACAAGGTGGCCCGGTCCCGGCAACTCATGGCGGTGGCGGACCCGGAGCTGCTGGTCCTGTTCGAGGAGTGGCTGGAGCAGCTGGAAGAGGAGATCATCTCGGCGGCCAAGGAGAGCCGATCCCTGGAGGCCGGGGTCCTGGCCCAGAAGCTGGGTTTGCCGGTTTCCGGGGTGGCCTTTTTGCTGGGAAAGCTGAAAAGGGAGGGCCGGCTGCCCGAAAGCTGAGGCAGGCGGGACGCCCGCCAGCCGACAAGGTTATGCAACTCAAACGCACCGCGTTCCTGACCCTGGCGGCCGTGGCCCTGACCCTGGCCGGACTCTGGTATGCCAACCGGCTCCTGCCCGCGCCGCCCGCGGCCACCTGGGAGGACGTCCAGGCCGAGGCGAAAGCCGGCGGCTACCGCCTCATCACCACCGCGGAGCTGGCGGCTCTGTGCCGCCAGGACCCCCAGGGCGTGATGCTGGTGGACACCCGCCAGGAGTGGGAATACCGCACCGGCCATATGCGGGGAGCGGTGAATTTCCCCCTGGAACCCACCTGGTGGGGGCGGTTCAAAGCCCGGGGAGCGCTGGCCGACCTCCTGGGGCCGGATAAAAGTAAGTTCATTGTCTTTTACTGAGCCGGGCTGACCTGAGTCCGCAGCGACTCGGCGGCCCGGGTGGCCGTGAACCTCGGTTATAAAAATGTCTGCCGGGACCCCCGGGGCTTCCCGGACTGGCAGGCCCAGGGCCTGCCGGTGGCCACCGCCCCGTACACGGGTTGCGAGCCTCCCGGCGCCGCCCTGCTCCCCGGTCCTCTCTGGGGCTGGGGGGCGGTCTGGACCCTGCTGGCAGTCTTCGCCGGTGGCCTGACCCTGAACCTCACCCCCTGCGTCTATCCCCTGATCCCCATCACCGTCTCCTACTTCGGCGGCAAGAGCGGGTTGGGCCGAGGACGCCTGGCCTTCCACGGCCTCTGCTACCTCCTGGGCCTGGCCACCACCAACTCGCTCTTGGGGGTGGCCGCGGCCCTGGGGGGCAGCCTCATGGGGGGGCTGCTGCAAAACCCCCTGGTGCTGGCCGCGGTGGCCGCGGTGCTGGTCTGGTTCGCCCTGAGCCTTTTCGGGGTCTGGGAGCTGCGCCTGCCGGCGGCCCTGACCCAGGCCGCAGCCCGGCCTTACGCCGGCTACTTCGGCAGCCTTTTCATGGGCCTGACCCTGGGGGTGGTGGCCGCGCCCTGCCTGGGCCCCTTTGTGCTGGGGCTCCTCACCTGGGTGGCCTCTCTGGGCTCCCCCTGGCTGGGATTCGTGGTATTCTTCACCCTGAGCCTGGGACTGGGCCTGCCTCTGTTCGTCCTGGCCATGTTTTCCGGGAGCCTGGAGCGCCTGCCCCGGTCCGGGGAGTGGCTCCTCTGGGTCCGCAAACTCATGGGCTGGGTCCTCCTGGGCATGGCGGCCTATTTTATCCGCCCCTTGCTGCCCGAAGGGCTCAAAATCGTGTTCCTGGCGGCGCTGGCGCTGGCCGCCGCCCTCCACCTGGGCTGGCTGGATAAAACCGCGGCTTCTTCCCGGACTTTCGGCTGGCTCAAAACCGGGTTCGCCCTGGCCGGGCCGGTGGCCGCCACCCTGCTGGTGGGCCAATGGCTCCTGGCGGGCCCCGGGGTGGCCTGGCAGCCTTACTCCGAGGCGCTGGTCAGCGAAGCCAAGAACGCGGGTAAGCCGGTGATCCTGGACTTCTCCGCGGCCTGGTGTACACCCTGCCGGGAACTGGACGAGATCACCTTCCATCATCCCGAAGTGGTGAAGACCGCGGCTCGGGATTTTGTTATGGTCAAGGTGGACCTCACCCGGAAAACCGAACCCCAGGTGCAGTGCCTGTTGGAGCAGTACGGGGTCAAAGGAGTGCCCACCCTGGTGTTTCTGGACGCCGCCGGCAAGGAGCGGCCGGAGCTTAGGCTGGTGGATTTTCTGCCGCCGGAGCAGTTTCTGAGCCGGATGGTCTCGGTTCACAAGAAGTAAATGGAGCAAGATGTTGCTTAAAGTTAGAGTTTTCATGAATGATCCCTGCGGCCTGACCTGAAAGCGTCTCCATGAGATCATGCCCAGGTTGGGCGGAAAATATGACCTGGAAATGGAGGTCATCTCCAAGTCCCGGGAAGAATACCAGAGCCCGGAGTATCTTGCCTCGGGGCTGCCCGCGGCCCCCGCGGTGCTGGTGGAGGATGAACTTGCGGGGCAGGGTGCCGGCATCTCAGAGGAAAGACTGGAGGAAGTCATCCGCCGTCACCTGGGTTGACTTCTCCGCCTAATTCCTGAAAAGGAGCGAACCATGCTGAAGATCAGATGCTTCCTCAACGAACCCAACGGCAAGCCGTGAAAGCATTTCCAGCAGATGCTGCCCAGGTTGGGGCAGAAATATGATCTGGACTTGGAGTACATCTCCAAGCCCATCGCCGCATACCAGACGGACGAATACTTCGAATTGGACCTGCCGGCGGCCCCGGCCATCATGGTGGCTGAGGAGATCGCGGTGGAGGGCGCCGACATCCCGGAGGCCGACCTGGAGGCGGTAATCCGCCGCCACCTGGGCCTGCCGGAACTGGAAGTCAAAAAGCGGGGCTTCCTGGGACGACTGTTGGGGAAGTAATTTATGGAAAATTAATTAAGGTCCGGGGCGACAGCCCCGGACCTTAATTACCTTCGGTTATCGAGGGAAGGGGCGGGGGACTTTTGTCCCCCGGTCCTCCCCTCAAACTGCTTCTACCTCAAACCGGCCTCCCGGCCAGGATCATTTCGGAGCTCAGGCGCCGCCGGGGGCGCACTCCACCGCCTTCGGTTCCGCCAAGTGCTCCGCCTGGGTTTCGATGTCCGCCAGTATCCGGGCATCCACCGGTTTTTCCCCGTAAAACAGGGCGCCTTCGGTGTAGGGGGAGCTCTTGAAGCCGGTGTAGCTTTTCAGGGCGGCCCGGTGGAGTCCGACTTTCAGCATCAGGGCCAGGAAATCCTTTCCCGGTATGGTGCCGCCCACTCACTGGAACCAGTTTTCCACTTTGCCGGCCAGCTCCGGGGGGAGGTCGGTGACCAGCACCTGGTCCGCCACCAGGAAGCGGCCCCCGGGTTTCAGTACCCGGCAGGCCTCCCGGAAGGCCGCCATTTTGTCCACCACCAGGTTGAGGACGCCGTTGGAGATGACCACGTCGAAATCATGGTCCGGGAAAGGCAGGGCCTCGGCCTCCGCCACTTCGAAGTTGACGTTGGCCAGGCCCAGGTGTTCCAGGTTGGCTTTAGCCCTGGCGACCATCTCCGGGGTGGCGTCGAGGCCCACCACCCGGCCGGCGGGGCCCACCAGCAAGGCGGCCACCAACGAGTCCACCCCGGCGCCGCAGCCGATGTCCAGGACGGTCTCCCCCGGGTGGAGGGGCCCCAGGCTGAAGGGGTTGCCCACCCCACAGAAGGAGGCCAAAATGTCATCGGGAATTCTTGCCAATACTTCGCCAGGATACCCCAGCAGCACCATACCTTCCTTGCCGGTGGGATATTGGAAGCAGCAGCCGGTCCCCGCCGCGGCCACCTGGGCGTATTTGCCCCGGACGGCCTCCCGGATGGTGCGGATCTGGTCTTCGGTTAATTCCGTACTCATGTGATTCTCCAACTTCCTAAAGGTGGCCGCAGGCCTTTACAAAAACCTGCGCCGGCACCGCTGGAAAGCCTGTTCACCATTATCATTATCTTCAGCCAAGGTCCCGCCCGATGGCGAAGGCCTGGCCCAGGAACTGGCCGATGCCATGGTAGGTGCGGATTTCCGGGCCGAAGACGATGGGCCGCACCTTTTCGATGTCGGGAAAGCCCTTGTCGCCCAGCACGGCCTCATCGGCCTTGACATCCAGGATCTCGCCGATGAACTGGGTATGGAGCCCGATCTCGATGGTGTGCAGGAGCTTGCATTCCAGGACCAGGGGAAATTCCTTCACATAGGGGGCGTCCACCAGGGTGCTGGCCACCGCCGTGAGGCGGGCCGCAGCGAATTTATTCACCTCCCGGCCCGAGGCGATGCCGAAATAGTCGGCCTCCCGGACATGGGCCTCCGAGGGCACGCTGACGGTGAAGGCCCGGCGCTCCACGATGTTGCCGTAAGAGTAGGTGGCTTTCCGCAGCGACACCGCCAGACAGGGCGGTTTGGAGCAGCAAATGCCGCCCCAGGCCGCGGTCATGACGTTGGGTTTGCCGTCTTTATCGTAAGTCCCCACCACCCACACGGGAGTGGGAAAGGCCAGGGTCCGGGGACCGATGGATTTTTTCATGGTATCCTCCTATGATGACTGTCTACTTCATTTTAAGCCGGATGGGGCAGGATGCAATGGGCTGTTTTCCGCTACCGCCTCCGGGACAACCTTGCCATGGCTTTCGCCGGCTCCACCCCAATCTTGAGGCCCAAGGCAGCCGCAAACCTGCCGGTGCCCACCCCGATTTCCAGACCTCTGATTCCTTGAATCAGGAATTTTTTTTAACCCCAGAATTTCAGATTTATATACCAGGGGGTAGCGGCCAAACCCGTCTCATATTCCTGAGCTGATTCTTCGAATAGTTGTAAGGTCTCATAATTATTCATAGGCGGGGTCAACGCGTGCTTCTGGATTGAGGCTTATGGGGAGCAAGCCCGGGCAGGAGATCGGGGGCTCGGGTGGCTCTTCTTTAACTCTTATGAGTAATAATCTGATTTTTTAAACTTCTCCAGGTCTTCAGGGCGCAGGTGGCGTGTTCCTCCATGAGAATCAAAGTTGGCACAGGCATGCTCATCCCGGGCGAACTGCTCTTTACTGCCGTCCCACGGCTCGGCATGAAGACAGGTTCCCATCCGCAAGGATGCCGGGTCCGGCTGGAAATATTTGCAATCCACACATCTAATCAAGTCCATAGCGCCTCCCCGATTAATCGAAGGGTCCGTGGCAGAACGGGTCTGTTTGAAAACGATAATTCCCAGCTTCTGCCGTTAATCATGGCGAGGAAACATTTTAGAGAACCAATGTTCATTGATCAAGAGAAAAAAAGAGCCTGGCAAACTGCGGTGCGCCAGGCTCCATTAAGAAAGGTGAAGTTTATCCCTTATTCTTCCTCGGTCTCCAACTCGATGCCGTCCCGCTCAAACTGGGCGTCCCGCAGTTCCCGGGCCTTGGCCTGCTCCTCTTCGCTCCAGGGCTCGATTTCCAGGCAGTTGGCCACCAGTTCCCAGAGATACAGGGTCTCTTTGTAGTTGCCCATGTCATGGACCTTGGGCAGCCCCTTCATGATCTGGTCCCGGCAGTTGTGGCAGGGGGCGATGACGATTTCGGCGCCCGTGTCCTTGATCTGGTCGGCCTTCACCTTGCCATAGGCCAACCTTTCCTGGTCGTAGGGCATGGCCCAGGCGCCGCCGCCGGCGCCGCAGCAGAAGTTGTTCAGAGGATCATCGCACATCTCCCGGTAGAGGCTGGGGTCGATGCACTGCTGGGCGATCCAACGGGCCTTCATGCCGTTGTGGGGCTCATCCTTATAGAGCATGTAGGACTTGCGCACGTAATTGCAGGGATCGTGCACCGTGTAGGTCTCGTGGTACTTGTGGGTGTTGAGCTTGATCCTGCCGGACTTGATGTATTCCTCCAGCAGGTCCATGACGCTGACCACCTTGAATTCGTTGAAGACTTCCGGAAACCAATTCATGAACCCGACCCGGGTTGCATAATAGGCGTGCCCTCATTCGGGGTACAAGATGGTTTTACACTTAAGTCGTCGGGCGTTCTCGATGATGCGGTGCACCTGCTCCTTCCAGGCCGGATCGTCGCCGGAGAACAGGCCCCAGTTGACGCCCTCCCAGTTGGTGGAGGACACGGTCCAGTCCTCCTTGGCGGCATAGAAAATGCGCCACCAGAACTTCATGTCGTCGGGCTCGCCGAAGGGCTCCTTGGAGTTGATGGTAACGATGATGTTGGCCCCTTCCTTGTCCACCGGCACGTAGAAGCCGGGGGTGGGCTGCTCTTCGTCGTTTTCCATCTCCACGCCCAGGTCGGCCAGGAGGAAGAGGAAATCGTCCCTGGGAATCCCCAGGTTGTTGCCCCGCTCCAGGTTCATCATGGTGCCCTTGTGGATGGGGCCGGGGACCTTGTCCCGCTCTCGGGCGGTGCGGCAGGCCCGGAAGGTGCGCATGAGCTGGATGCCCATGGGGCACTGGTACTGGCAGCGGCCGCACAGGGTACAGACCCAGGGCCACTTGGAGTCGATGACTTCCTGTTCCATGCCGAACACTATGGCCCGGATCGCCTTCCGGGAATCCCAACCCGTGGCGGAGCCGGGAATCTCCACCAGCCCGGTGGCCGGGCAGCCGCCGGCGCAGGTGCCGCAGGTATAACAGCGGTCCGCCAGCTCGGGGGCGATGTTCCCGATCTTGCGGTGCTTGCGGTCAACCTTTACCTCTTTTAAGGCCTCTTCTGCCATGTTTCCTCCATGCAAAAATTCTTTGGTTCCCGACAATTTAAACCGGCCGCAGGCAGAGAAATTATTTCGGCTCCGGCGGCTCGATCCTTAACCTGAGAACTTCTTTGGATTTTATGGACTTATACGAACTTGGACCTGATTATATTTATATAAAATTTCCACCAAAAAGAAAAGTCTTTTTGGTAACCACTAACGATTATAGGCCCAAGGGCCACCTTGTCAAGGAGAAAATACTATTTTTCACATGGCCGGGGTCCTGGTATCCAGGCCGACACATTATCTTACCCCAAGGGCGGCCGATATGCTATTTTTAATAACAGCTTCAGCGGCCAGCTACAGCTTGTAAACCTGGGAAACCTTCGGGAGCGGAACGATGGCCTATACCTTTGAGACCATGTCCGGGAGTCACCGGAAGGCCGTCATCGATATTTTTAACTATTATATTCAACACAGCTATGCGGCTTATCCCGACCAGCCGGTGACGGATGACTTCTTCGACCGGTTTCTGGAGATGTCCAGGGGTTACCCCGCAGTGGTGGTCAAAGCCGGGGGGGAGGTGGCGGGATTCGGCTTTCTGCGGCCTTTTCACCCGGCGAATACCTTTCGCAGGACCGCGGAAGTTACCTACTTCCTTGTGCCGGAACACACCCGGCAAGGTCTGGGGACCGCGATGCTTGACCTGTTCGCCGAACAAGCCGGCAATCTGGGAATCGACTCAATCCTGGCCAGCGTCTCTTCCCACAACCACCAGAGCCTCAAATTTCATCTGAAAAACGGCTTCCGGGAGTGCGGCCGTCTCTCCCGGGTGGGGCGCAAGTTCGGGCAGGATGTGGATGTGGTGTGGCTCCAGAAACGGCTCCGGTGAGGCTCCAACCTCTATATCCTCAAAATCGAACCGCAGGTGGACTGTCGAAATGACGCCAGCAATGAAAGAGCGTTTGACCTTGTTGCAGGAACTGGCCGCCCGCCTGGCGGCCCGCCGGGGCGACCTGGTGGCGGCCGAAGGCGAAGACATGGGCGCGCCCTGCACCATCGCGGAACTGGAAGTGGACCTGGCCGTGGAGCACCTCACGACCATGGAGGCGGAGGTTCCTTACGTGGCGGGCAAATCCCCCTACGGCACAGTGGCGGCCATCTTCCCCTATGACGCGCCTCCCATCATGCTGGCCCGGGTGGGCGGCGCCGCGGTGCTGGGGGGCAACCGGTTCATCTTCAGCTGCTCCTCCCAGACGCCACGCACCGCCCAGGTGTTGAAGGAAGTGGTGGCGCCATTCCCCCAATTCCAGGCGGTGACCGGCATGGACAACCGGGCCTTCGGGGAGCGCTGCGTCCGGGACCCGGAAATCCGGGTGCTCTTCATCTCCGGGGGCGGGCAGGTGGGGGAGGTTTATGCCCGGGAGATCCGGGCCTTCGACAAACTCTTCTTCGCCGGCCCCAGCGGCCTGCCGCCGGCCATTCTCTTTAAAGACGCCCCCCTGGGAGCCGCAGTGCGCTTCGTGGTGCGCCGGGCCTTCCTCAACGGGGGCCAGTACTGCACCACGGTGAAGCGGGCCTACATCCACCGGGAGATTTACGAGGCGGCCCGGGCCCTTATCCTGGAGAGGATGCCCGAAATCAAGGTGGGCGACCCCCGGGACCCCCAAACCTGGATCGGCCCCCTGAAGGTGGAGCGCACCCGGCAACTCCTGGACCGGGTCCTGACGGCCCTGAAGAAGCCCCGCTTCCTGGTCCCGTTCCAGAGGAACGGGGAGTGGCAGGGGCCTTTCCTGGTGGAGACCGAAGAACCTCCGGACCTGGAGCTCTTCGGGCCGTTCCTGGCCCTGGTGCCCGCCGACCGCGACGCCGCGGCGGTGGAGGCCGTCCTGGCCAGCCGCTACCCCTTCCTGGTGAGCTGGTTCGGCACCCCGCCCCCCGGGGCCAAGGCGGCCCTCACCGAAAAATTCGGCATGGTGTACGACAACCCGGACTTCCTTTTCACCCCCCTGCGCCTGCCCTTCGGCGGCAAGGGCGAGAGCGGCTGGATCCTGGAGTGGCGGGACGGGCTCCTGGTGAAACGGGACGGCGCCTTTATTTACGCCGCAGAGCTGGTCCGGGGGGAGCAGTGAGCAGCATGAGGCGAGCTGCGAGCGGTCACAAATATTCATCTCTTTCCCACTTTGCCAACCCCCATGGATGAAGAACTGCTCAAATCCTGGCCCCGGACTTACCAGGAGGCGGTGGCCGTCCAGGAGAAGTTGCGCCGCCGGGTGCTTCTCACCCCCCTGCCCCGCCCGCCCCGGCTGGTGGGGGGCGCGGACGCCATCAGCGACCGGCGGGACCGGCTGATTTTCGGGGCCATGGCGGTCTTTACCTATCCGGATCTAGAGTTGGTGGAAGAAGCGGGGGCGGCGGGGGAAGTGCCTTTCCCCTACCGTACGGGACTGCTCAGTTTCCGGGAGATTCCCATCCTGGCGGCGGCCTTTGGGAAGCTAAGAAATCCTCCGGACGTGCTGCTGGTGGACGGCCAGGGGATTGCCCATCCCCGAGGCCTGGGACTGGCTTCGCATCTCGGGCTGGTGCTGGAGTTGCCCACCATCGGCGCGGCCAAAAGCCGCTTGGTGGGGGAGGCTGAAGAGCCGGATTGGCAGGCGGGGTCCGCCACGGAACTTGTCCGGCAGGGGCAGGTGGTGGGACTGATGCTGCGCACCGCTGCCGGCAAGAAACCGCTCTATCTCTCCCCCGGGCACTGCATCACCTTGGCTGAGTGCCGGGAGATCGTCTGGGGCTGCGTCAGGAAGTACCGGATTCCCCTGCCCTTGAGGCAGGCGGATCATCTGAGCCGGCGTTTGCGGGCCGGGTTTCCTCTGGGGTCCGGTAAGTCCGGTGAGCCCGGTTCTGGTAGGCGGTGTTGAAAAGCCGTTCCCGGTACAGGGGGCAGATGTGATATTGGCAGTTGCAACACTGCCGCCGGGTGGAATCCCACTCCCACCACAGGCAATTCTCACATGCGCCGCTGATCTCGCGGTTCAGGCAGATTCTACCCGCATCCCCGAAATCCACCATTTGTTGCCAGTCTCCCCCGAGACGACATTCTGAAAAATGTAGTTTCTAGATATCAGAATGCCTTACGCCTTAATAGGCCAAATGCTAACGTATGTCAAACTTTTTTTGACAACGTCAAGAAGGGTGCCACCGAGGCGGGGTCGAAAGAAGGGCTAAATATTGTGAAAAGATTGACAATCAATCTCCACTTTATAAATTAAAAAAAATCGCTCTTTTTAAAGACCAGAGGCCGGGCCAGGGGGTTGAGAATCTTGGCATCCACCACTTCGCCCACGAACAGGGTGTGGTCGCCCGCGGAAAAAGTGTCCACCAGCTTCGCGTCCAGATAGGCATAGGCCTGGGGCAAGATGGGGGCCCCGGTGACCGCGGGGTGCCATTCCAGAAAAGCGAATTTGTCCACCTTGCGGCCGCTTTTATAGCCGAAGCGCTTGCCCAGCTCCACCTGGTCAGAGGTGAGGACGTTGACGGCAAAGATGCCGCTGTCCTTGATGAGGCGGTGGGAGTAGCGGGGTGGGGCGATGGAGACCATGACCAGAAGAGGGTTCAGCGACACCTGGGAGACCCAGGCCGCGGTCATGCCGTTCACCTGGTCGTCCAGGCGGGTGGTCACCACGTAAACCCCGTGCACCAGGGCCGCAAAGGCTACCTCTTGCATCCTGAGCCTCCATTAAGGTTGCTAAGCAGCAGGGCCCGGAGCCCCGCGGGTCTGGCCTTCCGGCGCCTTGCCTTCCGCCGGGGTCCAATCGGCGCAGATCCAGAATCTGCCCACCCCCTGGCCCAGTCGCTGACAGAAGCCTTTGAACTCATAGGACCAATACCGGCAGGTGGCGCAGACCTTCAGGGGACGGCTTTCTGGCAGCATGACTTTCTGAGGCCTCGCTTTTGGGTCATTGGGATTCGCCTGATTCCATGTTAAATTGCTTCCCCGGGAAGGTCAAGCCGGAAATGGTCGTAGCCTTGCATGGAGATGTCTTGTTCCCCGGCGGCGGTGACCATAAGCACCCCCTGGCCGGCGATGATTTCTCCCAGGGGCCGGGGCGCCGGCAGGCCGGCCCGGACAAAGGCGTTTTCCAGGGCACTGGCGAGCTCCGGCGGGGAAGTGAACAGGAGCTGGTAGTCTTCGCCGCCGGAGAGGGCATACTGCAAGGGGTCCCGGCCCAGCAAGGCGGCGGCGGCCCGCAAGGCCCCGGAGATGGGCACTGATTCCGCCCGGAGGCGGGCGCCCACGGCGCTGGCGAGACAGAGGTGCGCCAAGTCCGTGGCGATGCCGTCGGAGACGTCGATCAGGGCGGTGGCCAGACCCTCCCGGGCCAGGAGCCGGCCCGCGGCGAGCTGGGGCCGGGGCGCCAAATGGGCCTCCACCAGGGTTTCCCTCAGGGTTAAGTCCAGGGTCAGGCCCCGTTTCAGGACCTCCAGGCCGGCGGCGGAGTCCCCCAGAACCCCGGTGACCCAGACCAGGTCCCCCACCCGGGCCCCGGAACGTTTGAGCATCAGGGAGGCCGGCACCGTGCCGGTGAGGGTGAGGGTAAGGGCCAGCCCCCCGGGGGAGGCCACGGTGTCGCCGCCGATGATGGCCACGCCGTATTGCCGGGCGGCCCGAGCCAGGCCGTCGGCCAGCGCCAGGGCCCCGGCCCGGTCCCGCCGGGGGGGCCACCCCAGGGAGAGCAGGGCGTGGCGTGGTTCGCCCCCCATGGCCGCAATATCGCTCAAATTCACGGCCAGGGCCTTCCAGCCCAATTTTTCCAGGGGGGTGTAATCCAGATCGAAGTGGACTCCCTCCACCAGGGTATCCACGGTCCAGAGCAGGACGTCGCCGCCGTGGCCGCGGATGGCGGCGCAATCATCCCCGATGCCCAGGATCACCTCTTCCGGGGGCGGTCCGAACCGCTGGCTCAGGTCCGCGATCAGGGCGGCTTCCCGGGACGTGGCATGACTCAAGCTCCCCATGGCGCATCCTTTCCAGGCCTTCAGAGGTAAGGACCGACCCAGGCGCGGCCGGCACCCTCTGGACACGGCTTCCCACCTGAATTAACCAGCCTCCGGGGGCCGGCATTATTGACGCCGCCGCCCGGCATCCTTAACTTCATGTATGCCCGGGGCGCTCTTTCATGATACGCCGGGAACGGGGCGGAAACCAAGGTAAAATTGGCCAAAGATGAGAGTCACATCCGGAGTATTTGACGATTATACGGGAAAAAGCGGCGGCGCAGGCTAAAGTCGCGGCTACCCCAAAAGACCTTTTGCAGATTACAAATTATGAAGCGATTTCAAGGAGGCGGAGCGATGGAGAAGATGAAAGCGAAAAGGGCCTGGGCGGTGGCCTATGATCCCCAATATTTTCTCCAGATGGCGGAAGAGTACGACGAGGACCGCCTGGAACAGCTCAACGAGGCCCTGGCCAAGGGCGATTTCGTGGTGGTGAGCGACGACACCCAGGGGTTTCCCGGCAACCTGGTGATAGATTTTCCCCTGACCATGTCGGAGCCCTACCGGGCCCTGATCATGCTGGAATAAAGGCCGCGCCCGGAAACCGAGGACCGTTTTACTCCCGGCTGCGCAATTTCATCAGCAGGCGCAGGATCTCCAGGTAGAGCCAGATGAGGGTGACCATCAGCCCGAAGGCCCCGTACCATTCCATGAAGCGGGGCGCTCCGGATGCAGCCCCCTGCTCGATGAAGTCAAAGTCCAGCACCAGGTTCAGGGCGGCGATGACGCACACAAAGAGGCTGAAGGCGATGCCGATGGGGCCGCCCTGATACACGAAGGCGAGGCGCACCCCGAAAAACCCCAGAATGATGGTGGCCAGATAAACCAGGGCAATACCGCCGGTGGCCGCCACCACTCCCAGCTTGAAGTTCTCGGAAGCCCGGATCAGCCCCGATTTGTAAGCCAGGAGCAGGGCCAGGCAGGTGCCGAAGGTGAGCCCCACGGCCTGGATGACGATGCCCGGAAACTGGGCTTCGGCCACGGAGGAAACCCCGCCGATGACCAACCCTTCCAGCAAGGCGTAGAGCGGTGCGGTCACCGGCGCCCAGGACTGCTTGAAAACCGTGACCAAAGCGACGATGAGGCCACCGATGGCTCCCAGGCCCAGGAGGGGAAGCACGGCCTGGGGGTTCATGGCCCGGTAGAAGAGATTCCAGGTCCAGGCCGCGGTGATGAAGGTGCATCCCAGCAGGAGCAGGGCCTTGTTGGCGGTGCCCTGGATGGTCATCCGCTCTTCCCGGGCAATGGGGCCGAATCCGGTGAAGGTGTCGTCGCTTAAGGCGGGATTGGAAGTTCTCACCGTTGCCTCCTGTTGGTACGAGGGAATTGGATAAATCTGGTCAAAGTTTACTATCGGAAGGTGCCGGAAGAAACCCAAAAGACGGTTTTTTCGGTTTTGGTTTTGGGTTTTTCAAAAAAAACAGGAAGGGAGTTTGTTCGGTTTTCGGCCGGCCAAAAGGAAACCGGGCATAAAAAAGCGGTTCCCGAACCGGGGTCTGGGAACCGGGAAAGCATGTTTTGGAGCAGGTTAAGGCTTGCGGATACTTGAAAAAAACGAAAAATCAGCAACCAAAAACGTCCTTTAAACAATGGGCTTGGGCTGGTCCTCCCCGATGGCGTCGTAATCGGTGATGCCCATGGGTTTGACGAAATAGGTCTGGCAGACGTAGTCCAGTTCCTGGGAGGTGAGCTGGGGCTGCTGGCCCAGGTAGCGGGCCCGGTCCACCAGGTTTTCGATGAGGTCCCGGGGATGGCAGGCGCACAGGGGCCGGGCCGAAATGACGTAGTAGCGGGCCATCATGTCCCGGACGGCTTCCGGGTCAAAGGCGATATTGTGTTCTTTACAGGTCCGGCGGAAGATCTCCAGGTACTGCTCCGGGGAAACGTAGCCCACGAAGATCTTGTGGCGAATCCGCCGCAGAAAAGCTTCGTCCGCCAGGCTGTACGGGTTCAGGTTGGTGGAGAAGATAATGAGCTGGTCAAAGGGGATGCCGAACTGCTGGCCGGTGTGGAGGCAGCAGAAGTCCTGGCGGGTCTCCAGGGGGTACATCCAGCGGTTCAGGAGCTGCCGGGGGGAAATTTTCTGCCGCCCGAAGTCGTCGATGATGAAGACTCCGTTGTTGGCCCGCAACTGGTGGGGGGCCTCGTAGAACTTGGTGATGGGGTTGAACTTCAACTCCAGGGCTTCCTCGGTCATTTCGCCGCCGGCGATGACCACGGGCCGGCGGCAGAGGATCCAGCGGTCATCGTGGGGAGGAGCATTCGGGTCCGGGGGCACCGGCTGGTGGTTGACTTCGTCAAAAACCCGGATGATCTGGCCGTAAACATAGAGGGCGTAAGGGATGTAAACCGCGTCTTCGAAGGCGTGGCCGATGCAGTTGGCCATGACGGTCTTGCCGTTGCCCGAGGGCCCGAACAGGAAGATGGAGCGCCCGCTGTTTAGAGCCGGGCCGATCTTGGTGAGCAGAGCCGGGGAAACCACGTAGTCGGCAAAGACCTCCTTGAGGCGCTCCTCTTCCACCTTCACCTGGTGGATGGTCTGGGTCTCCACCCAATCCCAGTAGTCTTCCAGGGGCACGGGGGCCGGCCCCACGTAACGGTTGGCTTCCAGACACTGCTCGGCCAACAGTTTGCCGCCGTCAGTGAGGGTAAACCGCATCTCCATGGGCAGCGGATTTTTTTGGGAGAGCAGATCCCGGGGCTTGACGAAAACATAGTTCTGGCTCTTGAGATGCTCCATGAGCGTGTCTATCAGATGTTTGGGCAGCTTCAGGTCTCGGGACATCTCCCGGGCGGTGACGGCGTCCCGGTGATAGGCGTGCTTGAGAAGAAGCTGGGTCACCAGATTGATGGGCAAACCGGTTTCTTCAAAAGTTTGGGGCACCGGCGGATGGGGGTGGACATACTTGGCCAGCACCTCCGGTTCGACGAGCTTGAGGTCCAGCAGGTGTTTCGCCAGAAACCCCCGCTGTTTTCTCTGCCGGTAAAGAGCCGGAGCCAGTTCTTCGGGAGTCAGGGCCTGGGACTTGACCAGACGTTCAGCCAGATTCATAGATAGTTCTCCTGCAACCGGCCCCAGGGGCCGGATTTTGGGCCTCAAAGGACAAGGCTCCCCCTTGGCGGACCCTTATCCAGCTCGGCACAAGCCGAGGCTGATATGGAGGCGAAACTTTCACACTTTAGGACGGGAAGAGGGTGTTGAACTTGTCAAAAATACCCTTTACCACGGTGCCTAAAACGCCTACGCTGCCAATCACCGCCAGGGCGATGCCACCCAGCAGCAGCGCATACTCCACCGAAGACGCGGCAGACTCGTCCCAAGCGAGTTCCCAAATCTTTTTCATGGCCCTTTCTCCATAACATCATGCCTCACCATCCGAGTTGGCCTCCGTTTCAAACTCCGGAGGGTTGGGTTATCATGCTTTCCACCGGCAGGTCCTCCTCTGGCGGGGTTTCCCGGGTGGTTAGCCAGTCCGACCTGGGAAGCATCGATTCCTTGATGATCCGCATGACGATTTGCTGCAGTCCCTGGGCCGCCTTGCTCTTCTTGTGGACGGAAGGAAAGGGGACCATCTGATTGACCGCGGCTTCCACCGCGGGGTCGTGAACCAGTTGCCCCAGAATCTGGGGTTGGAGGTTCAGGAAATCGTTGCAGACGGCCTGGATGATTTCCGGAGATTTCAAATCCGAGTTGCTCTTGACCATGTTGACGACGAGAAAAAGTTGGAAGTCCCACAGGGAGCGGCACAGCAAGTCGTACTTTTTCGCGTCCTCCCCTTTGAACCGGGCCAGTAGATCCGGGATGGAGTGCATGGGCATCTCGGAGTCGTTGCCGGTGGTCTGGTACAGCAGGTTCAAGACCTCGTCGTCTTTGGCAAAGTCCCGGGAAAGCTTGCGATACAGGGCGCTTTTGATGAAGCCATAGGCGTTCTGGAGGGAGGTGGCCTGGCTGGTGAAGACCACAATTTTCCCCGGCGAATAGTTAAAGAAATCCAAGAGGTTGAAGGATGAACCCGCCCCCAGGTCCAGCAAGACATATTGGGCCGGCAGACTTTCGATTTGGCTGAGCAACCTGATTTTTTGGGAGTAAGTGGGGTTGGCTGCTCCCAGAATATCGTCAGCGCCGCAGATGAGGCCGATGCCCTCCACTTCCGTCTCGATGATGGTGTCTTCCAGGCGGGGCACCTTTTTCAAGAGGAAATGTTCCAGGGTGACCTGGGGATAACGCACGCCCATCAAGGTATGGAGGTTGGCCCCACCCAGGTCGCCGTCGATGAGGATGACTTTCTTTCCCAGGCGGGCCAGGCAGATTCCCAATCCCAGCGAGACAATGCTCTTGCCGACACCGCCTTTGCCGCCGCCGATGCTCCAGAGCTTTATTCTATTCGGTCCAGCAGACATTTTGCCCTCCACTTGCAAAAATCACCGGGTGACCTTTCGTTGCAGAATAGACCAGAAGCTTTTGCCGGCCACGCCCAGGCTGCCGAAGAACCACAGGACCCAGCCGAGCAACTGCTGCGAGTTATTTCCCCACTGGCAGGCCACTCCGCATAAGAGCAGGATCATGCCCAGCATATAGATCTTCTGATCGGACTGGGTCGGCCTGGGAAGGGTGTAGGCCTGGTCCCAACGGTCCCACAGAGACTTAATGTCCCTGGCGGAGTAAGGGATCAGGTCCCCCAGGATCTTGCGGGCGGTCAGGGTCGGCCTGGCCAATTCCAGCCCCAGAGTTAGTTGCTTCCCGCTCACCCCGGCAAACCTGGACCAGACCAGTTTGCCGTTGATGTCGATGGGCTCTTCGCCGCCCCGGAACCTGAGGCGGAGATTGCCGGTGCGGCCATTGAAATTTTCCCACCCTATCCTGGCGGTCTGGGGATACACCGCCTCCAGGGTAACCACTCCCGCCACCAGATTTTGGACTACCACCGGAACCCGTAGGGTCACTTCCCCCCGCTGGTCGATGATCTCCAGGATAATGTAAGGGGACTCCGCACTTCGTTCCGGACCATTAGGCCTCATGTGTCATCCCTCCCGCCGCTGGCCTTGGGTCAGCCGGTTGCCTTTCCGGCCGCCCCGGTTAAGAATTCTCCAATGAAACGTCCTTCTCCCAGAGAAAAACCCGGGCCATCTTGCCGGCTTTTTCCAGCTTTTCCCGGAAAGGCAGGACGGCATATTCGGGGTTAATGGCGATGTAATTTTTCAGGCAAAAGATCACCATCAGGATTTTCTGCCGATCCGCGGCCAGGTCGGGATTCTGGCTGAGGAAGTCAAGAGCCGCGGCCCGGAGATCCTGGAAGTGGCTTGCCTGGGCTTCGGAGGGCATCACCGCCACCCAGGCCTGGGCCAGATCGCTGGAGCCGGCCTCAGCCTCCGGGGGCAATGGGTCTCCGGCTTCCTCGGATGGGCCCGTAGGCGGGGAAAACCGCTGGTCCCACTCCTGCATTCGGCGCCGGATTTCGGCGGAGCCGAGCTGCATTCCATGGCGCATCGCTTCATAACGGCAGCTCTCCACGATCACCCGCTCTCCCAAGCCTGCCAGCAGTTGAAAGAACTGCCCGGACACCGTGGCATCGAGCTTATCGGGCGAGTTTAAGGAACCGGGAACGAAATCAGCCGGCAGGTTCAGGCCCTCGGAACCCCAGGGCATTTCCGCCAGGTTCCAGGCTCCCAGTCCCGGGAAGGCGGCGGGCACCTCCGGGGCCGGGAGGAGGCCGGCTTCCCCATTTGCTGAAGGAGGGCCGGCTGCCACCAAATCCAGAAGATAATCCCACCGGCCCGGGCGGTGGCGGGCGTCGCCGTGAGGGGCGTGCCACAACAGACCCAGGAGGGTTTCCGGGTCCGTGATCCCCACTCCCAGGGCCGCGGCGAGGACCCACTGGTAATAGACCTCCGCCGAGGGAGCGGGAACCAACAGGGCCTTGAGCACGGTGCCGAAAGGCGCAATCACGCGGTAGACTTCCTCCCAGGGGAGCACCTGGGGCTGGTCCGGGGTCCCGGAACCGCCGCCCTGGACGCGATCCCGGATAAATTGCCACACCGCCGGCTTGGGGGGCCGGGGGGGGCTTTCCCAGGGAGCGCGGCGCCAACGCCAGGGTTCCCGACCCTGGGGCTCGATGGAGGGCGGAGCCAGAACCAGACCCCCGTCCCCGTAAATGAGCGCTTCGGGAGCCAGGAAAAAGGAGGGGGGGGCGTTGCGCTCCGGCGGCAAGGCGTAATAGTGCTGTTCCCGGCTGTCGCCCACCTCGGCGACGCACTCGGACCGCCACTGTCCCAACTGGTCCAGGGCCAGGGCCCCTTCTCCCCGGTTGACCTCCAGGACCAGCAGGCGCGAGGGGGCGCCGGTTAAGATCCCGACGTTCACTTGAATCTCTTCCATGCCAAGATCGGCCAACTTCCGGGACCAGACTTCCCGGGGTTGGCTGAAATCCAGCCCCAGGTGGGACCCGTCCCGGGCGTTTATCGCCGTCAGAGCCCAGCCCCGGGCCTGGTAGCGGGAAACGTAATCCAGCCAAAGGCCGTTGTGGTCCAGGTTTTCCTTCAGGTTCAAGATGCGGCCGATTTCATCCTGCCCCACCTTGATGGCGAAGTCCTTGGTAGTCAACGTCTTTTCCCCCTCAACTCCGGCAAAGACCCCTGTGCGGCCTGAGGTCGACGTCTGAAACTCTAAGATCCGGCAAAGCCACGCGGCCCTGGCCAATCCGGCACAATGGTTTTGATGGTATTTTCGGGGCAGAAGGGTTCCACCACAATCAGGGCAACCCTGATTATCAAGTACGATTTCCCTCATTTTCAGGTGAACCAGGGATAGTTCGCCTTCTTTGAAGGCCGGGTAGGAGGGAGGGCAGCGGCGGGGTTCGCCTGCGGGAAAGGAGCAATTCAGAGGCCAGGGGTCGGGGGGCCAGCCTCACGATTTTCAATCGATGCTGAAAACTCTCCTAAGCCGTGCGGTCCAGGTGGTAGAGCACGATAAGCATGATCACGGTGCCGAGGAGCATCCAGATGGGGCCGAAGAGCCACAGCACCAGCAGCACCGCCAGGTAATAACCCCGCATCCCCAGGTTGTAGTGCAGCATGCCGCGGTTTAAGATGCCGGTGATGTAGTCGGGGGTGATCTTGTG
>Ga0315268_10001480_pt1 | contig 27034 bp, 24 predicted proteins | sample C1_top_MG_FD_204535 | JGI IMG/M metagenome (GOLD analysis project Ga0315268, IMG submission 204535) | Sediment microbial communities from Yellowstone Lake, YNP, Wyoming, USA - C1_top | ecosystem: Environmental > Aquatic > Freshwater > Lake > Sediment | place: USA: Wyoming | collected 2017-08-01
GTCGGCCAGAGCCGGGCCAGCCATGAACAAGGCGCCCGACAACAGCGTGGATAGAAATGAAGTTCGATTCATGGCCGTGCGCTGCGCACCACCGATACGGAAATCAGATCCGGATCACTCCCACTCAATTATTTACAGAGCCTCTGTATGCCAGTAAATACGCGGCATCAGGAATATTTGATATTGCATTACCGTCATTTTCACCGACTTGAAAACTGGCGTGAAAGCGTGGTGGCTGTGAGTGCTCATTGGGATAGGATTGACGGTAGAGTTTTCATTATCTCAAGGAATCCCCGCTTTTACTTGCTGGCCTCGGCTTACGAATCCGTGGCGCGCTGCACTACACTGAACAAGGCGTGCGGAATTTCTGGAGGTGACTCGATGGCATGGGACGAAAACAAGTGGTCTGAGCAGGTATCGAAGGCGACCACCGGCCAGGAATTGATCGACCTGGCAATGACGATCCCAGACGATTTACCCTTGAGAGTGCCGGAAGACCCCGCCCTTATTTCCACAGGACGAATGACTCCCTCAACAAGCGTGCGTTTGAGCAAGATGGACACAAGTTCACAGACGCCGACCTTGCGGCCCTTGCTGCTGGGCGAAACGCTGGAAGTGATGAACGGAACGCTGGCGATTCCACCGGGGGCTGTGTTCGAGACGGAGCAGGAAACGATGGAGCGGCTGCAGGCCGCTAGGCAAGCGGAAGCACAGCGCTTAAAAGAGCGGCTGTCGCAAACACCTTGGCACGCGAAAAGAGCACAGGCCGAGGGGGAAAGTTACTGGGTTAGGTTGGCTGGTTCGTATCAGGGAGATTAGATGGCCGACACCTTAAACGAATCGTCAAGCGAGGAATTGGAATACTTCGCCAACGGGGTCTTTCCAAGATCGTTGCGACACGAAACCCCGGAGGAAAGGGGGGCGCGGCTCAAGATTTCGCGCCAGTCGGAAGCGCAACGCTTAAAAGAACGGCTGTCACAAATACCCTGGCACGCGCGGAGAGCGCAGGCAGAGGGTGAGGCTTACTGGATGAGGTTGGCCGGGTCGTATCAAGGGGACTGACACCTTCCCCTATTCCGCACCCTGATCGTCGATCCTGGTCGATCCTGGCTGGGCTACACTCACCGTCTTGTAATTGGCTGCGCACTGGCAGCGCCTGGTTGCCTTGCAAATACTCGCCACGGTTGACTTAGGCATATCCATAACCGTGCAGATGAACCCGTAACTTTTCCCCTCGTCCCGCATAGCCAGCCATGGCCTATTTCTGAATTCGTGTACCGCGCATGGGGGTGATCCTCTCCGATGCGATAGCCCTTTTCATTCACGGCAATCCGAATCTTCATTGCCACACTCCGGTTTGAAATTGTTGTGGCGGTTCAAGCCTTGCGACTGCCCTTTTTTGGTTCCTTATGCAGCATGTCACGCGCGATCCAGTAGAGCGTCCGGTTGCCGGTTGCTGAAGCCATTTCCATCAAGCGAGCGGGACGGTCAAGGAATTGTTCAGCCAGGTGCTCATCTGCTGTGAGCGGGACTTTCAGCCTATTGGGAATGAGCTTCATGCCTTCTCCATCATCCGCATTGGGTCGTGCCCGCGATTGAGTACGGCGAACGGGTCGTAGTCGCGCCGGTGGGTGTGGCTTCCGGCGTGCGTCCTATCAGCCGGGCCTACCGCCACCGGGACGGCGAAGGTGATCGCCAGGGCGTCGGCTGAGTCAGGCGATGCGATGCCCCTGGCTTTCATGCTTTCCTTTTTCTCCAGCAGGATGGCGTCGGCAGCGTTGTATCCGTACTCAACCGAGGTGAGGTCAGTGGCGAGCCGTTCATCGCGTGGGATAGCCCCCCCAGCCAGCCAGTCACGCATCGCACCCCAAATTTCCGCACGCTTGTTCGCCCACTTGCGAGGGTCAACAGCCTTGCCGCCGAACTGCACCTCGTTGATGTCGAAGCCGATTGACTTCAGCCGGTCAACCACGCCGCCACCGACGCCGCCTCCGTCGATGTTGATGATTACAAAGTGGCCTGCGTGCATCAGCAGGTTGGCGTGCTCTGCCACTCTGGCGGCCAGGGTCATGGTGTCAGCACCCTTCAGGCGAATCGGGTCAAAAGTTCGTGCATCTCGACCTTGCCGAGTCCAGATCACGCTTGAGTCATCACCGAAGCGCGCCGGGTCAACTCCGATCACATAGGCTTCGTGGCCCTGCTCTTGCACTTCACGCAGTTGGGCGTCGTTGACCAGATCGCGGGCGATGAACTGCAGGCTGGATGCGCTCGGGAACTCGCCCAGGACACGCACCTTCACGAAGTCAGACTTGATTCCGTAGTCGGCCACCCATTCTTCGATCTGTTTCTTGTTGGTGATCTGGCAGGTGCGGCTGTCGATCTGCCGGGTGTTCCAGCGATGCCGCTGGGCGTTGAAACACTCAAAGAATTTTGTGGCGGTTCGCGTCGGATTGCTGAAGGCGAACCACATCGGCGAGCCGTCAGTCATGCCGCCCTCTGCCACTTCCCATATCTTGGCCGGGATCGCGCTCGCCTCGTCGAAGATGTAAAACGGAGTCGAGTCGGCAGCGTGCAAGCCTGCGAACGATTCGCTGTTTTCCTCTCGGCAGGTCTGAGCATCCAGGCGCCAGGACTCGGGATAATCCTTCATGACCATCCGCATTGAGCCTTTGCCGGTCGTCACGTTGAACCAGTCGCCGAAAACACAGCGCTTGTTCCACTTGCCGATTTCCGCCCAGGTCTTCGATTCCAACTGCGAGGCAGTGTTTGCCGTCACCACGCCGCGCGCATTCGGTCGGGTAGCCATAATGTATGACCCCAGCCATGCAGTGATGGCGCTTTTGCCGATGCCGTGACCTGAACTCACGGCGGTGCGGATGGCGTCTACCGCAGTGCGCCCATCGAAGCCGCGCTCGCTCACCTGTCGTCCCAGTTCAAGCAGTAATTCACATGCCCAGGCATCGGGGCCGAACTCGCTGTCGTAGGTCAGCCGGTATTCCTCTGGCAGCTTGACCACATGAAGCGAGCGGTCGCGTTCCCAATCGTAGGCAAACAGGACGAACTCAAGCGGCTTGTCGTAAAAGAAACCAGCCATCATCGGCAGGATCGCACCAGGGTCGATTGAGGGATTGCCGGTGGAACTGGTGGCGACGAAGCGAATCCGCAGCCACCCTCTGGCGATGCGACCCACTGCCCCCGGTTTGTCGGCGAGCGCCTGCAATTCGGTGAGGGTATGGGTCGGCGTGGGTGCCTTGTTCCTGGCGGCAAGGATTTCTGAGCGAATGTCCCAGGCGGTTGATTGCGCGGCCTCGATCTTCTCAAGCCTGCGGGAAATGGTGCTGATGTCAGCCATGATTTTCCTCGGGTAATGTGGCGGGGCCTTCCGATGAGGGCTTGCCTTCAATCGCTTTCAGCCTGCGTTCGTGCTCATCCAGAATCACGGCCTTGCCGTAGGTGTCCAACATGCGCAGGAGCTTCTCGCCAGCCGTGGCGCTGATATGACCGTCGGCGACCGCTTCCATGATTGCCGTGGCCTTGTCGTGCATGGTGAGAGCGCTCTTGAGTCCGGGAACGACAACCTTCTCGTCCTCGGCTCGCGGTATCGGGGCCAGGCGTTCCAGGCACAGCTTCATGCTGGTCGCATCGCCCAGCTTGGCAAGCTCGATGCACTTGGCGATGATTTCTTCTTTGTGCGGGTCAATGAGCGCGCGCACTTGCTCTGAAACGCTCGGCCCCTTGCCACGCCCGGGCGACTTCAGCGAATGACCCGGAACGAAGCGGCCATCACCTTCGCGTTCAGTAATTCCGGTCATTCCTTCTCGTCCACTCGCTTCGCAATGATCCGAACGGCAGGCACGTTGCGGCTTGCAGTGCCGCTCTTGCCAATCCAGGACTGCACCGTTGAGCGCGGGACATTCAGTGCTTTTCCAATGGAGCGATACCCCATCCCCGATGCGTACATTTCACGGGCCTTCGTAACAACATCGTCGGGGTGGCGGGCCATCCGGTTCGACAACCCAACCAACATCCCACGGGCAGTGCAGAGCAGGATTTCTATTTTGGTGCGGATCATTTCATCCTCAGCTTTCCGGCCACGATTTGCGACCTTGCAACCCTAGCCAGCATGACAACCGTTTCGGCGTCATCACCGAGTCCCATCGCGTCGATCAGCTTTGCGGTGCGGGGGTCACGAGATACCAATGTCCGGGCGTCGCGCCAGGCCTGCGCTGCACCGTTTCCGAACTCGCGGTTCAACGCCTCGACGGTGGCTTCTCGCTGCGTTACGGTGTCGGGCTGAGAGTCGCGCACATACTGGGCGCGCTTCACAAGGGACTCGACTTCACGCGGGCCGAAGTCAATATCGACGAGAAGCTCGCGCACCTCGGCCAGCCCCTTGCGACCAGCCTCCGGGTCAATGCCATGCTCGGCCCATGCCTTCTCGTTCGCTTTGTCGGATACCGCGTCGCGCAGTGTGTCCTGGGCGGAATACATCCGGCGCTCGATGGTGTCGCGCAACTCCTGCACCTCGGACGGCACTGCGTCGAGTTTCACCGGCTCGGCTTCCTTGGGGTACATCGAGTCGGCGAGTTCTTCCTGGCTGCGCCCCTTGCTCGGCTCATGCGCTTCAGGTTCATCGGCTTGAAGTGCTGGCTTGTGGTCGGGCGACTTGCGGTAGAACGCTTCGGCAAGCTCATCCTGAGTCCTGGCCCTTGGGGCAGTGTCGGGGCGGCTGGTGCTGGTCGGTGTCGGGGCAGGCGGCGTGTTGTAAAGCGCCTGCGCGAGTTCGTCATTGGTTCGGTGAACGGGTGCGCTGACGGCTTGTGGTGCCGGGGTCGAGCCGTACAGGTCAGCAGCCAGTTGATCCAGTGTGCGCGATGTCATGGAACGATACCTTCGGCCTGTGCACGCTGTTCCATGCCTGAGATGATTCGGGCGCCGCTGATCTCGGCGTCACGGGCCACCAGTTCAGGCTCGTCTGCCTTTTTGCGGATGAAGTTGAAATGCAAGGTCCCATGACTGGGCAGGCCGTGGGTGGCTTCTTCCAGTTGGCAGGAGAGCGCGTTCAGAGCTGCGCCTGGCAGGTCACGACCAATACCGAAGAACAGGTCGGAGACGCGTGGGCTATTTGGCATAGCAGTTCGATAAAAGTCCGCGACGACGGGAGCAAGTTCGGCGTTGGCCTCTTGCCATTCGTCGAGGGCCTTCTTCAGTGCGGCCAGGGCTTGGTCTACCTGCTCGCCTGCTGTGTTGCGAGTCCCAGCCAGATGGCGAGCTTGCTTCAGATACTCGGCTGCCTGCTGACGACGAGCCTTTGCGGCCTCGCTGCGGGAGTCAGCTTCGGCATAAGCGCGGGCATCGAGCAGCATCTTGAGTTCGCCGTTCAGATCAGCAAGGCGGCTGGATGCAGCACGCGCTCTCATGCGGGTCTTCTCGTCACCGGGGTTCGATGCAAGCTCGACGGACGCGGAAGCATGGGCCTGTTCGGCGGTGACAGCATCAGCCTTGAGTTCGGCTATCTGCTGGTCTAGTGCATGGAGATTGCTGGACATGGTGGTTCCTTATGCGACGGAGAAGCCGGATGGGTACAGGGCGGCGGCAGCATCAGAATCGACGGCCATAGCAGTGAAGGCACCAGTGAGCAACGGGCCGGTTGCGACGACGTACTGGGCACCGATGTAGCGATGACCTGCAGGCAAGCCAACGAGCGACGCACCCACTACGATGATGCGGCGGCCTGCCGTCAGTTCAGCCTTGCCGATGGCATCAGTTGAGTTGAGAACGCGAGGGCTGGACAGATCGGGGGATGCCGATGAGATGACCTGAAAAGCCACTGTGGCCGATCCTGACGCGGTGACTGAGGTATCGACGGCGAAGGCGACGTGCAGAGGTTCCGTCGAGCTGATGAAACCGCTTCCGAGGGGGATGGTGTTGGTGGAAACGCTGCTGGTGGTGACGGGCTGCGCTGTCGAGAGTTGAAGGGTTGCGTCGGTAATCATTGGGGTTCTCCTTTGTGGATAACCAATGATCCCGCGCACCGCGTATTGCGTGAATGGCCGTACAGGCCGCGTACAGGCTTACAGGTAGAACTCGATTTTTCTGGCAACGGATGGTGGGGTGATCGAACCGTCCCGACCCACTTTGATTGCCCTGATATGGTCGGCAAGGTCAAAGCAGCCTGTGGCATCCTCTATCCACCTGGCAGCGGTACGCAGGCGGCCTTGCAGAGCGTTGCCACTGCTGCCGAAGGTCGATGCGTGCAACACAATCCCGGCTGTCTCGCGATGCAGCAGGATCAGCCAAGCTTCGTCGATGCCGGGGTGGCCTGGGTGTGCGCAAGGCTGCTCAAAACCCTTATTCCCGATCCATACGAAGCCAGGATGCAAGGCGAATACAAGAGACGACTCATGGCGTTTGGCTGACTCCCAGCGAATACCGGCTATCAGTCTCGCCGCCATTAGGCGCTTGCGATTGTCGATGTCCATTTCAGGGTTGCAAGCCAGTTTGCGCAGGGCGAATTCCGCAAAGCCAAAGAACTCAGCACTGGTCATCGTGGATGCCAGTCGTTCGACCTCTCGCTCTAGATTTTCATGTTCAGCCATTTTGTAAGCCTTTCTGCGCGGTAAATTAATCAGTTGACGGTAAATATGACGGTTCGCCCTGCCTGAGTCATGCTCACGATCTGCTATGCATAAGGCTTTGCGGGTCTATCAATATCATTGACTAGCAATCATCAACTAGCACGAAGATGCGTTTAGCGGGGTGACGGCTTCAGTATCCGTTCGGCGCATTCGCCAATTCCGCAGCAATCGCCCAACGCTTGATATGAGCACGGCCTCGGGCGCTTTCCCCTAGCCATGAATTGTAGAAGTTCAGACCTGATCTGACAGTCAGACCTTGCCAAAGGGTGGGGTTACCCGTTTTGATAGAGGTGCGAATCTTTATCGAAACAGCGCGTAAAGCGCCAAAGGAGTAACCCCATGAGTAGTCTCAATCAGAACGTCATCCGCCACAAGATCGGCCTGTTGAACCTGGCCACCGAACTGGGCAACGTATCGCGCGCCTGCAAGCTGATGGGCTTGTCACGCGACACCTTCTACCGCTATCAGAATGCAATGGCTGACGGCGGCGTGGAAGCCCTGTTCGACGCCAATCGGCGTCGCCCCAATCCGAAGAACCGGGTGGAAGAAGCCACCGAAGCGGCGGTTCTTGCCTACACCACCGAACAGCCCGCCCACGGCCAGACGCGCGCCAGCAATGAACTGCGCCAGCGCGGGATATTCGTCTCCCCGTCCGGGGTGCGTTCTATCTGGCTGCGCCACGACCTGGCCTCGTTCAAGCAGCGGCTGACAGCTTTGGAGCGACAGGTGGCTGAGAACGGCATCGTGCTCACCGAAGCCCAGGTGGCAGCGCTGGAGCGGAAGCAGGACGACGACCTGGCGCACGGCGAGATCGAAACCGCCCATCCCGGCTACCTGGGTTCCCAGGACACCTTCTATGTAGGGACCATCAAGGGCGTCGGCCGCATCTACCAGCAGACCTTCGTCGATACCTACAGCAAGGTGGCCATGGCCAAGCTCTACACCACCAAGACGCCGATCACGGCGGCCGATCTCCTGAACGACCGGGTGCTGCCCTTCTTCGCCGAACACGGCATGGGCGTGCTGCGCATCCTGACCGATCGCGGCACGGAATATTGTGGCAAGGCTGAAACCCATGACTACCAGCTCTACCTGGCCTTGAACGACATCGAGCACACCAGGACCAAGGTCAGGCATCCGCAGACCAACGGCATCTGTGAACGCTTCCACAAAACGATCCTGCAGGAGTTCTACCAGGTCGCCTTCAGGCGCAAGCTCTACCTCACGCTGGATGAACTGCAAGCCGATCTGGATGTCTGGCTGGCGCACTACAACGGCGAGCGCACGCATCAAGGTAAGATGTGTTGCGGGCGCACGCCTCTGCAAACTTTGAACGCGGGAAAGGAGGCGTGGCAGGAGAAGGTCAACAACTTGAACTGACCTGACAATCAGGCACCGTCAAAACGGGACAACTGTCAGATCAGGTCTGAACTTCTACACCTAATGCAAATCACCCACGCAGGTAAACCGCCATGCGCCTTCGGCTTCAGCTCATGCGCGACTGGCTGAAACGGCAGTGCGGCGCGTCTCCAAACGCCTCGCGCAGGTAGCGGGTTTCGATGTGCAACAGGCGCTCGTGGTCACCCGCTTCCAGATAAATATCCGGTTGCGCCATCAGCGCGTCGTCCCACACCATTTCCACCCCCCAGGCGTTTGGCAGACCCGGCACCACGCCGGGCTCGCATTCGCTGAACAGGCGGCTCACGCTGGCTTCGTCGGCCAAGCTGAACTCCACGCCATGATCCAGCCCCAGCTTGCCCAAGTGAACCTCCTGGTCGGCGGGGATCATCGCCATCATCTGGCAACCGATGCCGTCGAGCAACACGCCCTTGGCCACCCGATCAGGCGTCACCCCGGCTGCGCGCGCCGTTTCGGCGCTGGTCTGGGTATGCGGATGCGCCACGAGGTCGAACGGAATCAGGTGCTCGTCGAGAAAACGTTCCATGCGATACAGTGCTTTCATGATGGACTCCTACAGACGTGGGGGTAGATTCACTATAGCCCACCCAACCCGGGCAGCCTGCCAGACGCGAAGACTGAACCCATCCGTACAATCCCGTTATCGACTGATACCCACGCACCGCCATGCCATCCACCCAGCGTTCCTTTTTCATCCTGATCGCGCTCATCGGCGGGCTGGCCATTTTCAGCTCCACGCTGTCTAAAACCCCGGTGCTGCCGCTGTTCGCCCTGTCACTCCACGCCAGCCCGGCCGAAATCGGCTGGATCGTCGTCGCCTCGACGCTGCCGGGCATTCTCATCAGCTACCCTGCCGGTGCGCTGTCCGACCATCTCGGCAAGCGCCGACTCCTGCTGGCGTCGCTGGTTGTATTCGCCAGCGCGCCGTTTCTGTATCTGTTGATCGACAACACCTGGCAACTGATGGCGGTACGCTTTTATCACGGCTTCGCCACTGCCATTTTCGGCACGGTGGCGAGCGCGGCGATTGCCGAAAAGTACACGGCAGACCGCGCGGCGCGGCTGTCGACCTATTCCTCGGTCACCATCGTGGGGCGCTCGATCGCGCCGTTTCTCGGCGGCGTGCTGATTTCGCTGGCCAGTTTCGACGCGGTGTATATCGCCTGCGCGATCAGCGGCGTGCTGGCGCTGATTGTCGGTCTGTTGCTGTACGACGGCACGGAAACGCCCGCGCCCGCAACCAGGCTGGAATGGCCGCACTTCTGGACGAGTCTGACAACCGTGCTGCGAGACCGCAGCATCATGCGGGTGAGCCTGATCGAGGCCACGCAGTATCTGGTGTTTGGCGCGATCGAGGCCTTTCTCGCGCTGTTTGCCGCCACCCTCGGCATCCCCGCCTGGCAGATCGGCATTATTCTCGGCGTGCAACTGGTCAGTATCGTGTTGACCAAGCCGCTGATGGGCCGGGTGTCGGACCGGGTCGGACGCCGCCAGGTCATCCTGCCCGGCTTGCTGATCGGCGCAGCGAGCGTCGTGCTGCTGCCGTTCGCCCCCAGTTTCATCGGCTTGTCAGGTTTGAGCCTGACTTTCGGGTTGGGTTTCGCTACCGTTACCTCTTCCACCACCGCACTGGTCGCCGATCTCACTCGCGATGGCCGCTACGGCGCGTCGATGGGGGTGCTGCGCACAGTGATGGATATCGGCCAATCGATAGGCCCGGTGCTGACCGGCTGGATGGTCAGCACCGCGGGCTACGGCAGCGCGTTCACCCTGCTGGCGCTGTTGCTGCTGCTGGCCACGCTGTTGCTCGAACCTATTGGTTATTGTCGGTCAGGGCCTCCAGCGGGTCCTTGATCAGCGGCGGTTTGCCATTCGACAATTGATGACGATCCATCACGATGCGGAACAGGCGCATCACATTGGCGACCGGGCACACCTTCTGGAAAGTCAGCAGAATCAGTTGCTGTTTGTTGCTGACGTCGAATTTCTTGAAGATATTGCTCAGATGCAGCTTGACGCTCTGCTCCGACAAATTCATTTCGCCCGCGATTTCCTTGGTCGACAGCCCACCCAGGACATGGCGATATATTTCCGACTCACGATTGGTCAGGACACTGCGGATCGACTCGATCGCCTGGTTGATGATGCCCTCGATTTCGACCACCCGCAGTATCAATCTTTGCAGAATATGCCGCTCCACCCACAACTCGCCCTCCAACACTTTCTGGATGGCTTTCAGCAGATGATCGCCGTTCATTTTTTCATTGACGTAGCCGGCGGCGCCTGAACGGACGATCTTCAATAGAAATTCGTCCGACATGTCCTGGCCGAAGACGATAATTTTGAGATTCGGTGAATATTGCAGAAACTGGGAAATCCTGTCGGGCAAGTCCAGAACCGCCTGCCGGTGAATCAGTACCACATCGGCGGAGTGGGAGATGAAGGTATTCCAGCAATCGTTGCCCGGCTTGACGCACGCCACCACCTCACAAATAGCGGAACGCGCCAGCACCGCAAGCAAGCCCTCGAGGTAAAAATCCGGGTTTGCCAGGACAAACACCCTGGTCGCCTCGTTGACCAACCCATGTTGCTGTACCCGATTTTCGGAGATATCCATTTGTTTTTCCTCGTACAGGTCGTCATCAGCGTGTAGCTCGCCAATTATCCTCCTTTCCCCCGGAAGCACCGCGTCATACCCGGCATTACTTTGTATACCTGCTCGCCAAGCCAAATGAACAATCTGCCCACAAGTTCAGGCTTTGTGGCACCTGGATTTAGCCGCAAGGTCCAATTCAGCGACGGCACATCCGTACCATAAGGATAGGTTTTGCCCGGCAAAATATAGCCATATGTCCAGATTGTTTCAACAGCCCACTCTCCTCTACATTGGGTGCCACAAACAATAAAGCAATCGCGTTACCCAGTTGCAGAGTCCACCTGCGTAATGCACATGAAATCAGTCAGTTAAGGTTTGTCCTTTGAAGTCCGTTACATTATGTGTGGTCGCTGGGATGCACCTGACTCTCATAATAAATAAGATCACGCGTCAGGAGACTGGGAATGACAACAGAAGTTGATGCACGGATTCGTGCAAATAATGATATTGAAAGCTGTAGCGTGTCGATTCTGGAAGGCCCGCCACTTGTCTTTCCCCAGAATTATCCCGTAACACTCAGTGCAGCCTTACGCAGTGCTGCCCGCACCAAAAAACAAATCATTTTTGTCGATGACCGCGGTGGCGAGAGCACGCTGTCGTATCGAGAGCTTCTCGACAAAGCCACCATTTCGCTCGGCGGTCTTCAGAAACTGGGGGCGGCTCCTGGCAGTAAAGTCATTCTGCAGCTCGATGGGCTTGAAGAATTCCTGGTCATATTCTGGGCCTGCATTCTGGGCGGCATCGTCCCGGTACCGGTACTCCCGTTCCGCAATGCAACGCCCAATGACAGCGGCTTCAAGAAGCTCCAGGGAATCGCCTATCAGTTGAACGATCCTGTCATTTTGATGAGCGACAGAAATGCCGATCTGATGCGTGGCGTAGCCGGGGACCAAAACAGCAGCGCAGAATCCTTGTCACTGAATGGCCACGTCGCGACCTATGGCGATGTCAGCAACAGCTCCGAGAAGGGCGCCCTGCACGAGGCTCAGCCAGATGATCTGGCGTTCCTGCAATTCACCTCGGGAAGCACCAGCTTTCCGAAAGGCACCCAAATCTCGCATGAGAATGTACTGGTCACCATTCATAGCCTGATGACATCCCTGGGCGTGAGCAACACATCATGCCTGCTGAACTGGATGCCCTATTACCATGATATGGGTCTCATCGCCGGCCACCTCATGGCGGTGGTCAGCATGTGCCGGGTGGTCGCCATGAAGCCGTTTGCATTCGTGCGCCGCCCCATGCTCTGGCTCACGAAGATTCACGAATACCGGGTCAATGTCACCTTCTCGCCCAACTTCGGGCTCAAGCGGATACTGGAGAAAGCCACACCCGAGCAACTTGCAGCGCTGGATTTATCCTGTCTGGATGTCATCCTGAATGGCGCCGAGCCGATATCGGTTCAGACCTGTGATCGCTTCCTCGATCTGCTGAACATGCATTGCGGTTTGCGCAGAGAATGCATGCTGGCGGGCTACGGCCTGGCCGAAGCCAGCCTTGCTGTTGCGATCGCGCCGCGTGGTGAACTGTTCAGAAAACATTACCTCAATCGTGATGCGCTTGGCTGTGGCGCCCAGATTGAGTATCTGTCCGCCGATGCACCGAGATCAACCTGCTTTATCGACGAAGGCCCTGCCGTTACCGGCATGAGCTTGAGGATTGTCGGCGACAACGATCAGGTGGTGCCGGTTGGCACCGTGGGACATGTGCAGGTCAAAGGGCGTAGCGTGACGTGCGGGTATTTCGCCAACCCCGATGCGAACGAAGTCTCCACCTGCGGCGAATGGTTCAGGACCGGTGATCTCGGCTTTGTTCATGACGACCGCTTTGTAATCACGGGGCGCGTCAAGGATATTGTCTACGTCAACGGGCAGAATTATTACTCGCACGATTTCGAGCATGCTTGCGAAGACATCTTGGGTCTGGATAGCCTGGTTGTCATCGGCTACAACGACCCCGATCAGCAGGAAGAAGTGATTCTGGCGTTTATCGCGTGCAACAAGCGATTCATTGGCGCACGCGAAAAAACCGCCATTCTGCGCAAAGTGCAGATGCGCATTAACCAGTGTTTTGACGTGACGCCCACGCTGTTTGTTTTATTGAAATCCACGGGAGAAATCCCCAAAACCACCAGCGGCAAAGTCATCCGGCACAAATTGCTTGAGAATTACCTCGAAGGGCAATTCAGCAGCCAATGCATTCAACTGGTCGAACTGCTCGAAATCGCGCCCGACTTGAGTTCGGATCAGGATGCCGGCAAGCACGTCACCATATCTGAACTGAAGCTGCTGATTCGCCACTTATGGTCGGAAGTGCTGGGGATTTCGCAAAAAGCCATCGGCGACCATGACCCGTTTTTCTCGCTCGGCGGCACCTCGATCAAAGCGATCGAGGTGATCTCGCTGGCGGAAGAAACGATTGACTGCCCGATCACGCACGACATGTTCAGGGAACACGACACCATCCACCGGCTCGCCAACTATATTGCACGTGAAAACATCACCCTCCGCTGCAAGCTGAGCGACCTGGTCGAAGTCGCCCCGTATAAAAACCTGACGCCAGACGCGGAGCCCGGCTTTATCGACGAAATCGAGCCTGCCGCCAACGAGGCGCCTGGCACGCCCAAAGAGGATATTCGCGAGAATGACATTGCCATCATCGGCATGGGGTGCCTCTTCCCACAGGCCGACAACATCGGCGAACTCTGGCAGTTATTGATGGAGGGTCGCGACTGTGTAACAGAAATGCCGAATGACCGCTGCGACATCAGCCAGTACTACGACCGGGAAGGCGCCGCGCCCAATACAACCGTCAGCAAGTGGGGCAGCTTCATCGACCACCATCACTTCGACGCAAAATTCTTCAGCTTGAACGAACATGAAGCGATCACCATGGATCCGCATCAGCGCGTGTTCCTCAAAGTGGCCTGGCAAGCAATTCAGGACAGCGGTCTGGTCGGGATCGAAGGCTCGCGGATGGGCGTGTTTGTCGGCGCGAGTGGCACAGGCTTCTATCAACAGCGCGAGTTTTCACGGCTCACGCCATCGACCTTGACCGGTTCGCTGGCCAATTTGGCGGCAGCACGCGTGTCCAATGCGTTCAACCTGAAAGGACCGTCGCTGTCGGTCGATACCGCGTGTTCCTCGTCGCTGTTTTCCGTCGATATGGCCTGTAAAAGCATCCTGAACGGCGACTGCGATACCGCGCTGGCCGGTGGCGTGCAGGTCATGGAAAGCATCGTGATGTATCTGCTGTTCTCAAGCGCCGGCATTCTGTCGCCGGACGGCAAGTGCTTCACCTTTTCGGACAAGGCCAATGGTTTTGTTCCTGGCGAGGGCGCCGGTGCGGTGGTGTTGAAGCGCTACAGTCAGGCCATTGCGGATGGCGACCGCGTGTACGCCGTCATCAAGGCGAGCGCAGCCAATAATGATGGCGCTTCGCTGGGCATCATGGCGCCTAATCCAGAAGGCCAGGAGAGCGTCATTCGGGCCGCGCTGAATCAGGCCGATATCAACCCGGCGGATATCGGATATGTCGAAGCGCATGGCACCGGAACCAACATCGGCGATCTGATCGAAATTCGCAGCCTGGCGCTGGCGTTTAACGAAAAAAGCCCGGTAGAAAAACAAAGCTGCGCAATCGGATCAGTCAAAACCAATTTCGGCCACCAGCTGGCAGCAGCAGGGATTGCAAGCCTGATGAAGGCTGCGCTTGCGGTCTACCACAGCAAAATACCGGCCACGTTGAACTGCGAGAACGAACGCAAGGAGATCAAGTTCGCCGACACACCATTCTTTGTCTGCCACCAAGCGGTGTCCTGGCCCAAAACAGAATCCCGGCGACTCGCGTCTGTAAACTCATTCGGCTTCGGCGGCACCAATGTGCATGTCATCCTGCGCAATGCGTATCACGCGGAAACCAGGCATCAGCTGCCATCAGCGCCGGATGAACCCCAGGTGTATTGCCTCAGCGCGAAAAGCGAGGCCTCGCTGGATGCGTCACGCATCGTCTTTGAACGATTTGCCACGCACTGCCCGCCCGAGGCAAACGCGCGTGACATTGCATATACCTATGGCGCCCGACGGGATCACTATCGGCAAAACCGGATCGCGATTGTCGCGAATTCGCTTGAAGATGCCGCGCAAGCAGCGCGGGGTGGCAAGGTCGAACACGCAACATTGATCGAGAAAAAATCCATGTCCCGCACGCGGCGGCGGATCGCCTGGCTGTTTAGCGGACAGGGCTCGCAACACCCGGGAATGGGGAAAACACTTTTCAATACGGAAACCGTGTTCAGGGACATCATCAACGTGTGCGATGAAATCGCCCGCCCGCTGCTGGGAGACTCGCTACGCGATCTGCTGGTGTCGTCCACGCAGCAGGATGAAATCGGTTCCACCGCCATCACACAGCCTGTCGTGTTCACCATGGATTATGCGCTGGCAACGCTGTGGCAGAGCTGGGGCATCAAACCGGACACCATGCTTGGACACAGCATCGGCGAGTATGTCGGCGCCTGCCTGGGCGGCATGTTCTCACTTGAGGATGCGCTCAAAACCGTGATCCGGCGCGGTGCCTTGATGGGTGCTTTGCCGTCAGGTGGCGGCATGACGGCTGTGCTGCAATCACCGGAAGACCTGATCAGGAACATCCAGCTCCTTGGCTTGCCGCTGGACATTGCGGCCTACAACGGCCCGCTCAGTACCGTGGTATCCGGTGAGCTTGCAGCGCTCAGGGAGTTGCACACCTACCTCGACACTCAGGCGACCGCATACCAGTCACTGCTCGTCTCGCACGCGTTCCACTCGCGCCATATGGAGCCGGTTCTCGATGAGTTCAAAGGATTCATGGCCGGACTTCGCATGAAGCCTTCCGCCATTCAGGTCATCTCGAATGTCAGTGGCGCGCTCTATCAGGGTAACGAGTGCACGCCCGAGTATTGGGCCAGTCACATCCGTAATCCGGTCCAGTTCCATAAAGGCGTACAGAACCTCACTGCCGCCGGGTCGGAGATTTTTCTGGAAGTGGGTAACCATGCACATCTGACAGGCCTGGTGCGGCGCATTATTCATGGCAACAATGCGGTCGTGCTATCGACATTGCCTAAGCATGCGTCTGACGCACCCGAGAGCCAGCATCTTGCAGTCACCCTGGCAAGCCTGTATGCCAATGGCGTTGATATCAACTGGAATCACTACTACACCGGTCACGGCGATCGGCGCGGAATCAATCAGGCGCCCTCGAATAGCGTGGGACGTCCCGGATTCCGCAAGGTGGGCACCGCGGGTGGGCGGATGGTTTCAGTCCCGCACTATCCGCTGGAACGCCGCAGCATGTTCCGGGTGGTCGAAAATCACGACTATCCGTTCCAGCACCTGTTCAAGCGCATCGGCGACAGCCAGTTCGAATACGTACCTGACCCGGATTCAGTCCTGTTCCGTGACCACGTGGTGTGCCGCGCACCGATGCTGTCGGGTGCAGGGCAGTGCGATCTGATCTGTCATCTCCATGCGCTTTCGTTCGCTCACGCGCCCAAACATTTGCGCGGTCTGTCTTTTCATCAGCCGTGGTTAGGCAAGTCGAACCTGACGATTGCTTTCTCCGGCAAAGATGAAAAAGACTTTGCGGTGACCGACAGCCGTGGCAACGTGATCCTGAAGGGCCACTCCACGACGTTTACCCGCAGCGAGGTGCCGCCGTCCATCTCGGCGCAAGCGATCGAGGCGCGGCTGCCACATGCCTACACGCATGAAGCGATATACGATATTTTCAGCCGCTGCGGCATTGAGTACGGCCCGTTTCATCGCCACATCGCCTCACTCCGCGCATCCCCCACCGAGGTGTTTGCCCGGTTACGGCCCATCGATAACCGGGAGCTGCAAAAAACACGCGGCTATTATCTGCACCCCGGCATTCTGGATTCCGCGTTCCAGGCAACCGCCGGGCTGTTGATGGCGCGCATGGAAGGCGCTCACGGCGAGGAAAGCTTTCCGACCATGGTGCCGATCGGGATCGAATCGATCTGCATCTACAAATTTGTCCAGAACGGCGAATACTTCTCGCATGTCACCCTGGACGAATCATCGAGCAATGATGTAAGCAGCGACCTCATCCATTGCAATATCGACCTGTACGACAATAACGGCGTGCCCTGCGCCCGCATCGCCAAGCTGCAACTCAAACGTATCCCGAGCGTGGTCAGAGCACAGACAGAACCTGCAAAACCACATACGCCTCCCGTGGCGGAGCAGCACGCGGCGGCGGCGTTTTTTCACACAGCCTGGACAGCACGTCCGGCAATGCCTGCCGTCATGCCGGATAGCGATGCACGCTGGTTGCTGCTTGGATCACGCGACGCGGCTGAACAGGTGTTTGCGTCAACACTGGCGGACGCTGGCGTGGATGTCGTGTTGGCGCCGTATGCGCATTACTGGAACGCAGACGCTGCGGCGATGCAGTCGATTCTGGAACAGGCCGGTGCAGTGAACGGCATCGTCTTCCTGGGCGATTACGCAACGTCGGTCACGGATGGCGATGCGGCCGATGTCGGAACGATGCGTGTCCTGTTCACGCTGTTCAAAGCCATGACTGCCCATTCCCGCAAGAACAAGGATTTCCAGCGCATCCGTTTTATCCGGGCAACACAACACGCCTTTCGAACGGGCGACACCGCCGCAGGATTTGATATACGCAAATCACTCGCTACCGGATTTCTGCGATCCGCACGCCTCGAGTTTCCCTTGATGGATGTGCGCCAGGTCGATTTGGGAAATGGCGACCCGGCTCAACTGGGCCGTTGCCTTTATCAGGAATTAATATGCGACGGCAGCGGCGCGACAGGCGGGCCCGAAGCGCTGTATATCAATCAGCAACGCCATAGCCTTGAGGTCATACCCTTATCCGTTAACCGCCTCCATGAACGTGACATCGTTTTCAACGCCGGTAAAACCTTCTGGATCATTGGCGGCGTCAGCGGCGTAGGCCAGGTGCTGGCGCGTTATCTGGCGAGCAATTTCAAGTGCAATCTGGTGCTGAGCGGCACCCGGCAGTTACCGCCGCCCGAGCAGCACGACAGCTATCTTGCGGGGAATCAGAACGCCATTGCATCCACCATTGAGTTCATCCGCGAGATCGAGTCACTTGGATCAACAGTGACGTATATCAGCACCGATGTGCGCAGCGCGGATTCGATGCGTACCAGCCTGGACACGATCCGCACGGCCTACCCACGACTGGATGGCATCTATTTCTCGGCCTTGCAGCTCGATGACAAGATGATCCTGCAAAAAGAATGGCCGGGTTATCAAAACATGATCGACATGCGGGTGAACGGCCTTCACGAACTGATCCGTCAAACCCAACCCGACCAACTGGACTTTTTTGTATTGTTCTCCTCACTGGCCGGCATCACCGGCAATATCGGCCAGACTGATTACTCGGCCAGCAATGTATATATGGACGCCGTTCCCTATGCGCAGCCCAGTGACAACCGCTGCCGTTACATCACGGTGCAATGGGGGGTATGGGAACTGGGGCAAAAGGCTGCCGAAATCGTGCTGGAACAATTGCGGCGCTTGGGTTTTCTGCATGTTTCGGCTCAGTCAGGTATGGCCGCGCTGGAAAACCTCATACTGAGCGGGGAGAAAAATGCCGCATTCGTCCCCGGTACATACCACGCAGAAATCATTGCAGACAATCTGAATGGCCTGCGCCAAGGCCTGAAAACCAAGCCGAAAGTAAATTCAACCGTACAGGCAAAGCAGATAGAGGAACACGTCATGAGCACAACAAATATCAAAGCCGACACCACATTGAGTGATAGCCAGATTCAACTGCTCATGAATGAGTTCGAAAAACAGCGTGAGATGCTGATGAGACTGGTCGAGAACCAGAACTCGCTGCTATCCAATACACTTTCCGGGCTTGGCATTGATGCAGCCCCACAAAGCTTCACTTCTCGCCCCGCGCCCACGCTGGTTCAGGCGGCCGCACCCATTGCAATTCCTGCGCCCGAACCCGTTTACAGCATGCCAGCGGCGGCGTTGCCGATAGCAGCAACGTTCCAGCCAAGTGTGGCCGCACCGCCCAGTCCTGCGGCGCCGGCAGCAGACGTCGCACCCCAAGCGCCCGGCCCAGGCGAGCCGCCTGCGTCAACAGAAAGGCCAACCAGTCTGTTCGACTACGTCAGGTCGTTAATGGCAAAAGCAGTTGAAATGCATGAGACGGATATCGATCCGGATCAGAACATCATGGAGCTGGGCGCGGATTCCATGACGGCGATGTCCATGGTCAAGGAGTTGGAGACACGCTATAAAATCGAGCTCCCCGCAACCTTGTTGTTTGAATATTCCACATTGAATGAACTCGTGGACTTCCTGAAAACCGAGATCGTCGACAGCCCAAGCAACCAGGGTGCATGAACCCATGCTGACCCAAACTGAAGGCCATCCAATGCAAGAACTGCTGCTGCATCTCGATTCGCAACGTGCTTGCGCGTTGAGGTTGATCGAAAATCAAAACCGGGTGCTGGCTTCATTCTTTGAACGCGGCAATTTTCCAGTTCCGATGGCCAAGGCTGTTTCCGTGATGACGCACGACGTGGTTCCGGCTACGGATACCCGCGTGTCGAATCCCGTTGCACAGAAAAAAGGCAATGTGATCTCACTCTTTGAGCACGCCAAGCCAGCCACCGACGCCGAGTCAAAAATCTCGATCCCGGCGCCATCAACAAACCATCTGGTCTTCAAAGAGTGCGATATGGATGCGATGCATCCCTATAAAAACGACATCGACGCGCTGCTATCCGATTATGGGGCGGATGAAGCGCTTGCCTTCAAGCGCAAACAAGTGGGCGACACGATATTCCTGTCTGCATCCAGAAAAGGATTTTTTTATCATAAAAGCCAACCTGGCATGTTGTTTTCCCCATGTTACGTCGGTGCGGACGAGCACTTTGCCGAATCCTTGCGTGAGCTCAAGGACTATGCCGCTGAAAATGGGCTTCAAATCAATCTGATGGCACAGGAAGCGCGCGTTCAGACCCTGAAAGAAAATGGCTTCACAACAACCCCCATGGGCATTTGGCAAAGCATTAACCCGCTGTCATCTTTCACGCTGGAAGGCCAGGCGATGCGGCGCCTTCGCTATCTTGTAGGCAAGTATCAAAAATCCGGTCGTTGCCAGACCACTGAATATGTGCCGGGCAGCTCGCCTGATGTGGATAAAGCGATCTGTCAGGTTATCGACCTATGGTTTGAACTGAAGGGAAAAATTCCACCGCTGTTTACCGATTTTAAGGAAAAAATCATGCGGGGCTGCCTTGGTAAAGAGCACCGGGTTTTCCTGACCTATCGGGACGACGCAATCGATAACGTCCTGGTGTTCTCGCGAGATAACTTGAACGACGGTTACCTGATGGATCTTGAGTTCTATGGCCAGGGCGTACCTTTGGGGAGTACCGAGTTTGCCTTGATAGAAATAATCGAGCACTTCAAGAAGGAAGGCAGGCGGAGCATCAGCCTGGGCGCGACGCTGGGAACCGCATTGTTTGAGCACGAAAACGGCTCGAAAGAAGTGTATGCGGCATTGCTACAACTCAAGAATGCAGGTTTCCAGGATGGCGATGGCAATGCCCAATACAAAAACAAATACCGGCCTACGACGACGCCCTACTATCTCGCCCGACCCAACGGCTGCGGCAAAAGCAAGCTGAATGATCTGGTGTACCTGCTGGGCTCCTGAAACGGATTAGATATATTGTGGTGGCGCGCTGCCATGCGGCCATGATGCGACGGAAAGCCACAGTGAACTCATCCACGAAACCATGTAAGGAAATCTGATGCCAGGCCACGCCGGACAACACAGTCACCACGCTCCACTCGTCCTGCCCGATAACCGCGAACGCGCGCTGCGCGTGATGGGTTACGACCTTTTCATGTTCGTGCAGCTTGTCATGTTCCATGTCTTGTGCGCGACCTTGGGTCTTGCGTGTTACTTACTGGATCGCATCACCTTTGGAACACGTTTCCTCGACGCCTTCATTGCATCGTTCGACAAGATGTCGAGGCTGGGTCACTAATCATGATGCTCGCACTTTCCATCGCAGCCATCGTGCTGGGCAGTTACGTCGCCTGGCGGCTGTATTTCCTGCGCAATCCACAGCGCACGACACCGCCCGGCAATGTTGTCGTCTCGCCTGCGGATGGCTGCGTCGTATATGTCAAAAAAGTGGAACGGGGCGAAGTTCCGTTTGCAGTAAAGAACTCGCGCAGCATTCGCCTTTCGGAAGTGCACGACGTGAAAGAGTTCGAGCAGACAAGCGGGTTGCTTATTGGCATCTTCATGACGCCATTCTCGGTGCACCGCAACCGCGCACCTGTGCATGGCGAAGTCGTAGTCAAAAAGCATTTCAAGAACCAGCTTAATCTCAGTATGGTTCGTCCCTTCGTGGAAATATTTTTTCGCATGAAACGCTTCGGCGACAACGAGTATTACCTCACCAACGAACGCCTGACCACAGGTCTGCGTACCGAGCGCGGCACGGTGCTCGTCACCCAGATTGCCGATGAATGGATCAATCGCATTGTGTCGTGGGTCGATCCCGGCGATGTGCTCGAATGCGGACAACAGTTCGGCATGATCCGCTTCGGCTCGCAATGCGATGTGTTTATTCCCGATACCTTTGATCTCACTGTGACGATCAAAGTCGGCCAATACGTCTACGCAGGGGAAACCGTGCTTGGCACGTACGATGAAGCCTCAGACAAACCCCATTAACAAGCATCTCGCAGTGGCAATTATTGCGCTTGCGAATTCAATAGTGAACTCGTGCTTTCACAGGATTCTGCTTAATGACTGAAGTGATTATGGAAACAGCTGCCAACGGGCTGGCGGATCGTGAACACCTTTTGGAAGCGGCGGGTTATAACGTCGTCAATATCCATTCGTCACTGATCGATGCTGATCTGATGACGGACTCCTGGTCGGATCGGGTATCAACAGAAATTGATGATCGAATGCAGTCACTGCGCGGCCAGGTGGATTATTCAGATCGCGCGACGCATGCTGCCTCCCTGTTCCCTTTCAAGCACTTTATAAATGTTTCGCAGGGAAGAGCCGCAGAAGCCTGTTTCTGGCGTGTGGCCGGCAAGAAGGACAAGATTGTCATCCAGAATCTACTGTTCCCGACTGCACGCCACCATCTGCTGCTCAACCGCATGGAACCCGTCGAGCTTCCGGTACGCCACGTTTTAAATGGTGACTCGGACGATCTGTTTCGCGGCAATCTGGACTGCGGAAAACTCAAGAATCTGCTCACGAGCGCCGGGGCGGAAAAGATCGCCTACATCTACATCGAAGCCGAAAACAACGCCTCCGGCGGCTATCCGGTTTCAATGGCAAACATTAAGGAAATCAGCGCGCTGGTTTCTGATTACAATATTCCGATGGTGCTCGACGCGACCCGGTTCATGGAAAATGCGGTCTTGATTCAACGTTTTGAGCCCGGTTACAGCAACGCATCGGTGCGCGATATTGTGCGCGAATTTTGCAGCTACTTTTCCTCGATGACGTGCAGCCTGGCGAAGGATTTTGGCATTACGCGAGGCGGGCTGATTGCCACCAATGACGAGCGAATGTCTTATCGTTTGAAAGATGTGGTGTCTATCTTTGGGCCCGGGGTCAATGTCACCGACAAGGCCATGATGAATGCCGCATTGAAAGATGTGGATTTTGTCGAACGCGCAGTTAAACGCAGAGTGGATCAGACGGCGCGATTACATGCTGCACTTAAAGCCAGTGGCTTGCAGCTTGCTTCGCCGGCATCCGGGCATTGCCTGGTTCTGAATGTGGCAGATTATCTGGATGAAGGACACTATACCCATGCTGTGGTTGCCTTGACTGCCTGGGTGTATGCGCAGTCCGGCGTGCGCGGCGGAATGCATGTCACGGGCATGATGCGGGAATACGCCCTGTCCGGCCTGGTCAGGTTTGCGATACCACTTTGTATGCCCGATGAAAAAATCGATGCATTGACCGATCCCTTTATCAATTCGCTCAAACACATTGGCCGCATACCCGACATGCAAAAAACATCAAATATGCCGGGCATGTTCGGCGTGATGCATGCGACCTACAAGCCCGTTTGACTGGCCACGCGCACCTGTTAAAGCAGCTGGATAGCGAAGCGCACGTCTGGTTCACAAACCCGGCGACGGTAGTGGATGCCGATCAGTTAGCCCGCTGCATGTCCCTCCTCTCAGCTGAGGAAAAGGATCGTCACCGCCGATTCAAATTCGAAAAAGACCGTCATCAGTTTCTGGTAGCCCACGCAATGGTGCGCACGGTGCTGTCTTCTTATGCGGACGTTCATCCTTCGGCCTGGCAGTTTTCTTATAACCCGTATGGTCGTCCTGAAATATCGGCGCCTGACATCAACACGCCGTTACGCTTCAACCTGACCCACACCGAGGGCCTGGTGGCATGCCTGGTGACATTGAATTCGGATTGTGGCATCGACGCTGAAAACCTCCGCCTGCCGGGCAATCCACAGGGTATTGCAGAAAAAATGTTCGCTACATCCGAGCGCCACGCGCTGAATCAGTTACAAGGCCAAGCCTTCCTGGAGCGCTTTTTAACCTACTGGACCTTGCGCGAAGCCTACTGCAAAGCTATTGGCCTCGGGCTCTCAAGCCCGATGAACCATTTCGCGTTTGAATGTGCCGATGGCGAGCACTTCAGTATCCGGTTTGATGAGTTGCCTAAGGAAGCGTTGAACAAGTTGATCCCACTCATGCCCTTCGACTGCGCTCAGGAGGGCGTTCGACAAGGCTCTCTTGAGCGCAGTCGAAGGGCTCACCACGAACGGAATCAACAACCTGCCGTTCGTCCTGAGCTTGTCGAAGGACTTGTTCAGCGCTTCCCTAATCAACACCCCCGGCATTGGCAATTCACGGTTCTAAAGCCAAGCCCGGCGCATATAGCGGCAATAGCCATATGTTCTGATGAGCCAGCCAAAAAAGTGGTTGTTCAACCGTTCCATTTTCCATAGGCTCATCAAGCCCGGCAAGCGGCCGGAAATGACCCCAATTCCGCAGCGACTTGATGTATGTTGCTGAGAAAATAATCCTTAACCCACACCCGGCGGCCTAATCCAAATGTCCTCGATGCCTGAAAAAATTACCCTGAACGGCGTGCCGGAAACGCTCCTGGTCCCGCTCTTTTACCGCGCCAAAGAAACCCAGTCTGCCGCCCCCTTGATCCGGGACACAAAGGCAGTCGAGATCATCAAGACGCTGGATTATGATTTTTCGCGCTGCAACAAATGGTCGACGCAGGCCTGCGTGGTGGTGCGCACCCGCCTGTTTCAGGATGCAATCCAGCGCTTTCTGGATAAGAACCCGCGTTCGGTGGTGATCAATCTGGCCGCAGGCCTCGACAACCGGTTTGCCGAACTGGACAACGGTCAGGTGCGCTGGTTCGACCTGGATTTGCCCGAAGTCATAGCCGTGCGCAAACGCTATATCCGCGAATCGGATCGCCGCACTTTCATAGCATCGGACGTGCTGGATTTTTCATGGATCGATCAACTTGGGTTGACGGACACCAGCCTGCCCGTGCTGGTGGTAGCCGAAGGCCTGTTGCCGTATCTGCCCGAGGATAAAGCCAGGCAGTTGTTATCGACGCTGGCCGACCGGTTTCAGACATGCCAAATCGTGCTGGAAATCTTTGGCAGTTTTGTCGTCGGGCGCGAGTGGTGCGTCAGCGAATTCAAGCATATCAAACCCGTGCCCAAATTTTATTGGTCGCCACGCGACCCGCATTCGCTGGAAACCTGGGACAAGCGTTTCAAGACTCTGGCGGTTGAAAACCTGTTTTCCCATTACCCCAAACAATGGCGCATGGCCTGGCATCTGTTCAAGCGCTCTTCGGCCATCCGGAATTTACTCGGCAGCCGGGTAGTGACACTGGATCTCAACGCAGGCTGATGCTTGCTGTTTTGGGAGGTGATTAATGGCCGGCGCAAAGTGGGATTCGCAGCCGCTTGATGCCTGGACAAAGGCCCATGCAAAAGGGAAAACCATCGACCTGGATGGCAAGCAGACCCATTACCTGGAGCGTGGTGAAGGCGAGCCGCTCATTCTGCTCCACGGTTTTTTCTACGATTCGTTCATGTGGGCCAGCAATATCGATGCGCTGGCAAAACATTTCCATGTCTATGCGCTCGACCTGTGGGGCTTTGGCTACAGCACCCGCACATTGATGGATTACAGCTATGCGCTTTATGCGCAGCAGGTGTTGGCGTTCATGGATAAACTGGGAATCCGGCAAGCCTCGTTGATGGGGCAATCCATGGGCGGCGGGGTTGCGATCAAACTGGCGGTCGACCATTCTGACCGGGTCAACAAACTGGTTCTGGTCGACGCCGCCGGCATGCCAAACAAGCTGCCGTTTTCAGGCAAACTGATCAAGGCATTCCCCGCCGTCGGTCGCTTCATGTACGGACTGAATACGGATGTAATCAGGAAGCAGGGGCTGGCTGATTATTTCGTTTTTGACAAGGCCATGCTCACGCAGACTTATTTCGATGACGTCACCCGCTTTCACAAGATCGAGGGAACGATAGACGTCTTCGCCAGCATCCTGCAGCGCGACTTCTTTTATACCCTGCGCGATGAGATTGAGCAGCTGGGGCGGATCGGCAAGCGTGTACTGATTGTCTGGGGCAAGGAAGACAAGGGCAATCCGCTTGAACTGGGATATGGCATGCACACACTGCTAGCCGGCTCGAAAATGGTGGTTATGGAAAACACCCGGCATGTGCCTAATTCGGAGCAGCCCGAAGAATTTAACCGGCACACTGTGAGTTTTCTTTGTTCGGCTACGTGAGGGAGTGTCCTGAATTTTGTGTGCAAGGCGGTTGAAGCTTCATTGCGTGCTGTCTGATTTTACGCCACGCGTTTCGTAAATCGATCACCGAACTGGATGGCGAATTGCACCATGGCTGCTTTCCAGTGAAACACCGGCTTCGCCCATTCCTTGGTGATATTTCTCAGCGCCAGCCAGATCAGCTTGGTCGCTGCCTCGTCGTTGGGGAAATGCCCGCGTGTCTTGATGACTTTACGGATGCGCGCGTTGACCGATTCGATGGCATTGGTGGTGTAAATCACCCGCCGAATCTCGGGCGGGAAGGCAAAGAACGGCGTCACATAGTCCCAGGCACGCCGCCACGATGCCGCCACATGCGGCAGCTTCACCCCCCATTCAGATTGCTCGAACGCCGTCAGCGCGGCTTCAGCCGCTTTTGCGCTCGGCGCGGTATAGATCGGGCGCAGCGCCGCCGCCACGGCCTTGCGATCCTTCCAGCTGGCGTAGTCCAGACTGTTGCGGATCAAATGCACGATGCAGGTTTGCAGGAGAGCTTGCGGATACGCCGCCGCAAGCGATTCAGGAATACCCTTCAGGCCGTCGGAGACGGCGATCAGGACATCCTCCACGCCACGTGTCTTCAAGTCGTTGAACACCTTGAGCCAGAATTTGGCGCCTTCGGTGTGCTCGATCCACAGCCCAAGGATGTCGCGGCTGCCGTCGGGCAGGATGCCCAGTGCAAGATAGATCGCCTTGTTCCTGACCAGACCGTCGTCGCGTATCTTGACCCTGAGCGCATCGAAGAAGATCACCGGATACATCGCCTCCAACGGACGGGTCTGCCAGGCGGCGACCTCCGCCATGACTTCGTCGGTCACGGTGCTGATGAAGTCGGGCGATACCTCGACGTGATACATCTCGATCAGATGCGCGCGAATGTCGCGCACACTCATGCCGCGTGCATACATCGACAGGATCAGCTCGTCGAAGCCTTCGTAGCGGCGGCCATGCTTGGGCACGATCAGGGGCTCAAACGCACCCGTGCGGTCACGCGGGATGTCGATCCTGAGCGGGCCGGTATCGGTGATGAGAGTCTTGGCGCTGCTGCCGTTGCGATGGTTGGCGGCATCTGCGGGCTTGTCCTCGCCTGGGGCGTAGCCCAGATGCAGGCTCATCTCGGCATTCAATGCGCGCTCGATGATCGCGCGTTTCAGGCGTGCGGTGAGGTCGTTAACCTCAAAGCCAGTCATCGGCGCGCTGACCAGCGCGTCAAGCGCAGCTTGCATCTCGGACGTCAATGCTGGCGCGTTACGCGCATCGATGATGGATTGCTGAACCATGCTCAGCTTCTTGGGTTTCGTTTGCTGCTCGGGCATATCTCGTTCCTTTCTCGAACGGTTGAATATGCCTTACACACAAAAATTCTGACAGGCTCCCATTCCTTCGAATCTATATT
>Ga0315268_10001481_pt1 | contig 27034 bp, 23 predicted proteins | sample C1_top_MG_FD_204535 | JGI IMG/M metagenome (GOLD analysis project Ga0315268, IMG submission 204535) | Sediment microbial communities from Yellowstone Lake, YNP, Wyoming, USA - C1_top | ecosystem: Environmental > Aquatic > Freshwater > Lake > Sediment | place: USA: Wyoming | collected 2017-08-01
TGCCAGGGACCGTGGTTATGTAATGGCGATCTTGGATCGCATATTGACCGAGCGTTAGTCGAGATCGAGTCGGTAGCCCCATTCGGAGGGCAATGGATTGTATTGGAGTTGATGACGCTGGCCACCAGGAGGATGTTCTACGTCAGCATTTGCCGACACGCCTATAGAAGAGGTACAAAGGTTCTGGGACGCACGTCCCTGCAATATTCGCCATTCGCCTGGCGAGATTGGAACCCGGCTATATTTCGATGAGGTCGAAGCACGCAAGTATTTCGTCGAGCCGCACATTCCCCGCTTTGCGGATTTTGAGCGATGGCAGGGTAAGAAGGTATTGGAAATCGGCTGTGGTATCGGCACAGACACCATCAACTTTGCCCGCCATGGCGCTTACGTGACAGCTATTGAATTATCGGCCAAGTCGCTGGAGATCGCACGTAAGCGCGCTGAGGTCTATGGCCTGCAAGATCACATACAGTTCTATCTGGGCGATGCTGAAAAACTTGCCGAGTTCGTACCGATCCAGCCTTACGACTTGGTCTATTCTTTCGGCGTCATTCATCACACACCTCACCCAGAACAGGTCATCGAACAGATGCGTCATTACAGCCAGTCAGGTAGTACGGTCAAGATCATGGTCTATCACCGCTATGCGTGGAAGGTATTCTGTATTTTGCTGACCTATGGTAAGGGGCAGTTCTGGCGTTTGGCGGAGTTGGTGGCGCGACACTCGGAGGCCGAGACGGGGTGCCCCATCACCTATACCTTTACTCCCCGAGAGATGTATAATCTCTTGGAACAATATGGTTTCCGGATAACGGAAATGCACGTAGACCATATCTTCCCGTATCGCATACCGGACTATGTGAAGTATCGATACGTGCGGGCCTGGTATTTTCGCTGGATGCCGCAATCGTTTTTCCATTGGCTCGAAAAACGCATGGGGTGGCATTTGTGCGTGACGGCTCAAGTGCACTGAACTCAAAAGTCACCTGTGGCATAGCGGTATGATGCCACTCCACATTCCGCATCGTACGAGGAGACATAGGGATGACAGTTGCAAGGTACTCGGTTGTCGGTCTAGGCAAACTCGGTGCTAGTATGGTTGCGGCTATCGCGAGCCGAGGTTTTGAAGTGATCGGTTTGGACGTCAGCCAGCGTGCTGTAGAATTGATGAATGCCGGCCATGCGCCGGTCCAAGAGACTAATCTGGAAGAAACGATTGCAGCTAATCGAAAACGATTGTGCGCTACTCTCAGCTATCGGGAAGCTATCCTGAACTCGGGTTTGACCTTTGTTGTAGTACCAACACCGACTAATGAGTGCGGGGCATTCTCGCTTCAGTATGCAGCCTGGGCTTTTCGCGAGATCGGGCGTGCCTTGGCAGAAAAAGATGACTATCACATTGTGGTACTGACGAGCACGGTTCTACCTGGCTCGACACGTTATGGATTGCTGCCTATCTTGGAGTGCGAGTCCGGCAAGGCTTGCGGCCGGGATTTTGGGTTGTGCTACAGCCCAGAGTTCATCGCATTGGGCAGTGTGATTCACGACTTTCTTAACCCTGACTTTAACCTGGTAGGAGAGTTTGATGAGCGGGCTGGCAGCCAGCTAGGAGCCTGCTACGCCGAGATCATGGAGAATAATCCACCTTGCCAGCGGATGAGCATCGAGAACGCCGAGCTAGCCAAGATCGCCGTGAACACCTTTGTGACCACCAAGATCACGTTTGCCAACATGCTGACCGATCTGTGTGAGCGCATCCCAGGAGGTAATGTAGATGTGGTGACCCATGCGTTAGGATTGGATCGACGCATCGGACGTCACTACCTGACGGGCGCACTGGGCTACGGCGGCCCTTGCTTCCCACGCGACAATGCCGCCTTGGGGTTCATTGCCCGGGCATTAGATACGAGGGCCTACTTGGCCGAGACGACAGACTCTACCAATCGCTCCTTACCAGACAAGATTGTCGAGCGTCTGCGCTCTCTGGTAAAGCGGGGAACAAGTGTCGCCGTGTTGGGGTTGGCCTATAAGCCATTTTCACATGTGATTGAAGAGTCGCAAGGCGTTTATCTGGCCCAGGCCTTGTCAAAAGCCGGGGCACGAGTGGTTGCCTACGACCCGCTGGCCGGCGAGACGGCGCAGGCTGAATTGAGTGACCAAGTGTTGATCTTGGATTCCATAGCTGATTGTCTGGCCCAGGCCGATATAGTGTTAATTACCACGCCGGATCCAGCTTTCCGCGCGTTAACTGCTGCCGATTTCGAGGGCAAAAAATCCACAGTAACCGTAGTGGACTTTTGGCGCATCCTGGACAAAGAACTGACTGGGCGATCTGGTATTCACTACATTCCGATCGGGTGCAGCGTTGACGATGAAACAAACGCAGCTCGATTGGCTAAAATGTGGGGCTCATGTTGAGAACAGGTGCAGGACTCGCATAAAGGGAATTTTGTATATGGAGTCAGTCGCCTGCAGTTGTTGTGGCTCATTAGACGCAGAGGTGGTCTTTGTGGGACGTGATCTCTTGCATGGTCTCCCTGGCGACTTTCCAGTAAGGCATTGCAGAGATTGCGGAGCGTTTTATTTGAGCCCACGACCAACGCAAGGCGAGATCGCTTACTATTACCCTGAAGATTATGCGCCACATAATATTGCCGCGGTTGCCGATCATCGCACGGCTTGGGCGCGTTGGAACTTGCAGTATGCGATGAACAAGCGGTTGCGAGCTGTGTCACCCTATGTGCGAGAACCAGGCCGAGTACTAGACCTAGGCTGTGCGACTGGCAACTTTCTAGACAATATGCGCCGCCTGGGATGGAAGCCCTTTGGCGTCGAACCCAATCAGAGTGCTGCCGCTTATGCCCGCGAACGGTTCGGCCTCGAAATCTTTTGCGGGGAATTGGAACAGGCAGGCTACCCCGAGGGCCTCTTTGATCTTGTTACTTTATGGGATGTGTTGGAGCATCTTCATAATCCGCACCGTACGCTGATGGAAGTAGCACGCGTGACAAAGGCAGGCGGAATGTTAGCGATCAACGTGCCGAATCCAGATGGCATTGAGGCACGGCTGTTTGGGCCATATTGGGCCGGCTGGGATGTGCCGCGACACCTGATGGTGTTTCCCCGGCCAACTTTACTGAGAATGTTGGCGACATTGGGTTTCGACCAAGTGAAAGTCACAAGTTTCATCAACAATACAGGAGGGTTGCCGCTCAGCCTGCAGTTCTGGCTGGGAGTGCATACTCAGTATATGGTGTTCCCGCAGCTCGCGACTAAGCTAATGACGTCATGGCCAGCCAGATTGGCGCTGACTCCCTATTACTCCTTCTTGAGTCGGTTCAACATTGCCTCGTCTATGACCATCGTAGCGTGGCGTGATGCTGGGCCTGAGCGGGAATGAGTGAAACTAAGCTATGAAGCATACCGCGATGATCGAGATCCGCAAACTGCAGGGGGGGCGCTCTGATGGAGTGAAGCAAGCCTACGAGGACATCTATTCCGGCCGGGCTCGGATTGCCTCAGGAACGGGGATCCGCCACCGGGAATCATTTTATCGTTGGATTCTCAAGTTGCTACATCCCGTTCCAGGACGGATGTTTCTTGACATCGCATGCGGTGAGGGCGTGTTACCCAAGATGGCTCAGGCAGCTAACTTGAGAGCGCACGGAGTAGACATCGCTGAAGCGGCTATCCGCATCGCGGTCAGAGAGTCGAGTGCTCGTTATGCCATCTCTGCCGGGGAGCATCTGCCATTTCCTGACGGTGTGTTCGACTACGTGACCAACATCGGCAGCCTGGAACACTTTATGGACCCATACATCGGAGCACAAGAAACGGCGCGAGTACTGGCTCGGGATGGTACGTTGTGTGTGCTGGTCCCCAATACTTTCGGCCTGTTGACCAACGTATATGAGGTGCTCCGCAAAGGGCACGTGGTAGATGACGACCAGCCTCTGCAGCGTTATGCATCCCGCGGCGATTGGGAGGAGATTCTCACCAGTGTCGGGCTGGAGACAACGCGGGTACTCAAGTATGAGCGAGAATGGCCGTCCTCTCTGGCCGACATTGGCTGGTATCTGCGACATCCCAAGCCGCTTGTCCGCCTGTTGCTAACCCCAATGGTTCCGGTGAACCTAGGCGCCAACCTGGTTTTCCTGTGTCGTCACCGGAGCCGTTTTTGAGAGGCATTATGAGTGGCCTGTGTCGCGTGCGAGATATGACCAATCATCTATGGAACGCGGCAGTTGGATTTCTGAGTCGCAGACGGGGATGGACCCGTGCGATTGTAATTGGCTTATACAGCTTTGTCGTAATTGCACTGGCGCTAGGGATCTGGCGAGAGCGAGCAGTAGTGCTCCAATTGCTTGGTCGGCTAACGCCGAGAGTGCTGATGGGTACGTTTGCCATTTACAGTGTGGACCTTATGCTTGCCGTAATTGTGTGGTATCTAATCATGGCACGGTTATCTGGTATCAAGAGTTTTCGACTGCACTTTGGCGTGTATTGTGTAACCAATCTGGCTCGCCGATTGCCGGGTGTGTTATGGCACGTCGTAGGCCGGGCATACATGTATGAGCGGGAGGGCATTTCGAAAGCAACCGTCTCGATTGGTAGCGTAATCGAATCAGTGCTGGTGCCCGTCTCAGGTGTGATTGTGTATTTTCTATCCATGCCTTTCCGTAGTCAGAGCGGCCTCATCAGCCCAGTTTGGCTGGTCGGTGTGGTCGTGATCGGGGCAATTTTGATCAGCCCATCATTCTTGAATATGCTCTATAACTGGATGGGGCGCCCTGGCAAGATTCCTGTTGGCTATAGTAACTTGCTCCTATGGTCCGCAATGTTCATGGTGATTTGGACAGTGGGTGGCTTCATAACATACTTCTTAGCTGTGGCAGTCGAACCGTCTTCATCTACCCATGTTCTCTACATAATTAGCTCATGGGCGCTTGCCGGTAGCTTGAGCAGCCTTGTTGTATTTTTGCCAACGGGTCTTGGCCTTCTTGAGATATCGTTAGCTGTTATGTTATCACAAGTAATGCCACTGACATCAGCCGTTTTTGTTGTCGTGTTCTTACGTCTACTACTAACGTCCTTTGAATTCATCTGGGGAGTAATCGCCCTCATGTTAACCTAAACGTGTTATTGATTTTCGGGATACCCGGGCTAAAATTGGAGTAACCTGCAGAGAGCGGGCATCAAATGCGTTCAACAAAGATTGGAGGTAGATAATGAAAGCCATTCGTGTTATGTTGATTGTCTCGGTTCTTGCTGCGCTTGCAGCCATTGCCACGCCGACTGGAGCTATCTCGAGTTACAGCTCGTGCTTCCAGCTTGCAAATATGGAAAGCACTGAAGCAACGGTCGCGATAACGTTCTATAACCAAGATGGGTCAGTGGCAGGTTCAATCACTTCCGGCCCGCTGTCCAAGATCGCAGGCAACCAGGCGAATACCTACTGCCCATTGGACGCAGTCTCGTCCGGCTTTAACGGGTCGGTTGTGGTTTCTTCAGACAAGAGAATCGCATCTATTGCCAATGTGTCCGGCGACAGCGATACCTTCTGGGGATCTTATTCGGGCCTGGCGTCAGTGGCGCAAACGGTGGCATTGCCACTGATTATGAAGGGGAACTATGGATTCAACACGTGGTTCAATGTCCAGAACGCCGGCTCTGGCGACACGAATGTGACGGTGACCTACAGCAACGGTACCACCGAGACCTTCAACGGCCTCAAGCCGGGCGCAGCGCACACTTTTAACCAAGCGACCAATGCTGGTCTGGGCACCAAATTCGTTGGTTCGGCTGTGGTTAGCGCCAGCACAGGGGGGCAGATTGCTGTGGCGGTGATGGAAGTAGGACCAACGACGCTATTGGCCTACGAGGGTTTCCCGAAGGCAGCCAAATTCCCCGTGATGCCGCTTGTGAATGCTAACAACTATAAAAATGCTACCGGCATCCAGATCCAGAACACAAGTGGTTCTCCCTCTGACGTGACGGTCTCTTATACCCCTGGCGCTGGCTATCCTGGCACAGCTTGTACCGAAAAACGCACCATTCCGGCTGGACAATCAAAGACGTTTAGCTTGTATGTCTTCACCTATGACGAGTCTCCAGCGGACCCGACCTTGGTGACCAACTGCCTCAAGAGCACCACGCATAATGAGAACGACCAGAGCAGAGCTTTTGTTGGATCCGGTAGAGTGACAATCAACACGGCTAATGTGGACTTGACTGTGATTGTCAACCAGGTGAACGCTGTTGGAAAGAAAGGTGCTTCGTACAACGGGTTCAATCCGGATGACGCCACCAATTCTCTAGCTTTCCCGCTGATCATGGATCGTAACTACCAGTACTGGACTGGGTTTAGCGTAGTCAACGTTGGCTCGTCTAATACCAACATAAACTGTACCTTTAGTAATAGTAGCCGCACGGCCAGCCTCTCCAACGTGGTCCCAGGCGGGGTACTGGTTGACATCCAGAATGGCGCAATCGCGGATAAATATGTTGGCTTGGCCACTTGTACAGCCAGTGGTGGCACCCAGAACAAGATCGTCGGCGTCGTCAACGAGGTCAAGGACGGGGTCAACTATGATAGTTTCATGACCTACGAAGGCGCAAACTAGCAGTCTTTTGTGAATCAGACGGAGCCACCCCTCCAGGGTGGCTCTGTTTGTTTCCCACTCGAGTTGCTTCTGCAACTCGAGCGGGTTGACAGGATTAGGCCAATGGGCTACAATGCTTTTATGCCGGGTACCCCCCGGCATGATTTTGGACTGGCGAGGATATTCATGAGACGGGTTTCCGTTGTTGCCTTGACCGTTGCAATCGCGGTCGGTCTGGAGGCCTGCAGCACGCCACCACCGACCGTGCCCACGCCCGGCGTTTCGCCGTTGACATCGCCGTTGGCTTCGCCCGTTGTGCCACGGGCTGTTCCCACTCCTGCCCTGCCCACACCGGTTTCGAAGGATAAAGCTGTGGTTGGAGGGGTTATTTTGCGCGAGATACAGGGCCAGCCAGTACAAGGGTTGACTAGTGGACGATTGTTCTTGGGGACAGTGCATATGGAAAATGGTCGCCCGTTGATGGCCGGCCTTGACAAAAACAAGGCTCCCCAGACACTTGCCATGGACAATGGACAGTTCATGTTCAAAGAAGTCCCGGCCAGTGTCTATGTACTCATATTCGATAGCCCTGGCGGCGCAGTTGTCTTAAAGAACCCCAAGACAGGTGCAGATATGCTGATTGAGGTCAAGGGCGGCGAGGTCATCAATCTAGGTGAACTGCGCTATCCACTTCCGTACTGATTCTTGTGTAGCGGGACAAATCTCGTACGGTCAAGATTGAAGCAAATCGAAAGCACTCAGCTTCAAAGGAGCAACTGGCATTGAACGACATCGAAGGCATCGCCCCCCATGGGGGCAAGTTGATCGAGCGTGTGTTGCACGCAGCAGAGCGGGAGGAAGCACGGGAAAAAGCCCGACACCTCCCGCAAATCATGCTTAGCCCAATGTCGCTTGCCGACCTAGAGATGCTGGCTATTGGCGCAATGTCCCCACTGACCGGCTTTCTGATCCGCGCTGATTACGAGCGCGTCGTTACCGAAATGCGTCTGGCCGAAGGAACGGTGTGGAGCATTCCGGTGACGCTGCCAGTTGCGACCGAACTGGCGAGCGGCATCCGCGAGGGGCAAGAGGTTGCCCTGGTCGAAGGCGGCGACCATATTCTTGCCGTGATGACTGTCCGGGAAAAGTTCACCTACGACAAGCGCCGCGAGGCGCGCGAGGTGTTCCGTACCGAGGACGACAAACACCCCGGCGTGGCCCGGCTTTACAAGCAGGGCGATGTCCGTCTGGGCGGCTCGATCTGGCTCATTGATTTTCCGGCCAATCGCGAGTTTCTCGAGTTCCGGCACACGCCAGCCGAGACGCGGCGAATGTTTGCCCGACGCGGGTGGAAGACCGTGGTGGGGTTTCAGACGCGCAATCCGATCCACCGCTCACATGAATATATACAGAAGGTGGCACTCGAAATCGTGGACGGGCTGCTGCTGCATCCTCTCGTCGGCGAGACACAGGCCAGCGACATCCCCGCCGATGTGCGCATGGCGTCGTACCAGAGCCTGCTACGGGATTATTACCCGCCTGACCGTGTCCTGCTTGGCGTGTTTCCCGCGGCGATGCGGTATGCCGGGCCGCGCGAGGCGATCTTTCACGCTCTCTGCCGCAAGAACTATGGCTGTACACACTTTATTGTCGGGCGCGACCACGCGGGTGTGGGCAAATACTATGGCACCTACGACGCGCAGAAAATCTTTGACGAGTTTACACCCGACGAGATCGGCGTCACCCCGCTGATGTTTGAGAACACGTTCTACTGCAAGAAATGCGGTGGCATTGTTTCCGCCAAGACGTGTCCACACGGCGATGAGGACCACTTGATCTTTTCTGGCACCGAAGTACGTCGTCGTCTGGAAGCCGGCGAGCCGCTGCCGCCCGAGTTCACCCGCCCAGAGGTCTACAGAGTGCTGGTCGAAGGGATGCGAGCAAAACGAGGAGACCAGGAGACCAGGGGACAAGGAGAGAAAGCAGCGAACCCGGTGTGGAGCGGGCGCAAGGTGCTCGTGATCGGGTTGGACTGTGCCGAGCCGTCGCTCGTGTTCGACCGCTGGCGCGACGAGCTGCCGAGTTTCAACCGGCTCATGTCTGGCGGCGTATACGGGCGGCTAGAGTCATGTATCCCGGCTATTACGGTCCCGGCATGGAGCGTGATGACGTCCAGCAAGGATCCGGGGCAACTGGGCATCTATGGCTTCCGTAATCGTGCCGATTACTCGTACGACAAGATGACGATTGCCACCGGGTCTGCAGTGAAAGAAGACCGCGTGTGGGACATTCTCTCGCGCGCCGGCAAGCAGGTGGTCGTCGTCGGCGTGCCTGGCACCTATCCGCCGCGCCCGGTCAACGGCGCGATGGTGGGCTGTTTCCTCACGCCCAACACGACCAAAGCGCAATACACGTACCCGCCCGAGTTGAAGGATCAGATTGCGTCGTGGGTGGGCGAGTATCAGGTAGACGTCCCACAGTTCCGCACCGAGGACAAGGATTTTCTGCTCAAGCAGATTTACGAGATGACTGACCAGCACTTTATCGTGGTCAAAAAGCTGCTGCAGGAAAAGCCGTGGGATTACTTTATGTTCGTCGAGATGGGCGTGGATCGCATCCATCATGGGATGTGGAAATACACAGATCCGGCGCACCCCAAGTACGAACCGGGCAACAAGTGGCAGAACTCGATCCGCGATTACTATAAAAAGCTCGACGATTACATCGGCCAAGTGCTGGCGCTGGTTCCGCCCGATACAGTAGTGCTCGTCGTCTCCGATCACGGCGCCAAGACGATGCATGGCGGCATTGCGCTCAACGAGTGGCTCGTCCGCAACGGCTGGCTCGTGTTGAAGGATGAGCCGCCCAAGACGCTGACGCCGTTTGAAAAGGTCGAAGTGGATTGGAGCAAGACGCGCGCCTGGGGCAGCGGCGGTTACTATGGCCGCGTATTCTTCAACATCGCCGGCCGCGAGCCACACGGCATCATCCCGCAGGCCGATTACGAGCGCGTGCGCACTGAGCTGGCCGAGGCGCTCGAATCCATCCCCGCACCGGATGGCCGAAATATCGGCACAGTGGCGTTCAGGCCGGAGCAGGTATACAAGCAAATCAAGAATGTCCCGCCGGACCTGATTGTGTACTTTGGCAACCTGGACTGGCGAGCGGTCGGCAGCCTGGGCTTGGGCGACATTTACACGTTCGAAAACGATACCGGCCCCGACGACGCCAATCACGCGCAGTACGGCATGTTCATTCTATACGACCCAGCCCAGAATGGCGGCGGCAAGCGGATGGATGCGCAGATCATGGACATTGCGCCCACAGTGCTCGACCGGCTGGGCCTGCCGGTGCCGCGCGATATGAACGGAAACACCATCAAAGCATAGAGGATTCAAGCAAACCATGTGCTGCCAAAACGGATTCACACTTTGGTTCACCGGGCTTTCAGGCTCGGGCAAGTCTACTATCAGCCAGCTTGTCGCGGACGAATTGCGCCGCCGGGGATTGCAGGTCGAGGTGCTCGACGGCGATGTGGTGCGGACGCACCTGAGCAAAGGGCTGGGCTTTTCGAAAGAGGATCGCGACATCAACATCCGCCGCATCGGCTGGGTGTGCGAGGTGCTCAGTCGCAACGGCGTGGCCGCTATCGGCGCGGCCATCTCACCCTATCGCGAAATCCGCGACGAGATCCGCGGCAAGATCGGGCGGTTTGTCGAGGTGTACGCCGAGTGCTCGATTGAAAAGCTGATGGAGCGCGACGTCAAGGGGTTATATCAAAAAGCGATCAACGGCGAGATCAAGAACTTTACCGGCGTCTCCGACCCCTACGAGCCGCCGCTCAACCCGGAGGTCGTCTGTCACACCGACGGGCACGAGACGCCAGAGCAAAGCGCGGCCAAAGTCTTGGCAAAGCTGGAATCACTGGGCTATATTTCCGTAGCGCAAGCTGCCTAGATTCAAGATCCTTCTGACACAAAAGCCCTCTTGACCATTTGTGGTCAAGAGGGCCTATTCGTTCTGCTGAACGGTCATTCCAACACCACTGGTATCACCATCGGCCTCCGCCTGGTCTGCCGATAAAGATACTCGGCCAGCGCGTCTTTGACTTTATCGCGCAGTGCCCTGCCGTTGACGCCGTTACTTTGCGCCGAGGCAATCACGGCTTCCTCTGCGCCCGCGAGCAAGTCTTCGGCCTCGCGTTCAAAGACGAACCCCCGCGTGATGATCTCCGGGCGGCCCTGCACCTGACCCGTCTCGCTGTCGCGTTGCACAATCGCGACTACAAACCCATCGCGACTGAGCACTTCACGGTCGCGTAGCACTTCGGGTGACACATCGCCTACCGACGAGCCATCCACGTAGACATACCCACCGGGTATCCGTTCGCCGATGCGCGCCTCGCCATCGTCAAACTCGATGACATAGCCGTTTTCGACGACGAACGTGTTCTGCGACGGGATGCCGAGCTGCTGTGCCAGCCGCGCGTGTGCTTTGAGCTGGCGCAACTCGCCATGAATCGGAATGAAATACTGCGGCCTGACCAGGTTGAGCATCAACTTGTGTTCTTCCTGGCTGGCGTGCCCGGAGACATGCACGGGCGCGATGGGATCATACAGCACCTCCGCGCCCTTTTGGAACAGTCGGTTGATCGTGCGGTGGACCATTTCCTCGTTGCCGGGGATGGCGTGCGCCGAGATGATAACGGTATCGCCTTTGGTCACCCCCACCTGCCGGTGTTGGCCCGTGGACATGCGCGCCAACACCGAGGCCGGCTCGCCCTGCGCGCCTGTCACCATCATCACTGTCTCCGAGGGCAATAATCGCCCGGCTTCTTCAACCCTGACCACCAGGTCGTCCGGCAAGTTGATGTAGCCGAGCTTTTGCGCGATGCGGACATTTTCACTCATGCTGTGCCCGGTGATGACCATCTTGCGTTTGTAACGCGCGGCGACGTTGGCGACTTGTTGGATGCGGCTGATGAGCGAAGCAAACGTGGCGACGATGATGCGCCCTTTGGCCTCGCGAAAGACCTGATCAAATGCCGCCTCGACGACGCGTTCTGACGGCGTGGTGCCGGGCCGCTCGGCGTTGGTGCTATCGGACAGGAGCACCAGTACACCACGCCCGCCCAGTTCCGCCAGCTTGGCAAAGTCAGTCGGCTTGCCGTCCACCGGCGTGTGGTCGAACTTGAAATCGCCCGTATGGACGATGAGGCCGGCCGGCGTAGTGATCCCCACACCCACCGCGTCGGGGATGCTGTGGCAGACGCGAAAGAATTCCAGTCGGAATGGGCCGATAGTGATATCGTCGCCGGCCTTGATCGTGTGAATGACGGTCTGGTCGAGCAGCTTGTACGCCTTGAGCTTGAGCTCGATCAGACCCCGCGTCAGCCGCGTGGTGTAGACCGGCGCGTTGACCTCGCGTAACAGATACGGCAGCGCGCCGACATGATCTTCATGACCATGCGTGATGATGATCGCCCTGACGCGCTCGACCTTGTCACGCAAATACTGCCAGTCGGGGATGATAAAGTCAATCCCCAGCATGTCGTTTTCGGGGAACATGATCCCGACATCCAGGATAAGGATATCGGGGCCATACTCGATGGCGAGCATGTTCTTGCCGACTTCGCCGTTACCGCCGAGAGGGATGATGCGTAAGCATTCTGCCATGTCGGCCTCGTTGAGGCGCGAATTGCAACCGGCCCCGCGGACGCAGGATCAGCGGGGCGGTCCTTGAGGCAAATCTACAATCGAACGACTTGGGCAGCCTGGGGGCCGCGCACACTATCTTCGATGGCAAACTCTACTTGCTGGCCGGGCAAAAGCGTCCGGATGCCATTGTCGCTGATGGCCGTGTAGTGCACGAATACCTCGTTGCCCTGCTCCGGCTGAATGTAACCAAACCCCTTGGACCCATCGAACCAGCGAACGGTACCTTTGATCCGTATGTTACTCACTGCGTCCCTCCACACTGAGGACAAACGAAAAAAGCCGCCAAAGCCAAACAAGCGCCTAGCGGCAACACTGACTCTGTATGACTGCCTATGCGATGTAATCCAACCATGTAGGTGGGATAATAGCACAGGACACAGATTCCGTCAAATAACAGATGCACTTGAGATTCTGGAAATGTCTGACACGAATCGGTCAGGTTACCCAGTCGTGCGTGGTTGCCTTGCCGTCAATCGTCTTCTTCACCGCGCCAATGCTTGAAGCAGGGCAGGTCATCGCGCCAGACGGGGATATCAATCCTTTGCCCATCGCCTGACCATACGCGCAGCGAGTTGACCAATACGGTGCCAGACCGCCACCGGAAGTCGAAGGTGCTTGTATAGCGCAGGCCGATGAATTCATAGGTGTAATGGCCGTCGCCGCCGGTCGCGTACACCGTCATCGTGCCAATCAGGTCACGCGGCGTTTCGGACTTGCGCCAGTTGCAGATGGAGAAATCCGCCTGGAGCTTGGGATAGACTTTGGCTGTGGGTGTGGCGCGCCGCGCGACAGCGCTATCTTCCATACTCCACTCTTGCTCAGGCGCCTGCGCAAAAGCCACGCTCACCAATGCCAACGCCGCCACCAGCAACAATCCGACCAGAGCTGAACGCTTTGGTTTCGACATTTTGCCCTCCTTCCAACTGATCACCAATTACCGATCGCTGCCCCCTGACTAGACTTCGATAATACCTCGCTGGATCGCGACCTTGATCAACTCGCCCCGGTCGTGCAGGCCGAGTTTCTGCATCAGGTTGGAGCGATGAGCCTTGACCGTCTTTAAGCTGATATTGAGCAGCTTGGCGATTTGCGAATTAGTGTGCCCTTCGGCTACCAGTTGCAGCACTTCACGCTCGCGGGGGGTCAGCGTATCGAAGGGATCCACCACAGCCGACGCGGCCGGCTTGCGGCCCACATAGCCCTCGATGAGCAGCTTGGTCACCGCGGGCGAAAGGTAGCTCTGCCCCGCAGCCACCGCCCGGATCGCCATCACGAGCTCCGAAGAAGCCGCGCGCTTGAGCACATAACCGGATGCGCCCGCCGCCAGAATCTGCGACACGTATTCCTCGTTGTCGTGCATGGTCAGCACAAGCACGGCCACCTGGGAATAGTCGTGCTTGATCTGGCGAGTGGCCTCCAACCCGTTGAGCAGAGGCATCCCAATGTCCATGACTACAATGTCGGGGGTCAGCTCGCGCGTCAACTCTACCGCCTGGCGCCCATCAGCCGCTTCGCCTACGACCTCCATGTCGTGCTGATCTTCCAGCAGCGCACGGATACCCTCGCGCAGGATAGCATGATCGTCGGCCAGCAAGATGCGAATATGGTTCATAGCTTAGCCTCGCCCGATCTTGCCGGGACCGTGACGACGAGTCGGGTCCCATGGCCCAGCGCGCTATCCACGCTGACGGTGCCGCCCAAAAGCACCACACGCTCCTGGATCCCAAACAGCCCAAGATGTCCCAATTGCCCGCCAGGCCTGATCTTTTGATCCAGGTTAAAGCCACGTCCGTCGTCTTCTACCACCAACGTCACACGTCCATTCTTGCAGTCCAGCCGCACCCAAGCATTGTGAGCTTCGGCGTGCTTGGCAATATTGTTGATGCCCTCCTGTGCAATGCGGAACAGTGCCGTCTCCAATGCTGGAGAAAGTCGCCCATCGCACTCGGCCGACTCGACGCGAACTTGGACACCCGAGGCAACCAGCCGCGTCCGGGCATACCAGCGGATGGCAGGCAAGAGTCCCAGATCGTCGAGCATCGTGGGGCGCAAGTCATAGACCAGCTTGCGCAGTCCGTCCATCGTCTGCTGAAGCAACTGGCGCGAGGCCGCCACGCGCTCGCCGCTCACCTCATCAGAGAGCACGGTCTGGACGCGCTCCAGGTTCAAGTCGAGCGTCGCCAACGCTTGCGAGGTTTCGTCGTGCAGCTCGCGGGCGATCCGCTTGCGCTCATCCTCTTGCGCGCTGATGACCTGGGCCGAAAGCTCCCTGAGTTGACGGCGGTTCTCCTCGTTGACGCGCGCATCGGCATCTAACCGATCAAGCATGTTGTTGATCGCCGAAGCCAGCTGGGCCAAATCTGGATCGGCAATATCTCCCACTGCGACGCGCGCATTCAATTGACCGTGCGTCACTTGATCTACGGTAGCTCGCAATGTGGACACGGGGCGCAAAGCAGCACGCAAGATGAAATAGTTGACGACGATGCTGAGTGTGATGCCCCCGGCGACAAAGAAAGCGGCTAGTTTAAAGTTGGATTGTTCGATGAATCGCTTGGTGATCGCCGTGCCGACGACGGCGCCAGCCGCAATCACCAACGAGTTGCCGACGAGGATCTTGTAAAGGATTGGCATGGTGGCCAAAAACCGCCGGATACGTTGCATGAGATTTTCCGTGGATAGAAATCGCCTCTATTATACTGCCAGGGCCAAACGGGGTCAACGTTGATCGCAGATTCCTGCGCCACAAACAGCTTCGCTCTGGCCACGCAGAGGACCGCACGTTGCTGCAAGCTCGCCCTCATCCCCAATCTTTTTGAGGGAGTGCGTCCCTTCGCGCTATCGCCGTTCAGGCGTCTTGTGGCCCGATCACTTTCATCGTAGCGCGGTGCAAAGGCAAATAGCCTCGCTGCGCCAAGTCGGGGCGAGGCAGTGACGCCTCATCGGGTTTATCGGAGAGGCCGAACAGCAATGCGCCGTGCCCGCCTAGTTGCAGTGCTGCGTCGGCCACCTCGCGTGTAATGGCGATTTCTTCAGTTAGCAACTGTTCTCGCGGTGTGTCATCCGGCAGAGCGTCCATGCGAGCGATAGTGCATTCGTATTCACGGTAGCGAAAGCTTTTGAATGGCGTAGGATCGCCGAGGCGCAGGTTACCTGCAACTTGTTCGTGGATGGGACGCAGCGCCGCGAACCCGGCGCTCAAGCGTAGCTCGCATGCGGCGACAAACTCGTCCAAGCTGGCCAGCCGCTTTAGCTTCAAATCCGTCAAGAGCGTCTCGAAATCATAGACGCCCGCGCTGACCATGAGCGAGGTGTACACCACATAGTCCTGGTTGTCGGCAGTAAAGAAATGGTAGATGGGCTTGTGGAGTTCATCATAGATCGGGCGAAAGGTCTCCATGCGAAAGCCTCCGCCCAGCATCGCCTGCGCCGTGTCGCGGGCCGCATCCACGCGCGCCTGGTCAATCGGCGCGTCGTTGCGACCGCGCGCGCCGATGGCCGTCTTGTCCACGTCAACCACGACCGCCAGCCGCTCGTCGAGTGGAAAGCCGCCGCGTTCGAGAGCTTGCAACCAGTCGCTGAGCGCCGTCCAGCGATTGGCAAACGTAAACTCGCCCTGCGTTTCGACCTGAAGTGGTTCTTTCAGCTTATCCTCGCCAATAAAGGTGCGCAGGGCGAGATGCTGCTCCAAATTCTTGGCTGCCGTGCCGTCGTTGATGCGAGTGTCGCCGATGTAGAGCAGCCGCTCCAGCGAGCGATGCACGCCGCGCGCAGCCTGCGCCTGCCGCAAGAGGTTGACGACGACGGCGGCGTAATCCGGCTCGGACTTGCGCGGGATCCGCCCCATCGGCAGGGCCAGCTCGTCTCGAATCGCCGCCAGCCCGCGCAGGCGTGGGTCAGGCGGTTCCAGCTTGCGGAAGACGATGAGATCACCGAACAGGTCGTGCAGGCGCATTCGCTTGATCACGGCTCGAGGTATCCTTTCACTTTGAGCAGCTCGGCGTTGAGCACAGCCGCACCCGCAGCGCCTCGGATGGTGTTGTGCCCGAGCACCATGAATTTCCAATCGAGCACAGGGCACGAGCGCACGCGGCCCACCACAACCGTCATGCCGCGCCCTGCACCGCGGTCGTGCAATGGCTGCGGGCGATCTTGCTCCGGGCGGACGACGATAGGTAATTCCGGCGCGCTGGGCAGTTTCAATTCCTGAGGCAGCGCGCGGAAACTGCTCAACGCTTCGACGACCTGATCCCCTGTGAGGCCTGATCGCTTGAGCGCCACCGACACCGCCTCCAAGTGGCCGTTGCGTGTGGCAACTCGATTGCAGTGCGCGCTGGTGGTGAAATCTGCTGGACGGATTACATCGCCTTCCAGTTGGCCGAGCATCTTTTGCGGCTCCGATTCGACTTTGGGTTCCTCTCCGTTGATGAAGGGAACGACATTGTCCAGAATGTCCCATGAGGCGACACCCGGATAGCCTGCGCCAGAGAGCGCCTGCATCGTGACCACCATCACCTTGCTCAGCCCAAAGCGATCGGCTAGTGGCCGAAGGACCATTGCCAGCGGGGCGGCACAGCAGTTTGGATTGGTGACGATAAAGCCGCGTTTCCATCCGCGCCGGCGTTTCTGATGTTCGATGATACCAACGTGGTCAGGATTGACCTCGGGGACGAGTAGCGGCACATCGGGGTCCGTGCGATGCGAGCTGGCATTGCTAGAGACCCAATAGCCTGCCGCAGCAAATTGCTCTTCAACCGGACCGGCCACATCGGAAGGCAAACCTGAGAAAACCAAATCACATTCCAGCCCTGGCTCGCACGATTGAACGACCATGTCTCGGACGTATGATGGCATGTCGGGCGATATGACCCAACGACAGACCTGGCTGTAGGAGCGTCCTTCAGAACGTCCCGAAGCCGCCAGCGCCGTGATCTCGAACCAGGGATGACCCTGCAAAAACTGCACAAAGTGCTGGCCGACCATGCCGGTGGCGCCGAGAATACCAACACGGATCTTGTCCATGCTTGATGCTCCACACGACAAATCTCAAAGGGCGCGTTTTGAGATTTGAAATATCATAACTCAAACTCCTGATGAATCGCTCGCACCGCCGCATGAGCATCGTCTTGCGTGACGACGAGTGAGATGTTGCACTCGGATGAGCCTTGCGCGACAGAAATGACATTAATCCCGCGCTTGCCCAGCGCTCCAAAAACTTTGGCGCCGATGCCGGGCGTGCCGCGCATCCCCGCGCCCACTACGGCCACAATCGCCACGTCGCTTTGCGCCCAGATGTGATCCACGTTGCGCCGCGCCAGCTCCAGCTCAAAGGTGCGCTCCAGCGCCGCAATCGCTCGCGCCGAATCCTGCTTTCGGATGACAAAGCAGATGCTCTGTTCCGACGACGATTGCGAGATCATCAAAACGCTGATGCCTTCCTGGGCGACGGCGGAAAACACTTTGGCGGCAATGCCCGGCACGCCCATCATCCCGCGCCCCTCGACCGTGACCTGGCTCAAGCTTTGAATCGCGGTGATAGCCTTGACGGTGTGGCCGTTCACTGCCGACGCCGTGGCCAGCGTGCCGGAATGCTGCGGCTCAAAGGTGTTGAGGATGCGCAGCGGGATGTCACGCTCCATCGCGGGGAGCATCGTCTTGGGATGCAGCACTTGGGCGCCAAAGTAGGATAGCTCGGCGGCTTCACTGTACGAGATGCGCGGCAGCGTGTGCGCTTCAGGGACGACGCGCGGGTCGGCCGTCAGCACGCCGTTGACGTCGGTCCAAATCCAGATTTCGTCGCTATCCAGGCAACTGCTCAGAATCGCCGCGCTGTAATCGCTGCCGCCGCGCCCCAGCGTCGTCGTCGCGCCATCCGCCGTCGCGCCGATAAAGCCAGTTACGACCGGCACACTGCCCTGCTCGAGCAGAGGCAACAAGACCTCGCGCGTCTTGGCCCGAGTGGCATCCATCTGCGGCGTGGCCGCGGTAAAGCAATCGTCGGTGACGATGAGCGCGGTCGCCTCGACGGCCTGCGAAGCTATGCCCGCTTCGCGCAAAGCCGCTGCGACGATGCGCGCCGACAATCGCTCGCCCAACGAGGCGACCGCGTCCAGTCCGCGCGGCGTGAGCTCGCCTAGAATGGTGACGGCGCGGCACAGGTTCTCAAAGCCGGATACCAACGCTTCGACCTCGGCGCGCAGGCTGGCGTGGCGGTCGCCAAAAGGAACAAGCGCATCGATGGCAGCCCAATGCTTTTGCCGCAAATCCTGCGCTACCTGGCGAAAAGTCTGTTCATCGCGACCGGCAGCCGAGTGGGCCGCCTGGACGAGCGCATCAGTGACGCCGCTGAACGCCGAGACCACGATGACTAGCCGCCCGCCTCCCTCCCGCGGCGCGTGGGGCAACCTGGCGGCGCGGAAATCTCGCGCAATGCTCACGACCCCGGCGATGCGCTCTGCGCCCGCCACCGACGTGCCGCCGAATTTCATCACGATGTTGTTCATACCCTTCTCCTGTGACGCGAGAAAATAAAACGGGCCCCCCGTTTGGGAGGCCCCGGATGATGTATGCTTATGGCTCAACACTCGCTGCGCGTCACCTGCCTCGTCCAAGCGGGCTGCATCCGCCCACAGTAGTCATGGTGGTAGTCAAGCCGCACATGACCGAGTAGTTGATAGACATCCTAGTCTTACCGGTTCACAAGATGGCGGGCATTATGCCAGAGAGGTGACAAATTGTCAACCACGTAGCGCCTTTCGCACAGCATCCACGGTCGGCTCGACGACGACGGGCGAATTGGCATAGCTCGGCGCGATGCCGTCTAGCTGATTCAGGTGATAGTCCACTGTCGCCCCGGGGTCTTTGAGCAGATGGCCGGTGAGGATGACGACGGCGCTTTCACCCGGCTGGACAAGACCCTCCTTCACCAACCGCCGCAACCCCGCTACGCTGCTGGCCGAAGCCGGCTCGCAGCCGATACCCGCCGCGTCCACCTGCGCTTTGGCGTCCATGATTTCGGTGTCGCTCACCTGTGTCACCACGCCGTTCGTCCACTGGATGGCGCGCGCCGCGCGGGCAAAGCTCACCGGATCGCCGATCTTGATGGCTGTAGCTATGGTCTCGGCGTGAACGCGCTCGCGCTTTTGGAAACCGCCGACGTAACTGCGATAGAACGGATTGGCCCCCTCGGCCTGAACGGCGGCCAGGCGTGGCACGCGCTCGATCAGCCCCAACTCGTACAACTCGCGCAACGCCTTGCCAAACGCCGACGTGTTGCCCAGGTTGCCCGCCGGAAACACGATCCAATCCGGCGGCTGCCAGCCGCGCTGCTGCAACAACTCAAAGATGATCGCCTTTTGCCCTTCGATGCGAAACGGGTTGATCGAGTTGAGCAAATAAATGTCCATCTCGCGACAGACCTCTTGCACCAGGCGCATCGCGTCGTCAAAGTCGCCCCTGACCTGCAACGTTTTTGCGCCATACGCCAACGCCTGCGCAAGCTTGCCGAACGCGACCTTGCCTTGCGGCACAAAGATAATGACGGGCAGGCCCGCAATCGCGCCATACGCCGCCAGCGAGGCCGACGTGTTGCCCGTCGAAGCGCACGCCACCGCTCGCGCATTCAACCATCGGGCTTGCGTCACGCCGACCGTCATCCCACGATCCTTGAACGAGCCGGTTGGATTTTCACCTTCGTGCTTGAGCGCCAAATCGTCCAGCCCGACCCACCCGGACAGGCGCGGACTGCGATATTGCGGCGTGTTGCCTTCGGGGCGAGAAACGATCGAATCTTCCGGTATGGGCAGAACCAACTCGCGGAAACGCCACACGCCGCTCGCGTCCGCAAGCGATCGTCCGCCGAGGCGATGGTCGAACAACTCGCGCGAAACCTGCCCGCGCCATTCTCGCAAATCGCGCGCTACGTCGAGCAGGCCGCCGCAGTCGCACGTATACCTTGTCTGGTCGAGCGGGAACCTGGCGCCGCAACGTATACACTCGAGTTCGATACGGGTTGACATTCGATTCCCAAGTCGCAGGTCGCACACTGAGAAAACCATTGGCGCGATGCAGGCGAATATGTGAATATTCACGGTCGAGGAACCCAAGACCTAGCCTTGCGCTGGTGGTACATCTCCGAGTGGCGGAATGTAGGGCTGGATATCCTGCTCGTCAAGTAAAGATAGAGCCGTCTGTGTGTCTGGCGGCGCATGCCTGCTCTGAAGCCAGGCATGAATTTTCAGCACAGCAGCGATGCTATCAGACACATAACGCGACCAGGTGGCCTCGTTGAGATAGGGAAAAGGCCGATCAAGCACACGACCCGGTTCAGGCTGGGTGTAGTATGTCCGAATAAAGTCGAGTTGCTGATGCAATGCGGGTCCTGGGACAATGGACACATACATCGGCGGATTCGGCGCGCGCATGACGACTCGCCAAAACAGGCTATTGGAATGATCACGGACGTAAAGGTGGTCCAGCCCATACCAGTCATCCTTCAAAGTTTCCCAGGCGGCTGCATTGCCGCGTTCGGCAAACAGCGCGGCATAAGCCTTCTTCGAGGACTGGCAGATGAATATCCACCAAAGGCTATCACACACCAGGTGAAAAAAGTAGCCCAGCACAAAGCTATAACGTGCTGCGTTGCCATTCAGCGTCAAACCCTGCATGTACTCGCGATAGAACTGCAAGTCTTGAGTGTACACCCCTTCGCGCGACTCTAGAAAGTGCGTAACCTCTTTGGGCGGATCAAACGCAGTCCAATCGGCGTTCGGCACGCCCGAGTCAGGCGCCAGACTGCCGAACGCAAAGGCAGCTTCGTCCAGGCCCGGCAATACATCGAGCAAATCTTCGGCGATGCGCAAGTGGCTGATCCAGGTTGCCATGTCGCTCCTTCAGAGGCATTTTAACCCAAAGGCGCCAAGACGCCAGTCCGCCCGCGTCTTGGCGCCTCTGCAGTTTGTTGAATCGCCGACTTGCTAAATGTGAATCGCCTGCCCGGTCGCCGCGTGCGCCGCTTCCATCATCGCTTCCGTGAGCGTGGGGTGCGCGTGGACGGAACGTGCGATCTCGTGCGGCGTGAGTTCCTGGTTGCGCGCCAACACCCACTCTGGCAAAAGCTCAGTCACTTCGGGGCCAACCATGTGAACGCCCAAGACTTCACCATACTTGGCATCGGCCACGACCTTGACGAACCCGCCGTAATCGCCCAAGCCCAGCGCCTTGCCGTTGGCCTGGAAGGGGAACCGGCCAATTTTGATTTCATTGCCTTGCTCGCGTGCTTGCGTCTCCGTCAATCCCATCGAGGCAACTTGGGGATGACTGTACGTGCAGCGCGGCATGTAGATGTATTCCAGCTCGACCGTCTCCACGCCCGCAACCGTTTCTGCTGCCACGATGCCTTGCGCCGAGCCGACGTGCGCCAACATCAGCTTGGCCGTCACGTCGCCGATGGCATAAATGTTCGGGATGTTGGTCCGCATGTGCTCGTCAATCACAATCGCGCCGCGCTCGATCTTGACGCCGACAGTTTCCAGACCCAGGTTCTCGCTGTTGGGCGCAAAGCCGGTTGCGACCAGCGCCATATCGGCCTTGACCGTCTGCCCACCCGCCTTGACCTCGACGCCGTGTGCGGTCTTGGTTAACGACTCGACCCTGGCATCGGTCAAGAGCTTGAAGCCTAGCTTGGTATAGGCTTTAGCAACTTCGGCGCTGACCTCTTCATCTTCCAGCGGCACGACGCGCGGCAGCATCTCGATGACGGTCACCTCGCCGCCATAGGCGCGAAAGACGTAACCCAGTTCCATGCCGATTGGCCCCGCCCCGATGATGGCGATGGACTGGGGAGCCTGCCGCAGCTCGAGTGCCTTGCGGTAGGTGATGACCTTTTCACCATCAATCTCGACGCCCGGGATGCTGCGTGCCCGCGCGCCTGTGGCGATGATAATGTTCTTGGCATTCAGCGTCCCGTCGAATTTCTGTCCGTTGACGGCGGGCGCGTCCGGTGCAGCACTCACGTCCACTTGCGTGGCAGAGCGCAGCTTGGCCGTGCCCTGGAACACGTCAATCTTGTTCTTCTTCATCAAGAACTGGACGCCTTTGACCAGCCGGTCACTCACCTGGCGGCTGCGCTTGTAAGCGACCTCGTAATCCAGCTTGAGGTTGTCGAACGAAAAGCCAAAGTCTTTGCCGCGCTGCAAGAGCTCCGCGATCTCGGCGTTTCGCAAGAGCGCCTTTGACGGAATGCAGCCCCAGTTGAGGCAGACGCCGCCCAGGTGCTCGCGCTCGACGACAGCCGTCTTGAGCCCCAGTTGCGCGGCGCGGATAGCGGCCACGTACCCCCCCGGCCCGCCGCCGACGACCAGCACATCATAAATTGTCTCACTCATTCAAGTCTCCTTAAAGTGCTATCCCCTACAGGGGACAGGTGAACGCCAAAGTTGAATCCGATTCTTCTTGCGACCTTTGCGGCCTGGCGGTGGAATTTCCCTACGCCCAGCTCTCTAGCGTCTCTTTAATCTTGGCGGCGAACGCATCGCCCGACGCGCCATCGAGTACACGATGGTCGAACGTCACGCTGATATACAGCATAGGCCGGATGGCAATGGCGTCGTTGATGACGACGACGCGCTTCTGGATCGCGCCCACACCCAAGATGGCGACGTTGGGCTGATTGATGATCGGCGTGGCAAACAAGCTGCCCGCGACGCCATGGTTGGTAATGGTGAATGTGCTGCCCACCACTTCGTCGGGCTTGAGCTGCTTTTTACGTGCGCGCTCGGCCAGATCATTGACTGCGCGGGCCAGCCCCAACAAGCTCAACCCGTCCGCGCCCTTGACCACCGGCACGATCAATCCCTCATCGCCCAACGAGACGGCCATGCCGACGTTGATCTGCTTGTGCACCAGCAGCCCCCCGTCGGCAAAGCTGCTGTTGACCTGCGGGTATGCTTTGAGCGCGACCACCGACGCGGCGACAAAGTACGGTGTGAACGTCAACCGCGTACCATCACGCTCAAACGCGGCCTTGTTCGCTTCGCGATGTGTAATGACACGCGAGAGGTCTACCTCGAATACTGTCGTGACGTGCGGGCTGATGGTCTTGCTGCGCAGCATGTGCTCGCCGATGGAACGGCGCATGGACGAAAGTGGCATCAACTCATCGCCAGGCGACGTAGGCCGTGGAGTGAGCGCAGGCGCTACAGAAGCTGGAGCATAGACTTCCTCTGTCGGCTTGAACAGATCACCACTGCCTGGCTGCTCCCACGGCGGCAGCTCTCGCGCTACGCCTTTCGCGCTGCTCTCTACGTAGGCGAGTATGTCCTTCTTGGTCACACGGCCACCTTCGCCGGTGCCACGTACATGTGACACGTCCACGTTGTGCTCGGCGGCAATCCTGGCGACGACCGGGCTGATGCGCCCGCTCCCGGCTCCGCCGGGCTTGACTGCCGCGCCGACAGGCGCCATCTGCGGGGCGGCGACGGCATGGCCAGCCACGGCCGGCATTGCTTGGGCAGGGGCAAGCCCTGCCCCTACGGGCACGGCCTCACCTGGCTCGCCGATGACGGCCAATGGTGTTCCGGCTTTGACGACAAGGCCTTCCGCGACGAGAATCTTGAGCAACGTTCCGCCCGCCGTTGCTGTGACCTCGGTCGTCACCTTGTCTGTTTCCACTTCGAGGATTGGCTCATATTGCTTGACCGCATCCCCCTCAGTCTTGAGCCACCGGCTTACTTTGCCCTCGACAACACTCTCGCCCAGTTGCGGCATGACTAGTTGAGTTGCCATCTCAATCTCCTAATACCTGGCAAGCTTGCGGATCGCGTCGGCGATCTTTTTCGGGTTGGGCATGAACCAGTCCTGCAACGAGTGGCTGAACGGCATAGCCGGCACGTCCGGGCCGCCCAGCCGGGTCACGGGGCCGTCCAGGTACTCGAACGCTTCGCCGGCAATGATAGCCGCGACCTCGGCGCCGTAGCCCAACGTCAGGTTGTCCTCGTAGACGATCAACGCCTTGCTGGTCTTTTTCACTGATTCTAGAATCGTGCTCTTGTCCACTGGCGAAATCGTCCGCAGGTCTACCACCTCGACGCTGATGCCCTCCTTTGCCACTTCTTCCGCAGCCTGCACACAATAATAGTGCATCATGCCATAGGCAAACACGCTGAGGTCAGTCCCTTCGCGCGTGACCTTGGCGGGGCCGATGGGCACGGTGTATTCGCCTTCGGGCACATCGCCTTTGATGAGACGGTAGCCTTTCTTGGGCTCAAAGAACATCACCGGGTTCGGCTCGCGGATGGCCGACTTTAATAATCCCTTGGCATCATACGGATTCGACGGGATGACGACTTTAAGCCCCGGCACGTGAGCGAACAATGCCTCGACGCTCTGGCTGTGATACAGCCCACCGCTGATGCCGCCGCCATACGGGGCGCGGATCGTCATCGGCACATTCCACATCCCACCGGAGCGATAATAGAACTTGGCCGCTTCGTTGACGATCTGGTTGAACGCCGGGTGAATAAAGTCCGCAAACTGAATCTCGCAGATAGGGTGCAGCCCGTCGAGCGCCGCGCCGATGCCGATGGCAATGATCGAAAGCTCGGCCAGCGGCGAGTCCACCACACGGTCGCCGCCGTATTTTGCGTGCAGGCCCATCGTCGCGCGGAACACGCCGCCACGTGGGCCGACGTCTTCGCCCACGATAAACACGCCCGGGTCGCGCGCCAGCTCCTCGTCCATCGCTTGTCGAATCGCGTCAATCAATGTCATTTCCGCCATTGGAATCATCTCCCCTGTCAAGCGTGAAACGTCGAACGTCACATCGCCTTGACGTTTTGCGCATACACCGGCCCCATCCCCCACTCTGTCTCAGGATATGGCTGCTCCTCGGCAAACTTGCTGGCCTCGTCCACTTCTGCTGCAACTCGCTCGTCATATTCCTGGCTGAGCTTGTCGCTGAGGATACCCTCTTCCGTCAACAACGTCTTGGCGCGCAGGAGGGGATCCTTTTTCTTCCATTCCTCCACTTCTTCACGGGTGCGGTACGAGCGGTCGTCGTCGTCTGACGAGTGCGGCACCGGGCGATAGGTCTTGGCCTCCAGAAGCGTCGTCCCGCCGCCGCTGCGCGCTCGCTCGACAGCTTGCTTCGTCATTCGATAGGCCTCCAGGAAATCGTTGCCGTCCACCGAGACACCTGTGACGCCATAGGCGCATGCACGCTCCGCCACGTTAACCACGGCGCTCTGCTTGGTGATAGGCACCGAGATGGCATACAGGTTGTTTTCCACCATCACGATGAGCGGCAGCTTGTAGACGCCGGCCCAGGTGAGCGCCTCGTGAAAGTCGCCCTGGCTCGTGGAACCTTCGCCCAGGCAGGTCAGCACGACGGGCAATTCAGCATCCGGCGCAATCAGGCCCACCTTGCGCTTGTACAGCTCGCCGAAAGCGATGCCGGCTGCCTGGGGCACCTGGGTTGCTACAGGCGAGCTGCCGGAGGTAATATTGAGCTTGCGACTGCCATAGTGCGCAGGCATCTGCCGCGCGCCGCTGGATGGCTCGCCTTTTTTGCCATACACGGCCAACATCAACTCGCGTGGAGTAATGCCGAGCGAAAGCACCAGCGCCATGTCGCGGTAATACGGGTGGACAAAGTCGAAGCCGGGCTTGAGCGCGTACGCCGCGCCGACTTGGGCTCCTTCTTGCCCCAGCCCCGATATGTGGAACGCAATCTTGCCCTGCCGCTGCAGCACCCACATCCGCTCGTCCAACCGGCGCGACAAGAGCATCTTGTAGTACATCTCTAGCAGTCGTTCGGGCGTCAACTCGGGCGGTATATCTGACTTGCTTTTCCTTGCCATTGCCATATCTCCGTGTCTTTTCCTTGTTGGAACTCGCTTTGTCTCATGCGTTTACCGTGTTCCGTCACGAGATACGCAACACGTCTCACTTTTCAAAGAATGCGATATGCCCTCGAATGTTGGTGATCGCCGGATCGCGCAACTGGCCGGTGCCCGTTGCACCCAGGTAGGCATCGTAGGGCAGCACGCCCGGATCGCACACGCCCCAATAACCGGCCAAAGCAATCGCTTCTTCCGGTGTGCGCAGCTCGAGCGTGACCTTGAACTCGCGCCGGTAGGTGTCGAAGAGGCGCTGGGTAGCCGGCGTGATCTGGGCGGTGCTCGACGAGACGAACCCAAGCACGAGATGACTGCCAGGCGCGGCCCAGTCGTATAGCACGCGCAGCGCCCGGCGCAGCGCCGCACTGGAAAGAAAATACGAGACGCCCATATACGTGATGGCGACTCGCCGCTGCGTCCCAAATAGCTCGGCCAACGCCGAGCTTTTCAGCATCGCTTCGGGCTCGGCGGCATCGCAGTGAATGTAACGCACGCCGGGCGTATCCGCCAGGATCTCGAGCGAGTAGGCCATCGTCAAGGGGTCAATATCGGAATAAATGACACGCGCGTCGGGGTGGACTGCTTGCGCGACGAGGTGGACATTGCCCTGCGTTGGCAAGCCGGAGGCAAAATCCATGAAATACTTGTGGCCGATTTGAGCCAGGTAACCTGCAGCCTTAAACAGGCACTCACGCCCGCGTTGCGCGCCCACGTCAAAGCCGGGCAGTAGCTGCTTGAACCGCTCGCCGAATTCCCGGTCGGCTGGGAAATTGTGCATGCCGCCGAGTAGATAGTCGTATACGCGGCCAGGATTGGG
>Ga0315268_10001482_pt1 | contig 27032 bp, 21 predicted proteins | sample C1_top_MG_FD_204535 | JGI IMG/M metagenome (GOLD analysis project Ga0315268, IMG submission 204535) | Sediment microbial communities from Yellowstone Lake, YNP, Wyoming, USA - C1_top | ecosystem: Environmental > Aquatic > Freshwater > Lake > Sediment | place: USA: Wyoming | collected 2017-08-01
CCATGGCGATGTGGCCGACGAGGAGCTCTTGCAAGGTCTGATCCAGAAGCATTTCGACGCAACTGGCAGTGAAATGGCGCGCCGTGTGTTGGCGGATTGGGCGAAGTTCCGTGCCAAGTTCGTCAAAGTGTTCCCGAATGAATATCGTCGCGCGCTCAAGGAAATTGCCGCGCGGCAAGTGAAGGAGGCGGCATAAATGGGCAAGCCAACCGGATTCCTCGAGTTCGAACGTCTCTCTGAAAGTTACGAACCCGCGGCGCAGCGCCTCAAGCATTACCGTGAATTTGTCGGCCACTTGAAGGACGATGCGGCCAAGACGCAAGGCGCACGCTGCATGGATTGCGGCATTCCGTTCTGCAACAGCGGTTGCCCGGTGAATAACCTGATCCCGGACTGGAACGATCTGGTCTTCAAGGGCAAGTGGCGCGAGGCTATCGAGCAACTACATTCGACCAACAACTTCCCGGAAGTTACCAGCCGGATCTGTCCGGCGCCTTGCGAGGCCGCTTGCACCCTCGGCATCAGCGCGGCGGCGGTGGGCATCAAGTCCATCGAGCATGCGATCATCGACAAGGCCGGCGAGAATGGCTGGGTGCTGCCGCAGCCCGCGCTGAAGAAAACGGGCAAGAAGGTCGCCGTGGTCGGCTCTGGTCCTGCTGGACTGGCAGCTGCACAGCAACTGGCGCGCGTCGGCCATGAGGTCACGGTATTCGAAAAGAACGATGCTGTCGGCGGATTGATGCGCTATGGCATTCCTGACTTCAAGCTCGACAAGCGACTCATCGAGTGGCGTGCGGCGCAGCTCAAGGCCGAGGGCGTCAAGTTCCAACTCAAGACGCTGGTCGGCACGGATATGCAACGTTTACCGGGTGGCGTGGCCAACGATGCTCGCAAGGTGATCGCGCCCGCCAAGTTGCTGAAAGACTTCGACGCCGTGGTGCTGGCGGGTGGTTCCGAGACCCCGCGCGATCTGCCGATTCCCGGTCGCCAGTTGGAAGGCGTGTATTTCGCCCTCGAATTCCTCATTCCGCAGAACAAGGAAGTCAATGCGGGTGAGCCGCGTGGCAAGAAGAATCCCATCTCGGCCAAGGGCAAGCAGGTCGTGGTGATCGGCGGTGGCGATACCGGCTCTGATTGCGTGGGTACCTCCAACCGTCAGGGCGCGGCCAGCATCACCCAGTTCGAGTTGCTGCCCAAGCCCCCCGAGCAGGAAAACAAGCCGCTGGTCTGGCCCTACTGGCCGACCAAGATGCGCACCTCGTCTTCCCATGACGAAGGCTGTACGCGTGACTGGTCGATCGCCACCAAGGAATTCATTGGCGGAGAGGGGGAAATGAGCGGCAAATTGAAAGCACTGAAGTGCGTGCGCCTCGACTGGCAAGGCGGCAAGATGAGCGAGGTTCCGGGTTCAGAATTTGAAATTCAGGCCGATCTCGCCTTCCTCGCCATGGGTTTCACCAGTCCGGTGGCATCGATGCTGGATGCCTTCGGCGTCGGTAAAGATGCGCGTGGCAACGTGGCGGCAACGACGGATGGCGCAGGGTGCTACGCGACCAGCGTGAACAAGGTGTTCGCCGCTGGTGACATCCGCAGAGGGCAATCGCTGGTGGTGTGGGCAATTCGTGAAGGTCGCCAGTGCGCGCGTGCCGTCGATGAATTCCTCATGGGGGCAAGCACGCTGCCCCGCTGATTATTGACGGGGGCATGATGCTCAATGTGGTCATTCTCGCAGCCGGGCAGGGCAAGCGCATGCGCTCCGACCTGCCCAAGGTGTTGCATCCTATTGCCGGCAAGCCGCTACTCGCGCATGTACTCGATACCGCGCGGCAGCTGGATGCCGTAAAGATCTGCGTGGTGCATGGCCACGGCGGTGAGCAGGTGCGCACCTCACTGGACGCGCCCGAGCTTGCCTGGGCGCTCCAGGAGCCGCAACTCGGCACCGGTCATGCGGTGCTGCAAGCGCTTCCCCTGTTGGCAAATGAGGCCGTCCCGCCAGCGCCGACTTTGATTCTTTACGGCGATGTGCCGCTGATCCGTGCCGCCACGCTGCGTCGCCTCATCGAGGCAGCGGGTGATGATAGCCTGGCGTTGCTCACCGCGCATCTCGATAACCCGCACGGCTACGGCCGCATCGTGCGGGTGAATGGCAAGGTGGTTCGCATCGTCGAAGAGAAGGACGCCGACGATGCCGAGCGGGCGATCCGCGAAATCAACACCGGCATTCTCGTCGCACCGGGTGCTGCACTGGCGCGCTGGTTGCCGCAACTTGGCAATCGCAATGCCCAAGGGGAGTATTACCTCACCGACATTGTCGCCCTAGCCGTCGCCGAGGGCATGGCTGTCGTGACGGCGCACCCCGACGCCAACTGGGAAACCGATGGTGTGAACAGCAAGTCACAACTCGCCCGACTAGAGCGCATCCACCAGGGCAACATCGCCGAAGCACTCATGGAACAGGGTGTCACGCTGGCCGATCCGGCGCGCATCGATGTGCGCGGTGAGTTGCTGTGCGGACGCGATGTGAGCATCGACGTCAATTGCGTTTTCGAGGGCCGCGTGGTGCTGGCGGATGGCGTCAGTATCGGCCCTAACTGCGTGATCAAGGATGCCGTCGTCGGGCCGCGCAGCATCATCGGCCCGTTTGCCCGACTGCGGCCGGGCACGGAGCTCGCCGAGGATGTGCATATTGGCAACTTCGTCGAGGTGAAAAACTCAAGCATCGCCGCGCACTCCAAGGCCAACCATCTCGCCTACATCGGTGATGCCACCGTGGGCAGCCGCGTGAATGTCGGCGCCGGCACCATCACCTGCAATTACGATGGCGCCAACAAGTATCGTACGGTGATCGAGGACGACGTCTTCATCGGCTCCGACACGCAACTCGTGGCGCCGGTCACCGTGGGGCGCGGCGCCACGCTGGGTGCCGGCACGACGCTGACCAAGGATGCACCGCCCGATATGCTGACCGTCTCACGGCCGAAGCAGATTTCCATCGCCGGCTGGAAGCGTCCGGTCAAACAGAAGAAGGCATAGCTATGTGCGGCATCGTCGCGGCAGTCGCAGGGCGCAACATCGTTCCGGTTCTCGTCGAAGGCTTGAAGAAACTTGAATATCGCGGTTATGACTCCGCCGGGCTGGCGTTGCTCAACCCGCAGCTGACGCGCCTGCGTAGTGTCGGTCGTGTTGCCGAGCTGGCCTCACAGGCCGAAGGTCAGTCGGCGCAACTGGGCATTGCCCACACGCGCTGGGCGACACATGGTGTGCCGAGCGAGCGTAACGCCCATCCGCATATTTCCGGTGGACTCGCCGTGGTGCATAACGGCATCATCGAGAACTACGCCGAGCTCAAGCAGGAACTGATCGCCGCTGGTTACGTCTTCACGTCTGACACCGACACCGAGGTCATCGCCCACCTGCTACAGGCAACGCTGCAAACCATGCCCGACCTGTTCGCCGCAGTGCAGCGTACTGCCAGCCGGCTGATCGGCGCCTATGCCATCGCCGTGCTCAAGGAGGGCGAGGAGCGCCTCATCGTCGCCCGCCACGGCGCGCCGCTGTTGCTGGGTGTCGGTGCCGAGGGGAATTACGCGGCATCCGACGCTTCGGCTTTGCTGCAGGTCACGCGCCAGATGATTTATCTGGAAGAGGGCGATGTCGCCGAATTGCGTCGCGACGGCTATCGCATCGTTGGCGCTGACGGGACGGCGGCAGAGCGTGCCATTCACGAAAGTACGCTGTCGGCCGATGCCGTCGAACTCGGTGAATATCGCCACTACATGCAGAAGGAAATTTTCGAGCAGCCGCAGGCGCTGGCCGCCACGCTCGAGATGATCGGTGGTGCGCAGACCTTCTCGCCCAACCTGTTCGGTGCTGCCGCGCCGGAAGTCTTTGCCGATGTGAAATCGGTATTGATCATTGCCTGCGGCACCAGTTACCACGCGGGTCTGGTGGCGCGTTACTGGATCGAGCAACTCGCGGGCCTGCCCTGTGCCGTCGAAGTCGCCAGTGAATATCGTTACCGTGTCTCGGTGCCTAGCCCGGACCAGTTGGTGGTGGCGATTTCGCAATCCGGTGAAACGGCGGACACGCTGGCCTCTATCAAACATGCCAAGGCGCTCGGCATGGGCAAGACGCTGGCGCTGTGCAATGTGGCTGAATCCGCCATCGTACGTGAGTGCGCACTGCGCTTCCTTACCCGTGCCGGCCCGGAAATCGGCGTCGCCTCGACCAAGGCTTTTACGACGCAATTGGCCGCGCTGTTCCTGCTGGCGGCCACCTTGGCAAAACAGACGGGCCGCCTTGCCGCAGCGCAGGAGGCCTCTTACCTGACAGCTTTGCGCCACCTACCGGTCGCCGTGCAGAATGTGCTGGCACTGGAACCGGGCATTGCCGCCTGGGCGAGCTTGTTCGCCGACAAGCAGCATGCGCTGTTCCTTGGCCGCGGTCCGCATTACCCGATCGCGCTCGAAGGCGCGCTCAAGCTCAAGGAAATTTCCTATATCCATGCCGAGGCTTATCCGGCGGGCGAGTTGAAGCATGGTCCGCTGGCGCTGGTCGATAAGGACATGCCGGTAATCAGCGTGGCGCCGAACGATACTTTGCTGGAAAAGCTCAAGTCCAACCTCAAGGAAGTCGCGGCGCGCGGCGGCGAACTGTATGTTTTCGCCGACGCCGATTCGCAGGTTGAGGAGGAAACTGGTCTGCACATCCTGCGCCTGCCCGAACACTATGGCGCGCTGTCGCCGGTTCTGCATGTCGTGCCGCTGCAACTGCTGGCGTATCATGCCGCCCTAGTCAAGGGCACCGATGTAGATAAACCAAGAAACCTCGCCAAATCAGTCACTGTCGAGTAAACACATCGAATAAATAGGGAGAAAACCATGCCGAAATTCCATACCGCATCCATCCGTGCCGTTGCCCTCGTCGGGCATGGCGGCGCCGGCAAGACCACGCTGGCCGAGGCATTGTTGCACCGCGCCGGCGCGATTACAGTGCCGGGCAGCGTCGAAAAGGGCAACACCGTCTGCGATTTCGACACGCAGGAAAAGGCGGCTGGCCATTCGCTGCAATCAGCGCTGGTGAATTTCGCCTGGGAAGACGTGCATGTGCATCTCGCCGACACTCCCGGCTATCCGGACTTTGCTGGTCAGGCCATGGCCACCTTGGCGGGTGTCGATACGGCAGTGATCGTCATCAATGCCCAGACCGGTATTGAACTGATGACCGAGCGCATGATGCGCGCGGCGGCGGCGCGCGGTCTGGCACGCATGATCGTTATCAACAAGATCGACGCCGACAACGTCGATCTGGCCGGCCTGATGGCCGATGTCCGCGAGCGCTTCGGCCCGACCTGCAAGTTCCTCGATCTGCCGGCACACGGCAACCAGGATGTCGTTGAAGTGCTGGAGCACGACGCCGGGGACGCCGATATCGACTCCGTCGCCCATGCCCACCGCGAGCTCATCGACCAGCTCGTCGAAGAAGATGAATCCCTGATGGAGCGCTATCTCGAAGAAGGCAAAGATCCGACCGCCGGCGAGTTGCATGCGCCCTTTGAAAAAGCCCTGCGCGAAGGCCATCTGATCCCCGTCATGTTCACCTCGGCCAAAACCGGCGCCGGCATTGGCGAACTGCTGCACGTGCTGGCATCGCTCGCACCGAATCCTGCCGAAGGCAATCCGCCGCCGTTTTACAAGGGCGAACCGGGCAATGTGAGCGAGCCTTTCGACCGCGCGCCGGATGCCGACAAGCATGTGCTGGCCCACGTCTTCAAGGTCATCGTGGATCCCTATATGGGCAAGGTTGGCGTATTTCGCGTGCATCAGGGCACCATCCGCAAGGATTCCCAGCTCTTTGCCGGCGACGGCAAGAAGGCCTTCAGGGTGGGTCACCTTTACCAGCTGCAGGGCAAGGACTATGTTGAGGTCGATACCCTGCTGCCGGGTGACCTGGGCGCCATCGCCAAGGTCGAGGAGATCGAGTTCGATGCCGTGCTGCATGATTCCCACGACGAAGATCACATCCATCTGAAGCCGCTGGAATTCCCCAAGCCGATGCAGGGCCTTGCTGTCGAGACGCAGAAGAAGGGCGACGAGCAGCGCTTGTTCGACATCCTGCGCAAGCTGGCAATGGAAGATCCGTGCTTCAAGATCGAGCGTCATCCGACCACCCACGAAACCGTGATTTTCGGTCTGGGCGAGATGCATTTGCGCACCAAACTCGACCGCATGTCCAGCCAATACAAGCTCGAACTCGACACCAAGCCACCACAGATTCCCTTCCGCGAGACTATTACGCAGGCCGCTGAAGGTCATTGCCGGCACAAGAAGCAATCCGGCGGCGCTGGTCAGTTCGGCGAGGTCTACCTGAAGATTGAGCCGCTCGAACGCGGCGCGGGCTTCGAGTTCGTCGATCGCGTCAAGGGCGGTGTCATTCCCGGCGTGTTCATGCCGGCGGTCGAAAAGGGTGTGCTGATGGCCCTGGCCGATGGCGTGGTGGCCGGTCATCCGGTCGAAGACTTGCGCGTCATCGTCTATGACGGCAAGACCCACGCGGTGGATGGCAAGGAAATCGCCTTTGTCATGGCCGGCAAGAAGGCCACTATTACCGCTATTCGCGCCGCTGCCCCGGTGGTGCTGGAGCCCATCGTCAACATCGAAGTGCACGTCGATGAAGAGCAGATGGGCGATATCGCCGGCGACCTGTCGAGCCGGCGTGGTCATGTCACCGGCACGACGCCACGCGGTCCCGGGCGCGTGGTGGTCAGCGGCGAAGTCCCGCTGGCCGAGATCAACGACTACGCTTCGCGCATCAAGTCGATGACCGGCGGTCGCGGTAGCTACAGCATCGAATTCGCGCGCTACGCCCAGGTGCCCCCGCAGATCCAGCAAAAACTGGCGGCCTCATTTAAGCTGCAAGAGGACGAGGAATAATTCGGGTAGTGCCGCCATGTAGCGACTGGGATTCCAGGCGGGCGCCGTCCCGCCAGCACCGACTTTTTGTTCAATCGTTGTTTGGAGGTTTCCATGAAATCCCTGCGTAATTTTGTACTGCGCGCCCTTGCGGTGGTTGCCACGGCGGTGAGCCTGGTGCTGCCCGTCCCTGCTTATGCTGCGGATGCCGCGCTTTCTGAAGGCGTACTCAAGAAGATCGATCAAGCCAGCGGCCGCGTCATGCTGGCGCACGGCCCCATCGCCAATATTGGCATGCCGCCGATGACCATGATGTTCAAACTGAAGGATGCAGCGCTGCTCAAGTCGCTGAAAGAGGGCGAAAAGGTACGTTTCCGCGTCGAGGATATCGACGGCGAATACACCGTCGTGCGCATCGAAGCGGCCAAGTAGCAGCATGCGCCCCCTGTCAGTGTGGTTGGCGACGGCACTGGCAGTTGCTGGCGGCTGGGCGTCTGCGGCCGAGGCAATCCCGCTGGGCGGCAATGTCGAGAGTCTGCTCGGTTATGCCCGCGCGCATCACCCCGAGTTCGCAGCCTTGCGCTTCGATGCGGCGGCCGCCGCAGCGCGCGTGGATCCCGCCGGTGCGTTGCCCGACCCGATGCTGGGCGTCGAATTGCGCGACTTCGTCAGCGCAACCAGTGGCTCCAGCAATCTGTTGCCATCACGTGTCGGCAGCACGCGCTACACCCTCAGCCAGAGTCTGCCCTGGTTTGGCAAGCGTGATCTCAAGCGCGATGTGGCGGCCGCCGGCGCCGACGAGGCGCAGGGGCAGGCCGCGGCCGGCTGGGTCGATCTCGCCTGGCAGATCAAGCAGACCTACGCCCAGCATCACATTCACCTGGCCAGCCTGCAGTATGGCCACGAAACTATCGACCTGCTGACGCAGTTGGAGCAGATCACCCAGGTGCGCTACGCGAATGGCCTCGCGCCGCAGTCGGACGTGATTCGCGCCCAGACGGAACGCTCGGCCTTGCGTAGCGATCTGGCCATGCTGGAAGGCGAGAACGACCAAGCCAGTGCGCGCATGCGTTCCCTGCTCGGGCAGCCCGCCAATGTGCAACTCTTGCCCCCGGAACAGTTGCGACCGTTACCGCCGGCCGCCAAGCTTGACCCTGCCGCGCTGGAAACCCGTCTTGTTGAACGCAACCCGCGCCTCGCCACCGATGCCGCGCGCATTGGCGGCGCCGAGAAGTCGCGTGAGCTGACCTACAAGAACCGCTATCCCGACTTCAATGTCGGCCTGTCGGCCATCCAGACGCGCGAACGCGTCAGTAGTTGGGACTTGATGGTCGAGATCAATATTCCCCTGCAACAGGAAAAACGACGCGATCAGGAGCGTGAGGCGGAAGCCATGCTCGACGCGGCAAAAAGTCGCAAAATGGCAACATTCAACCAGGCCATGGCTGATCTCGCCACCAGCCTCGCCGGCCTGCAGTCGGCGCAGCGGGTTGAAGAGTTGGTGGGCGGCAGCCTGTTGCCGCAGGCCGAGCTGACCTTGCAAGCCGCCTTGGCCGGCTATGCTACAGGCAAGGTGGATTTCGCCGCCGTGATTGACGCCCAGCGGCAGATCCGCAAGGCCAAGGAAGACCTCGTCAAGGCCCGTGCCACCCAACAAATGCGCCTGGCGGATATCGAGCGTGTCATCGGAGAAGAATTATGAGAGCACGCCTGATTGCCACCTTGCTGGTTGGCGTATCTGCCGCCGGGGCCGGTTACTGGTTCGGCAGCCACGCAAAAGTCGGCGCTGGTGAGATGGCGGCCGTGGTGACCACGACACCCCCGGCCCCGCCGGGCAAGCAGCTACTCTATTACCGCAATCCGATGGGTCTGCCCGATACCTCGCCGACGCCGAAGAAGGATTCGATGGGCATGGATTACCTCCCCGTGTATGCGGCTGAGGATGAGACAGGCGGCAACGAGATCAAGATCAGCACGGCGAAGGTACAAAAGTTGGGGGTGCGCTTCGAGGCGGCTAGCCTGCGCGAGCTTTCCCGTGCCATTCGCGCGGCCGGCCGCGTCGAGGTGGACGAGCGGCGCCTGTTCGCCGTAGCGCCGAAGTTCGAAGGCTGGATCGAGCGCCTGCAGGTGAATATCACCGGGCAAGCGGTGGCCAAAGGTCAGGCACTGTTCGAGGTCTATAGCCCGGAACTGGTGTCGGCCCAGCGCGAATATCAGGTGGCGGCCCAAGGCATCGAGAAGCTCAGGAATGCTGCACCGGAGGCGCAGGCGAGCATCCGTCAGGTGGCCGAGGCCAGTCTCGCCCGCTTGCGCAACTGGGATATCTCCGCTGAACAGATCCAGACCCTCGCGGCGGGCGGTGAGCCACGCCGCACGCTGACCCTGCGCGCCCCGGCGGCCGGCGTCGTCATGGAGAAAAAAGCCGTGCAAGGCATGCGTTTCTCGGCTGGCGAGACGCTGTACCAGATCGCCGATGTTGGCGCAGTCTGGGTGCTTGCCGATGTGTTCGAGCGTGACATCGGCGCCGTGAACATCGGCCAGCAGGCCAGGGTGACGATCGACGCCTATCCGGGCAAAGTATTCGACGGCAAGGTGAGCTACGTCTATCCGACCCTGAATGTGCAGACGCGCAGCATCCCCGTGCGCGTGGAGCTCGCCAATCCCGCGGGCATGCTGCACCCCGCCATGTATGCGCAAGTCGAACTGAAAGTCGGCGCTGGCGGGACGGCACAACACGTGCTCGCGGTGCCGCTGTCCGCCGTGATCGACAGCGGTACGCGGCAGACGGTGTTGGTGCAAAAAGGTGAAGGCCGCTACGAGCCGCGCGAGGTGAAACTCGGCATGCGCAGCGACGACTACGTTGAGGTGACGGCAGGCGTGCAGGCAGGCGAACAGGTCGTGGTCGCCGCGAATTTCCTCATCGATTCGGAAAGCAACCTGAAGGCGGCACTCGGCGGCATGCAGGAAGCGGCGCAGCCCGCCGTGGGCAAACTGGTCAGCCATCAGGCGCTCGGCACGCTGGATAGCGTCGATGCCCAATCCGGCATGGCGATGATTACGCACGCACCGGTGGCCAGCCTGAAGTGGCCGGCGATGACCATGGAGTTCATGCCGGCCAACCCGGCGCTGCTCGCTAACATCAAACCGGGGAGCGCGATCGCCTTCGAGTTCGTCGAGCGCAAGCCCGGCGAATGGGTGATCACCAAGCTGACACAGCGGCAACCCTGACATGCTAGCCCAGCTTATCGACTGGTCGGCGCGCAATAAGCTGCTCGTCTTGCTCGCCACGCTGTTCGTCGTGTTGGCGGGCGCCTATGCCGTCTGGAAGACGCCGCTGGATGCCTTGCCCGACCTTTCCGATGTGCAGGTCATCGTTTATACGGAGTTTTCCGGGCAGGCGCCGCAGGTGGTCGAAGATCAGGTCACTTATCCGCTCACCACTGCGCTGCTGTCGGTACCGAAATCGAAAGTCGTGCGCGGCTTTTCCTTCTTCGGCGCCTCCTTCGTCTATGTGATTTTCGAGGATGGTACCGACATCTACTGGGCGCGTTCGCGCGTGCTGGAATATCTGAGCACCGTTGCCGGCCGCCTGCCGCAAGGCGTGGCGCCCAGTCTGGGGCCGGATGCCAGCGGGGTCGGCTGGGTTTATCAATATGTGGTGCTCGGCGCCAATCGCACGCTGGCCGAGTTGCGCACCTTGCAGGACTGGTACCTGCGCTACCAGATCACCAAGGCGCCGGGCGTGGCCGAGGTGGCGAGCATCGGCGGCTTCGTCCAGCAATATCAGGTGGTGGTCGATCCGATCAAGCTGCGCGCCTACGGCGTATCGTTAATGACCGTGGCGAACGCCATCCGTAATTCCAACCGCGATGTCGGCGGGCGCGTCGTGGAAATGGCCGAGGCCGAATACATGGTGCGCGGACGCGGCTACCTGCGCGGCAAGAGTGACATCGAACAGCTTGTCGTCAAGGCCGACAAGGGCACGCCGGTATTGCTGCGTGACCTGGCCCGCGTCGAACTCGGCCCGGACGAACGACGCGGCATCGCCGAACTGAACGGTGAGGGCGAAGTGGTTTCCGGCATCGCCGTGGCACGTTACGGCCAGAATGCGCTGGAGGTGATCGGCAACATCAAGGAAAAGATCCGCGAAGTGGCGGCTGGGCTGCCGGCGGGCGTGACGATCGAAACGGTCTACGATCGATCTGAATTGATCCAACGCGCCATCGCCACCTTGAAGGCTACGCTTGCCGAAGAAGCGCTGATCGTTGCGCTGGTTTGCATGGTTTTCCTGCTCCACGTGCGTTCGGCACTGGTGGCCATCCTCATGCTGCCGGTGGGCGTGCTGATTGCCTTCATCGCCATGCGCGCACTGGGTATGAACTCCAACATCATGAGCCTGGGCGGCATCGCCATCGCCATTGGCGCGATGGTCGATGCGGCTATTGTGATGATCGAGAATGCGCATAAACACCTTGAACGGCTGGAAGGCAACCCCTCCCGGCCTCCCCTTGTCAGGGGAGGAGCAGATGAAACTCCCTCCCCTGACAAGGGGAGGGTCGGGGAGGGGTTTAACCCCCGCACCGAAGCCATCATCACGGCCTGCCAGGAAGTCGGCCCGGCGCTGTTCTTCTCGCTGCTGATCATCACCGTTTCCTTCCTGCCGGTGTTTACGCTGGAAGCGCAGGAAGGCCGACTGTTCGCCCCGCTGGCATTTACCAAAACCTTTTCCATGGCGGGTGCTGCGCTCTTGTCGGTGACGCTGGTTCCCGTGCTGATGCTGCTGTTCATTCGCGGCCGCATCCTGCCGGAGGCGCAGAATCCGGTGAACCACATCCTGATCGCGCTCTACCGGCCGATCATTACGCTCGTCATGCGCTGGAAGCTGACGACCATCATCATTGCTGTTGTGGCGATGCTCGCCTCGCTCTGGCCGGCCATGCAGCTTGGCAGCGAGTTCATGCCGACGCTCAACGAGGGCACGCTGTTCTATATGCCCACCGGCTTGCCGGCGATGTCGGTGACCAAGGCGGCGGAGCTCTTGCAGACACAGAACAAGATTATCAAGAGCTTCCCCGAAGTGGCCTCGGTGATCGGCAAGGCCGGCCGCGCGCAGACGGCCACCGACCCGGCGCCCGTCGAGATGTTTGAGACGGTGATCAATTTGAAGCCCGAAAAGGACTGGCGGCCCGGCCTGAGCGTCGATGGCCTGATCGCCGAGCTCGACCAGGCGCTGCAGTTCCCCGGTATTGCCAATTCCTGGACGATGCCAATCAAGGCGCGCATCGACATGTTGTCCACCGGCATCCGCACGCCCGTGGGCATCAAGGTCTTCGGTAAGAATCTGGAGGAAATGGAGCGGCTGGCGCGCGAGATCGAGACCGTCGTCAAGCGCATACCCGGCACCAGTTCCGCCTACGCCGAGCGCATCACCGGCGGCTGGTATCTCGACATCGAGCCCGACCGCGCTCAGTTGGCGCGCTACGGCATCCTTGTCGGCGACCTGCAGGACGTCATCGCCACGGCGCTCGGCGGTGAAATGGTCACCACCGCCGTCGAAGGTCGCGAACGTTTCGGTGTCTCGGTGCGCTATCCGCGCGAGTTGCGCGACGATCCTGCCAAGATTGCCGCCAACGTGCTGGTGCCGATTATGAGCGAGATGGGCGGAACGCCCGCGATGGTGCCGCTCGGCCAGGTGGCTAAGGTCAGCATCGTCAAGGGTGCGCCGTCGATCCGTACGGAAAATGCGCTGCTCTCCGCCTATATCTACGTCGATATTCGCGAGCGTGATATCGGCTCCTATGTTGCCGAAGCCAAGCTTGCGGTGGCCGATAAGGTCAAGTTCCCGCAGGGGAGTTATGTCACCTGGAGCGGTCAGTTCGAGTATATGGAGCGCGCGCTGGAACGGCTCAAGATCGTCGTGCCCTTCACGTTGCTGATCATCTTCCTGCTGCTCTATCTCAATTTCCGGCGCGTCACCCAGACCCTGATTGTCATGCTCTCAGTGCCCTTTGCGCTGGTGGGTGGCGTCTGGCTGATGTGGTTGCTTAACTACAATCTCAGTGTGGCCGTGGTGGTGGGCTTCATTGCCCTGGCCGGCGTGGCGGCCGAGACCGGCGTGGTAATGCTGATTTACCTCGACCACGCCTGGGCAGCCGCACAGCAAAAGTCGGCGCTGGCGGGACGGCCTCCAACGGCTGCGGCTCTCTATGCCGCCGTGATGGAAGGTGCGGTGGAGCGCGTGCGGCCGAAGATGATGACGGTGGTCGCCATCATGGCCGGCCTCTTGCCCATCATGTGGAGTACCGGGACCGGATCGGAGGTCATGCGCCGCATCGCAGCGCCGATGGTCGGCGGGATGATCTCTTCAACGCTGCTGACACTGATCGTGATCCCGGCGATTTATGCCCTGGTCGAGGAATGGCGCTTGCGGCGCGGGGACTCCTCACGCACTACTGGGTAATCGTGGCCACCCGCCGCACCGACAGCGAAACCATGAAAGGGAACGCATCGTCGGCGGACTGGATGATGCGAAACTCTTGCCCGACAGCACGAGCAATCCAGGTCGCTAGCGCCTTGAGGTCCACAGCTTCGCAGCGAAGATCTGCGACGACACCGCCCCGATCCTGGTACACCGGGAAGTCAGTGCAACCCGAAGGCTTGAAATCCCGATCATAGACTCGGCACGAGTGGTGCGCTGCGTCGTAGGCGGGGCAGACTTTGCGATGGGCGTAGTAAAGCCCATTCCCCGCCCGGATCTCCTCGGGACCTTTACTCGAGGATAGCCGTCTGTCGAAGGCCGTGCGCGACTCTTTGAACTGCCAGAGTGCCTTGAGCTGCTTCCAATCTAATTCGAGGACAAGCGGGTCGAGTCGACAACAAGGCTTCGCGCACTCGGCGCAGTGAGGGATGACGACGGCAACCTGATAGTTGGCGGCCGCTACAGTAAGCCGCTCTGCTAGGAGACGGCGGGATTCCCGGCTACTCATCGAAGATCCTCAACGGATATTACGATCAAAGAGTGGAGTGTAAGGGGCCGACAGCGAATCCTACCGAAATAGATCGAACAGGGATCGTGTCTGAAGACGGGAATGGGTCGATACCGCCGTCCCGCCAGCGATTACTGTTCCGGCGCCGCACCGCAGGTGGCATGGCATTGCGCATGGGTGGCGGGGCAATTGCCGCAGGCTGCGCCGCGGCAGCCTTTCTGGCAGTGCCAAAGTCGGTCGGCGCAGCTATTCACACACGCGTTCCAGTCGATCTGGCGCGCTGCGGGCGGGGTGGCTAGCGGTAACCTCAATACATTGCCGCGCGTCGGGCAATTCGTCACATCGATTGTCCGGGGCGGCCCCGGCAGCAGAGACCATTCCGCATCGGTGAATACCATCTGCTGCTGCAAATCGGCCAGGGCTTCGCGTTGCAGCAGCCCGGCCGAAATCAGTGTGTGCAGGCCGAGGCAATCTGCCTGGCGTGCCTGGGTAATGTTCAGCGTGGCCACTCCTGTCGTCTTGAGCGCATGGCGGGCGCACTCATGGGCGAAGAAGAACAATCGCGCTTCCGGTGAGAGGCGCGGCAACGCTGCGGGGTTGTAACGGATGACGGGCGTTCCCTGGCTGTCAATGGACTGGATCAGCGCGGCTTGGTCACGCTCCGCTTCGACGGTGATGGTGCGCCCTGCGGCATCCGTGCAGCCGTCAAAAGTCATCGTCGTATCGGCAGCGTGGAGTGGTCCAACCAAGACCAGTGCAGCGACTATCCACAACATTTTCCGGCATCGGGTGATTTTCATCATGCTCCTCTTACGAAACTGCCCAGCGCGCACCTCAAGTGGCGCTGACGATGCGCAAACCGACATTTACCATGACGACGCTCTGGCCGAGCATGTCGACACTGCCCGGTCGGCGGTTGTTTCCGGTGTCGCTGTACTCGAAACTATACGTCCGGCTCAGCATCAATCGCCCGTCGTCATCGCGGGTGAACCTTAGGCGGGTGATGGACACCGTTTCGTCAAGAAACTGCAAGCCCTCAGTGGCACAGGCGCCCGCCGCTTCACGTACCGCGATGTCGCGCACCTGGATGCTGTCGAACCAGAGCCAGGCCAGGGCCAGCAGGATGACGAGGCTGATGGTTTCAAATATCGGCATGGTCGCCGATGCTACCAAGGAAACCCTTGCCGAGGTGGCGCGCCAAGCGTGTCGTTCACGGGTACCATGCCGCTCCGCATCAACTTAGAGGTTAGCTTGCCATGAAGGTTGTCATCAAATTGTTCTTCAAGACCCTGCGCCTTGTTCTTGGCCCATTCATGCTGCTGTGGGAATGGTTGAGCCGGCCGCAAGGTCTCGTGCGCACGCCGGAACTGCAGGCACAGGTAGATGCACAATGCCGCAAACTGGCCCTGTATCAGTTTGTTACCTGTCCGTTCTGCATCAAGGTTCGACAGGAGATGCGCCGCCTCTCGCTCAACATCGAGCGCCGCGACGCGCAGGGCGAGGGCCGCTATCGCGACGAACTGATCGCTGGTGGCGGCCGGGCTATGGTGCCCTGCCTACGCATCATGGAGGAGGACGGCAAAATCCAATGGCTGTATGAATCCGGGGCAATCATCGATTATCTGGGTGGGCGTTTCTCCGCCCACTGAAGTCATCCCTTGCATCAGTGATTATTTGATTGCGCTGAAGCGTGCAGACTGCAAACGCATAAACTTAAGGTGGCTCATGAGGTTCCTTCTGCAACACTTTCAAGGTGATGATCCTTAAATTAAATATTTAACTTGAAAAGCAGAGGCAACTTTGTTAACGTTCTCGAAGCCATGATTTGGGCATCATGTGTTTGCTTGTGATGCGCTAACCTATCCATTACTCTTGGAATACAGAATGAATGCTATGCGTTACTTGATTGCGATCGTGCTGGCCATCTTGTTACCCAGCCTGGCGGCTCATGCCGGATCCGACTCTGTTGGTTTGGTAAAGACGGTGACTGGCGAAGCCTATGTAATCTCCGGCAGTTCATCGGTTCGTGCGGTTGTCGGCACGCCTGTTTTCCAGGGCAGCCAACTTAAGACATCCGCCAGTAGCAGTCTTGGCGTGACATTTAAAGACGAAACGGTGATGTCTTTTGGTCCGGATACCGTTCTGACGGTTGATGAATATCTCTACGCCCCCAAGCAGGGAAAACTGAAACTTGGCACCAAGCTGGCGAAAGGGAGCCTCAATTACGTTTCCGGAACCATCGCGAAGCTGCAACCTGATGCGGTATCGGTTCAGACCCCGACCGGCACCATCGGGGTACGCGGAACTCAATTTGTGGTCAAGATCGACGAGTAATCGATTCAAGTCGGATCAAGATTTTATTTGTTAGATATGCGTTCGCAGTCCAGAGGGCCGTTCGCAACGGGCTGCGATGTACTGGAAATGCCGGGGTTCCCGGTGCAAAGGATTTCGAAAAAATGAAACTACACCAAGCAAACCTGCTGTTTTCGGTAATCCTGCTTGCCGTTGCGGGAACCGGGACGGCTTATGCTGAAAAAATCCACGAGTCCGCCGGCAAAGCAGTACTCACCAACCCCAGTGTACTGGCCAAATGGCACGCATTCAATGCGAGCGGATTCGAGAGCGAAGTCAGCAGTGCGGAGAACTTGCCCAAGCTTGATGTGCTGATTAGCGCCAACCGCAATTCCCAGGATCCCATGTCGGCTAGTGGCGAGCGCAATTATGCTACCGACCTCAGCAAGATCTCGCTTCAGCAAAATATATTCAACGGGTTTCGTACACTCAATGACGTTAAGCGCCTGGACCATGTGAGCCGGGTACGCTACTTCGAACTGCTGGACGCTTCGGAAACTGCGGCCCTTGAAGCTACCAAGGCTTACCTCAATCTTTATCGCCAGAAAAGGCAACTCGAATTTGCCGAGGAAAACTATGTCACTCACCGGAGCGTTTTCGAGCAACTGAAAAGACGTAACAGAGCGGGGGTTTCCGCCGGAGTGGACTTGGAAATGGCGGGCGCCCGGCTAGCAGTCGCCGAATCGGACTTGCTACTCCAAGCCGGCAGTTTGCATGACGCCACCGCCTACTTTCAGAGCATTGTTGGCGATCTTCCCGTCGGAGATATTGATCCGCCACCGAAGCAATTGGCCAAAGCCATGCCAAAGTCACGCCCAGAGGCCATCGTTGCCGGTTTCAATACGTCCCCCCAGTTAAAAGCTGCGGTTGAGAATATCCTCTCCGCCCAGCGCAAAATCTCCGTTGAGCGTTCTGCCATGTATCCGCGCATCGATTTCGTGGCCGAAAGATCACGCGAAAAGAATCCTGATGGCGTCCTTGGCAACAAATCCCTTTCCACAATCGGCCTGACGCTCAACTTTAATATTTTCGATGGCACGAAAGATTCCCACCGCATCAATAGCGCTGTGGAGGCATCCAGTATGGCAAAGGATAATCGCGAGACCGTCTGTCGCAACCTGCGCCAAAACCTTGCATTGAACTACAACGAAAGCGATCGGTTGACCAAGCAAATACCCTTGCTCGACCAGCATCAACTGAGCGCTGACAAGACACGCGAGGCCCTGCGCAAGCAGTTCAACATCGGTCAGCGTACCTTGCTTGATGTGCTTGATACTGAAAAGGAATATTTCTCGGCAAGGCGCGATTATTTTAACGGGGAAGTTGATCTTGCTATTGCCCAGGCCAAGTATCTCGCCGGATCTGGCATCCTGTTGAGTACACTCAAGCTTGAGCCGCTGGAAGCTGTTCCGCCACAGGCCGAAACTGCGCTGGACGAGGATGCCGCACAACATTGCCCGCCGGACGCGGTCCCCGAGCCCGAGCCGGCGCTACCAATAAAGGATAACTACATCGCTTTGCTAAAGAATCCTGATGGCACCACAGGCAAGGTAATTATTGCGGGTAGCCAGGGTGAGCAAATCATCGAGCAGGCGATGTTAGGCGCGCCGCTGGATGGATCCAAGGCGCCGGAGCTTATCAGCGAAGAGAAGCTGAAAGCCGACTTCGGGGTTGCCATGGCAGCCAGGCCGCCCCTGCCGGAGACCCTTGTTTTGCACTTCCAGAGCAATAGTACGAAATTGACAAAAGAGTCAGCCAACAGCCTGACAAAGGTGATCGATGGCATTGCCAGCCGTCCGGCTGCCGAGGTCACCATCCTCGGGTATACCGATACGGTCGGCAGTGTGAAGGTCAATCAGGTACTTGGGCTCAAACGGGCCAACCTAGTAGCTGATCTGTTGAAGGCACGCAAAATCAAGCTGGAATCCTTGGAGGTTGAATCGCGTGGCAAGCAATCGCTGCTGGTTCAGACACCGGACAACACGCCTGAGCAACGTAACCGGGCTGTAATGATCCTGGTCAGGTAAGGGGTGCAGATTTTTCTTTAATTAACGTACTTGCTTATTTCCACTTCGTCGATTTGCTCTGCAAGCAGGAACTTCTCGGCGTAGCGCTTAAATACACCTGAGGTGAGCAAGAGATTAAAGATGTCCGGGTCAATGTGCTTATCCTTCTTGAAGAAGGAGAGGATATCGATCGATTCCGAGAGGGTTTTGGCTTTCTTGTAGGGGCGATCCGAGGCAGTCAGCGCCTCGAATATGTCGGCAACCGCCATGATGCGCATCGGGATGCTGAGCTCTTTAGCGTTCAGCTTGCGTGGATAGCCAGTGCCAATCAGGGTCTCATGGTGGGTTCCGGCGTATTCGGGGACGCGCTTGAGATTCTTCGGCAGCGGAAGCTGCTCGAGCATGATCAGACTTTGCATGACGTGCTCGTTGATCTTGAAGCGCTCCTCTTCAGTCAGCGTGCCGCGGCTGATACTCAGGTTGTGCAGTTCGCCCTGATTGTAGAGGTGCTCCGGCATCTCGACCTTGAACCCCCATTTGGGATCGGACACATGGGTGGGCGGGCGTTGAATGATATGGTGCGGCTTGTCTTCCAGCAGATGTTCCGTGACGGGCAACTGGACAGGCGTGTCGGCATAGCGTTTGAGTTCGCCATGGGCAAGCCCTAGACGGTCGTCAAAATGCCGTAACCAGGTTGTTGCGGCGATCTTGCGCAGACGATCTATTTTTTCCGGGGCCATGAATTCGCCGCCAAGGTTACATTCGGCGATAAAGCTGAAATCGTCCCCAAGTTGAACCTGGCGGGCCTTAAATTGGGCCATTGCCTCGACAGAATCTGCACCATTGGCGATTGCTTCGAGTTGATGGATCCGTGCATCGCGCAACAGGATTTCGAAGCGGGTGCGGATTTCGTGGATTCGATTATGAATGGTTTCCAGCTTGGTCGCCTTGTCGACCACGTATTCTGGTGTGGTGACCTTGCCGCAGTCATGTAGCCACGCGCCGATACGGAACTCGCGCCACTCATCATCGGTCTTGAAGCTGAAATCAGCCAGCGGTCCATCGCGGGTATTGCTGGCCGCCTCGGCGAGCATGATCGCCAATTCCGGGACACGCTCGCAATGACCACCGGTATATGGACTCTTGATGTCGATTGAGCCGGCGATCAGCTGGATCAGTGAATCTACCATCAGGCGCTGCGCCTCAATCAGATCCTGATTTTCCAATGCGATGGCCGATTGCGCGGCGAGCGCCTCGACAAACCCGATCAGTTCCTTGGGGAAGGGAATGACTGCGCCGCTTTCCGGATCAAGCGCATTCAACAGCTGAATGACGCCTACGACTTCGCCTTCGCGCGGACTGAGGGGAACGGTGAGTATTGAGACGGTATGCAAGCCAGAGTCTTCACTAAAGCGCTTGGTTCCTGAGAGATCGAAGCGAGTTTCCGTATAGACATCGTCGATGATCACCGTTTCATTCAATAAGGCGGCGTGTACCACCACGAACCGGTCATTGGGCCTTCCATCTTCATCGAACAGCGGGATTTCCTTGGTCGGCAGATGGTCTTCACTGGTACGCAGGGCAAACGTCAGCGTGCTGTTTTCGGTTTTCAGGAACATGGTCGCGGCAGCGCAATGCGCAATTTCGCGCGCACTGTTCAATACATTCAGGAGCAGGACGTTGCGGTCCTGTTCTCGCGACAGGCTGATTCCACTTTCCACCAGGCGCGCCAACTTCACTTGGGATTTCTTCAGATCCATGGTACGGGCCTGGATCATTTCATGCGTCAATATTTGTGCTTTGCTGACAGCGGCGAGTTCATGGAAAAATGTATTCTGTACTTTGGGCGGTTGTGAAAAATCCAGCATCGTCAGACGCCCCGATAGCTCCGTCATCCGGTTAAGCGTGTTGGTGATCATACGGGAGCTGAAGTAGGCTAGCGGTAACAAAATCACCAATGTCAACAATGCCACCAACGTGATATTGCTAAAAGTATGCGTAAAAACGCTCGAAAAATCACTGAGCGGGGCCATGACTGTGATCCGCAGCGGCATCCCGCCGGCAGGCGTTACCTGCAGCCGCGTGATGGCATACCTTTCGCCGGATGCGGCGCCCAATGCCTGTACCACGGTGGCATCTTTCTGCGTCACCTCGTGTAGTGGTTCGAGATAAGGGGATTGGAGACTTTCGACCGGCGTCATCGGCGTCACTGTCAGTGTGCCGAAATTAACGCCCCTGCCGAACCACGCCAGCACCTTCCCCTGTCCATCCTGTATCGCCACAGCGCCGTTGTCTGTTAGCGGCAACCTGCCCAGGAAGCTCTGCAGTGAGCGCAGCGTGATATCCGTCGCCAGCACGCCTGCCTGCATTTGCAGCGGCGCAGCCACCGTTATGCCCAGCTCGCCGGTAGATGCGAACAGGTAGGGATCAGTCACGATCAGGCCACCGTGCTGCATGGCGGCCCCATACCAGGGGCGGTTGGTTGGCACGAATTCGGCCGCCTGGTCGCGGGATGACAGCAGGCGCCTTTGCTGATCGAGAAACTGATAATTCTCGTTGCGGGTCCCATTGCCCGTCTGCGTGATCCGCCGCACTGCGAACCAGGCCGCTGCGGGCGCTCCCAGCGCCGCAACGATGCGGGGATCCGCGCGGATACCGATAACTTGCAGGAACTCCTCATTGCCCAGAGCAAAGAACTGGGAGTAGAGGGTCGGGTCCGCCGCGAGCGAACTGATGAAGGTGGATGTCATGGCCTGCGGGTTGATCCGGCCAGCGTTGACGAATTGCGCAAGATCGGTGTCCGCAAAAGCGGTCACGTTGCGACCCTTGGTTTCGATCAGGGAAACCAGCTCGCTGACTGTGCGATCAGCAATCTGGGAAAAACGGGCCGTGGCATTTTTCTCGTTGATGGCATTGAAGGTGCTCTGCGCTGTCGCTAACAAGATCGCCGTCAGCCCAACGACCTGCAATGTGGTGACGATCATTGCCCACGTGTGATAGTGCATTCTGATCTTCGGCAGCATGTGTTCCCCCGACTAACTCAGTCAACTCATCGAAATCAAGCTGACTTTACAGGAATCCACGCCCTATAAGTTGTTGCGCGAAATCATCCTGAGCAATGGGCATTTCACCGCAGTGCCGTGCGTTGCATTGGCAATACCGATCAGGGCCGCCGAAGTTTACTGTGGGCGACAATGCGTACAAAGTCGGCGCTGGCGGGACGGCGGACAGGCGCTTGCCACTTGCAAGTTATGGGGTCTTGGTTCAGTATCCGCCCGCCGGATTCGGCAAGGTTGGATGACCCCTTTTATTTTTCATTGGAGATGCCCTCGATGTCGCGTTATTTCAAACAATCCCTCAAGTTCTCCCTAGCGGCGGCCATCGTGTTGTCGTTGCCAATGGAGCAGGCACAATCTTACGATGGCTACCCGGGGTGGGATGGCATGCCTTCCGGCGGCAATTATGGTTCCGGCGCTTCACAGTGGACTCCGCGTGCCGAACAGAACTCACCGGCCGACATGCTGCGTGACGGCGTGCAGCAACTTACCCGCTTTCTTGACAGCAAGCCCAATCGGGGGGCTCTGACGTCTTATCTCGATCGGATGGTCGCGCCTTGGTTTGATTTCGACTACATGGCGCAATGGGCCGGCGGCCGGCGCTTCCAGCAGATGGATGAGCGTCAGCAGGATGAATTGGCGGTGCGCATCAAGACCTCGTTCCTCGAAAAGATGTCGCAGAAGCTGGCCAGCTATAGCCGCCAGCGTGCGATGTTCCTGCCGGCCGAGTCCGATGGTTATGGTCAGATGACCCTGCCGATCGTTATCGAAAATCCGGACGGCTATCCGTCGCACCTTGAATTTGTCATGCGCCAGACCGGGCAGGGCTGGAAGGTGGTCGATGTCTCCGCCAATGGCATGAGCGCGCTGGTGTTTTACCGCCAGATGTTCAATGACATGATGAGCGCGCGTCCGCAACAACGGATGGCGCAGCCGCTGCGACCTTACTGAGGATCGGGCAAGCCCGCAAGGGCTGATCCGCCCGCAGACGGGCTGGCGAGAATGTGCTTTTTGATTTTCCCCATGACGTGCATCTCGCAGGCCCGGCAGTCGAATTTGAGCGTCAGGCGCTCGTTGCCATTCACCAGCGTCATCGGTTCGGCACGCACCTGACCTTGCACGCCGGTCACCCCCTTGGCCTGATGCGGGCAGAGGTTGAAAGCGTGGCGCAGGCAATGCTTGGTGATCATCAGCGAAACTTCGCCCTTTTCCTCGTGCGCCTCGTAAGCAGCGGCGATGAGCTTTACCCCATGCTTTGTGTAGAAACTGCGTGCGGCCGCGTTGTAGATGTTGGCGAGGTAGGTCAGCGCGCTTTCCGGACTGGGTGTCGGCGGATCGCTGGCGGGGCGGCGTAGCGGGCGTTGATAGGCAGCCAGTCGCGCGGCTTCGAGCGCCGCGACCGCATCGCGACGCAACTGGTTGGCTGCGGAATTTGGCACGAACCACGCTTGCCGGCATGCGCTGGTGAAGTCGCGCAAGGCAAAGTCGGTGTTGCCAAGACGGCGTAGCTGTTCATGCAGGCTGGCCATGGCGCTATCCGCATCTTTTGCAGGTTGCTTTTCTAGCGCAATGGCGGCGGCGGCGTGGATGCCATCGCTGTCGGTCAGGGCGAGTTCGAAACCGTCCGGGGTTTCGGCGAAATGTGCGTCGATCCCGATACGGCGTGTGGCGGAAGTTTTGTTCAGCGCCTGTTCCCAGGCGTGGTCGCGGTTGCGACTGATATAAACCCCGGCGCGCAATCCGGGCAGCTGGTCCATTGTTTCGTTTGGCCAGATGCGCCAGCGTACGGTATCGATTTGTGCGACGCGATTCGCCTGCATGCCGGTGACCGTGCGCTTGTGCATCCACGTGAGGCCGTCGCCATTGGCCAGCTTTTCCTGCGTAGCAATTTCGAAGCCGTCGGGAAAAACCTGCGTCACCTTGCCGAGGGGCAGGCCGACGAAGGCGGGTGTGTCGAAGGCCGCAATGTGTGCCGGATTGGTATTGCGGCCGTGGGTGAAATAGTCAGTCGAGCCGCGATGAAAGGTCTTGTCCGGGTTCGGTTCAAACAGCAGATGCGTGTGGCCGCTGGAGGCGGGGGCGAGGTCTGGCTGTTGCTCGAAAATTTCATCAAGCAATCTCCGGTAGTGGCCGGTGATGTTCTTCACGTAGCCGCCATCCTTGTAACGACCTTCGATCTTGAAACTCTGCACGCCGGCCTCGATCAAGGGCAGCAGGTTGGCGCTCTGGTTGTTGTCTTTCACCGAGAGCAGGTGTTTCTCGAAGGCCACGACACGTCCCGCGCCATCCTGCAATGTGTAGGGCAGGCGGCAGGCCTGCGAGCAATCGCCGCGATTGGCGCTGCGGCCGGTCTGCGCATGGCTGATGTAGCACTGACCGGAGAAGGCTACGCACAGCGCGCCATGGATGAAGTGTTCGATGAGCACCTCGCCCGGTACGGCGGTGCGTACGGCGGCGATTTCCTTGAGGTTCAACTCGCGCGCCAGCACGAGTTGCGAGAAGCCGACAGCAGCGAGGAAGCGCGCTTTCTCCGGCGTGCGGATGTCGCACTGCGTGGAGGCGTGCAGGTCGATGGGCGGCAGATCCAGTTCCAGCAGGCCCATGTCCTGTACGATGAGCGCATCGACGCCGGCGTTCCAGCAGTCCTGCGCCAGGCGGCGCGCGGGTTCGAGTTCGGCGTCGGTGAGAATGGTGTTGAGCGTGACGTAAATGCGGGCGTGGAAGCGGTGGGCGTATTCCACAAGCGCGGCAATTTCGCTCAGGGTATTGCCGGCGTTGTGGCGCGCACCGAAAGACGGGCCGCCGATGTAAACAGCGTCCGCACCATGCAGGATGGCCGCACGGCCAATTTCGGCAGTTTTAGCCGGTGCGAGCAGTTCGATGCGACGGGTCATGGGAAGTCGGCGCTGGCGAATGCTTGGCCGGGCAGGCGGCCCCTAGCGCTTTGGCTTGCTTTCCTTGGCGGATGAACCGGAGGACTTCGTTGGTGTCGCCGTGTCGGTATCCGATGCAGAAGTCGGCGCTGGTGAGACGGCGGCGGCGCCAGCCATCATGTTCCAGGGGTTCGGCCAGGCGGATGGATTGAGGAACGGGTTGGGCGTGCTGCTTTCAGCATTGCCACTTTGCGCCTGCGCTGATTGACTCATTTGCTGTAAGGCCATCAGGGTGGTGCGCTGCATTTCAAAACCTTGAATGGTCATCTGCAACATATTCAGGTTGGACCTGAGCCAACCCTCGACCGCCTTCAGATCGGTAATGCGTTTGCCCAACTCGTCAGTGTCTACGGTGGGCGTAACCATGCCGGGTAGCGAAAAGCCCATGTTGCCCCACATATTTTTCAGGAATTCCATCGGGTCGTTCTGGGTTGCGTTCGTCATGATGGCCTCGACAATAGTATGAATGAACCCTTATGATACCGGACTCTGCTTAAGGAGATATGAAGTGCGGATTCTGGTGATCGAAGATCATGCCCTGGTGCGCGAGGGGCTGTTGCTGGCATTACAGGCGCTGGAGGACGATACCCCGGCAGAACTATGCGGCGCGCCGGATGCCGTTGCAGCGACTCAGCTGCTGACGGAAAACGATGATTTTGACCTGATACTGCTGGATCTGATGCTGCCGGGTACGGGCGGCATGGCTTTCCTTGGCGTGATTCGCAAACTGCATCCGCATATTCCGGTGGTGATTCTTTCGGCGCTAGATGATGCCGATACCGTGATGCGGGCGATCCGTCAAGGCGCGGCGGGTTTTGTTTCCAAGGCCAGTCCGACGGATGTGTTGATCGGTGCACTACGTGAGGTGCTGACCGGCGAGATCTGGCTGCCACCCGAATATCGTGAGTTGTCCGGCAAACGTCGCCGTGCCAGAAGTGTGGCCGAACGTTTTGCTTTGACCAAGGGGCAAGGGCGTGTGCTTGAGCTATTGGCCGAGGGCAAGTCCAACCGAGATATCGCTGAATTGCTGGAAGTAACTGAGGGCACGGTGAAAATTCATGTCTCGGCTATTTTCAAGGCGATGAACGTGACAAATCGCTCACAGGCCTTGTTGCTGGCGCAGGGTAAAAGGTAGGTAACTCAGGAAATGTCAGGCCGCGACTGCCAGCGGCTGGGACATTGCCCTTCCTTGTGGTTCCGGGGGGCGCATCCCGCTGGCACGCCTGACGAGTCCTGGCAGAGGCGCATCGTCTTCTAACGGTAACTGCAGTAGATCGATGACCTGATGCGCTACCGCGCGACAGGCGTTAGACAGCGGCGTCGGCAGGTTGTCCGGTAAGGTCTTTTGCAGCAGCACCTTACTGGCAGAAAGACTGAAGACCGGGTCGAGGATGCGGTCGTGATAGGGCGCCAGCAGTTCCGCAACGGATTTCTCTGCCGCTTCGCGCTGCCAGGCATTGGTCGGCCATTGCGTAGGAATGGCATAGGCGCGCGGGAACATTTCGAGATCGCGGATGACGGTGCGGATGTCTTCGTGAGAATCGCGGAAGGGCAGTAAAACTAGGTCGGCAACGCCATACAGGCGCTTGTCCATTTCGGTGCGGTTACCGCCCCCGTCGATCACGCCCAGCCACGACTTGAGGCCGCGTACCTTATCGACCACCTTGGCGAGCGCTTCGCGCGAGCGCGCGTCAGCGATCAGGTAGCGCCGATCGGACGGATCCAGCGGTTCGCGGTGCGTGTCTGTCAAAACGCACACAGAGCGCTGCCCCACCAAGCCCATGCCCTGACAAAGCATGTGCGACAGGGTAGTTTTCCCCGTGCCGCCCTTGTTGCCGATTACACAAATGATATCCGCCATGTTGCCTCCTGCACAGATTCAGACTGTGCGCATCTAGGGCTGGATTATTCTTGATCGGAAGGGCGGGAGATGGCTGGAAATGCAGCGGAATCGCCGTCTTTATCAAATTGGCTGGCAGTGCGGTAGAGGTAAAGGTGGGTTGCGCGGCGATCGTTTACGGTGATGATTGTGGTTGGAGCGACATTCGGAACCGCGAAACTGTTGCTGACTAGCAATGCACCGGGTCCCATCTCGGCGCCAAGTTTTTTCCATAGGCGCGGCATGGGGACGGGTGAAAGAAAGGCATAGACCAGGTCATAGCTGTGCAGAGATTCGTGCCAGAAGTCACCGCGCCGTACGCTCAGATTGGCCAGACCCCAAGCGCGCAGCCGCGCTACCAGCCAAGTAAGTGGCGCATGCTCGATGCCGACGAATTGGCAATCTGGCCGCGCCAAGGCCAGGCGTCGCAGCAAACCGCCGTTGCCGCAGCCGAGGTCGATTACTTTGCACGGCCCGGCAGGTAGCAGTTTCAGCAAGGCAAATGCAGTGTTGCGATTGGTTAGGTAGAGCGGCACACGGCTGGTGTCGGTGCGCCAGAACACCAGCAGCATCAGGGCGAACGCCGCGAGAAACCAGCCGGGGGCGATATCGAGGCGATGCACGATGACGACTAGCGGCGCGAAGATGAGATGGATCGGCAACCACCAGGGCGGGGCTTTTTGTTTGAACGAAATCATGCCGGCAACCGCCCCTTGCAGTATGGCCAGCATAAGCGGGATCTGCCAAAGATTGATGTGCGCACCATGGGCATGGGCCATGACCGTGGCGATCAGCAATGCGGCAACCAGCCCACCCCCCTGAGCCAGCGTGGCTGCGCGCAATGGCGAACGTTCAGGCATCCGGCGATATCTTGCCGTGATTGATCGCTAGCATGATGGCGTGCATGAC
>Ga0315268_10001483_pt1 | contig 27020 bp, 27 predicted proteins | sample C1_top_MG_FD_204535 | JGI IMG/M metagenome (GOLD analysis project Ga0315268, IMG submission 204535) | Sediment microbial communities from Yellowstone Lake, YNP, Wyoming, USA - C1_top | ecosystem: Environmental > Aquatic > Freshwater > Lake > Sediment | place: USA: Wyoming | collected 2017-08-01
TTGCGCTTTGGAGCAGATTTCTTAGCTGCAGCCACGTACTTCTCCAATCGGAATGGTCCGATCCGTCACCGGACCTGTTCATGGATAAGCGTGTCAGTAATTGGTGAACAATGCCAGCATTGTGTGGTAAATATTTGAGTGCGTGTCGCGAAATAGTTTTTCATCAATTCTGTGCTGTTACGCAAAATCTTTGTCTCATCATCTGTGGTGATGTGAAGTTCTAGTTTTCTATTTTCCGAATCTTGCGTTGTTCGATTGCAAACTCGTCGGTCTCCACGTCGTATTTGCGAAGCTTTGGGAGCAAACCAGCCAGTAAAACGACTACGAAAACGCAGATAAGACCTCCTGAAGTTACTGAAAAGGAGAGCGAGGTAACTGAGGCGATGGATGCGGCCCGAAGTTGGCCAGCAAGAGGTCCAACCGAATAAGAAAGCAGCTCGATGCCAGCTAATCGGCCGCGAAGTTGATCTGGAATAGTCTGATTCCAAATTGCAGATCGGAAAAGTCCGCTGACCATGTCGGATGCTCCAGCAAGTGCGAGGAAGAACACAACCAACGGTAAGGAGTGGGCCAGACCGGCACAGGCAATTGCTACCCCCCATCCGATGGCAGCCAAGAGAATCGCTCGACCATGAAATCTGAAATTCTTAATCCATCCGCTCGTCAAGGTGACGAAGAGTGCACCGATCATTCCAGCGGCATAGAGCAACCCAAGGGCGCGAGGAGCATGAAGCTGATCCGCCCAAAAAGGAAACAGGGCATTTGGCATCGCAAAAAACATCGCAGCCATATCGACTAGGTAGGTGCCCAAGAGATCTTGGCGACTAAATGCGTATCGAAGTCCTTCAAATAATCCAGCCAGAGATGGCTTTTGCTGCTTATCAGTAGCAGGAACGGATTTAACCCTTGTTAAAAAGAATAGAGAGACTAAGAAGGTGCCAATGTCGACAGCAAAACCAGCCGAGACGGAAAAAGTGGAAATGATTACGCCGCCGATTGTTGGACCTGCGATGACACCGAATTGAAAGCGCATGCTCATCAAGGCACTGGCCGCTGGCAAATCTTTGTGGTCCACGATTCGAGGAAGAATCGCATCTGCACTGGGGCGCTGCATCCCATCAACGGCGGCAAAGAGGCCAGTCACGATGTAGATGAGGATCAGGCTTGGGTGTTTGGATAAGGCGTTCACTAGCAGCATCGTTGTCAGGACCATCAAAGCTGCCTCTGTCGCCCAAAGCATTTTCTTCCGGTCGAGTGCGTCTGCAAGCAGGCCCCCGTAGAGGCCGAAAACGATGAGGGGAACAAGAGCTATGACGCCGATAAGACCCACGGCGACATAGGAGTGGGTCATGTTCTTTATCTGGAAGGGAATAGCGACGTAGGTGATCATCGACCCTAGGTAGGAGACCAAGCCCGAGGCCCAGAGATTGCGAAAGTCTTTGTATTTTTTCAGCGGGGTCAGATCGATGGTGAACTTACTCATGAACCTCCGGGCCGTCAGTGGAAAGTTTGCTCCGGTCCTGGAAATGTTCCATGGAGGACATCCTTGGCCCACTCTTGCGTGGCTGCAAGCATTTCAGCACGGAGATTTCGATAGGCTTTTGCCAATCGTGGGGGATTCTTCGTGAGCCCCATCAAATCGGTCCAGACCAAAACTTGGGCATCGCAGGCATTGCCCGCACCTATACCCACAGTAGGAATGGTGAGGGCCTTGGTGATGCGTTCGGCTAATTCGGCCGGGACCAATTCAAGAACTATGGAGAATGCGCCCGCTTCTTGCAGTGCGAGTGCTGCATCAAATATCGCCTCACCGTCGTCGCGACCTTGGACTCTATAACCGCTCAATTGGTGGATGGATTGAGGTGTCAGACCTAAATGCCCCATCACTGGGATACCCGATTGAGTCAATTTGAGTACCTGTTCGATTTGGGGGCCCTCAAGTTTGACTGCATGTGCGCCAGACTCTTTGAAAAATCGAATTGATGTAGCTAGAGCCTGTTCTGCGGAAGCTTCGTATGAACCGAAGGGAAGGTCGGCAACAACAAGGGCACGTCGCGAACTTCGCACTACGGCACGAACTAGGGGGAGCATTTCATCTACCGTGACGGGGATGGTGTTCTCTTCTCCCAGGAAATTGTTCCCCGCGCTGTCGCCTACCAGCAGGACAGGAATGCCAGCCTCATCAAAAATATCTGCCGTCATCTGCTCGTAGGAGGTGAGCATGGCCCACTTCTCGGAGCGCGCTTTGGCTTGCAGTAGATCGCGGATAGTGATGCGTCGATGAACAGCGCCGCCGTAAAGGGATTGGGTTTGATCGGACACGAAAGAGACCTCCTACCTCAAGGCCTGCGAGTCAGGTCCCTGGGAACTGGGTACTACTTTATCGCTAGTCGTGCCGACGAATAGCGGGTCGAGCTCAAGATTAAAAGCAAGAGCACAATCTCTACGCCTCGTTCGCATGATCGCTGGTGCTTGTAGGCTGGTTCCATGCTCGGTCAACTTCGCTTAGCGCTGGCGCAGATTAATCCAACAGTGGGAGATCTGGTTGGCAACTGCGATCTTATTGCGGAGGTTGTAGCCAGAGCGGCCCGTGACGGAGCGCACGTGGTTGTCTTCCCAGAGATGGTGGTGACCGGCTACCCAGTGGAAGATTTAGCCTTGCGTCCGAGTTTTCGGCAGGCCAGTAAGGCTGCAATCGCGGGATTGGCCAAGTGCGTGTTCGAGCAGGGATACGGAGATCTAGTTCTCGTCGTTGGCTACTTAGATGAGGCTTCTGATTTCGTCAATAGATTGGGTCAGCCTCAGGGTGCGCCGCAAAATGCAGTGGCCATAATTCACGACGGAAAAATAAGAGCGCGGTACGTGAAGCACCATCTGCCGAACTACGGAGTTTTTGACGAGTTTCGAAATTTCGTGCCAGGAGACTCCTCCCTTGTTGTCCGAGTGCATGGCGTTGATGTAGGCGTGGCGATCTGTGAAGACATCTGGCAAGAGGGCGGAACCGTATCGGATCTTAAGGCTCGCAAACCTGGTCTGGTCGTCGTGCCAAATGGCAGTCCCTATGAGCGGAATAAAGACGACGTCCGCCTAGCTCTTGTGCAACAGCGAGTTTTAGAACTTGGGGTGCCGATTGCCTATGTAAATATGACAGGCGGGCAAGACGATCTCGTCTTTGACGGGGACACCATCGTGGTTGGCGCGGATGGCGCACTTGTTGCACGGGCGCCGCAATTTGAAAATTGTCTGCTTTTTGTAGATCTCGAACTTGAAGCTGGCACATCAAATCCTGACCTAGTGATTCAAGAAGAGAGAGTGCCTTCCTTTTCACCGCGAAGTAGTGAGATTGCTCCGCGACTTGATGATCTTGCAGAAGTCTGGAATGCCCTGGTTGTAGGCCTGCGTGATTACATAGCGAAGAACAATTTTGAAACTGTCCTCATCGCGATCTCTGGTGGAATTGATTCGGCCCTCGTTGCCGCAATTGCAGTTGACGCTCTAGGTGCAGATTGCGTACACGGGGTTTCCCTCCCCAGTAAGTACTCCTCCGACCATTCAATCACTGATGCTGAAGAATTGGCTTCCAATACCGGGTTGCACTATCGCCTAATCGAAATCGAGTCGATGGTGAGTGCCTTTCTTGCCGCGATGAAACTAGATGGCATAGCGCAAGAGAATGTGCAGGCAAGGGTTAGAGGCGTCACTTTGATGGGAATCTCCAATCAAGAGGGACATCTAGTACTTGCCACCGGAAACAAGAGCGAGTTAGCCGTCGGATACTCGACTCTTTATGGAGACGCTGTGGGTGCTTTTGCTCCGATAAAAGATATTTACAAGACCGATGTTTGGGCCCTTGCCACGTGGCGCAATACCCAAGCGCTATTGCGCGGAGAAGTTCCTCCAATTCCTGTCGGTTCGATTACGAAAGAGCCAAGTGCCGAACTGCGTCCAGGCCAGAAAGATTCTGACTCTCTGCCCGAGTACAAGCTGTTGGATGAAGTCCTTCTTCGCTATGTCGAAGGCGATGAAGGCGGAGCCGAGTTGATCGCTGCAGGGCTAGATGCAGCCTTAGTAAAACGTGTGATCACGATGGTTGATCGGGCAGAATATAAAAGGCGCCAATATCCGCCAGGAACCAAGGTTTCCTCGCGTGCCTTTGGTAAAGATCGGCGCTTGCCAATTACTTCCCGTTGGAATGAAGGCTCCCACTAGTTGCGAGCAGTTCGCATTTAAGGCCCAATTACTCACACTGGATTTGAGTTGCTAACATTGGCTTATGCAAGAAATCACTGACTGGTTATTCACGCGTCGGCGTGTCATTGATTTCGAGCGTGCCTGCACTTGTGCATGCCGCAACTAAAAACTGCCTTATAAAAGTTTTTACGTTCGCACTTTTTTATGCCCACTAAAAGATAACCACATCTATGACATTGGAGACAAAATGAAGGTTTACAACAACATCACCGAGGTCGTCGGAAATACGCCCCTGGTTCGCCTCAATCGAATTACCGATGGCGCCGCGGGCAACGTCTTTGCGAAATTGGAGTTCTATAACCCAACCGCATCTGTAAAAGATCGTATTGGAATTTCCATGGTCGACGCTGCTGAGAAGAAGGGCCAATTGAAAGCCGGAGGCACCATTGTCGAAGCTACTTCCGGTAACACAGGCATTGCCCTTGCAATGGTGGGCGCTGCTCGTGGCTACAAAGTTATATTGACCATGCCAGATTCGATGTCGAAAGAGCGTCGGATGCTCCTTCGCGCCTTTGGTGCTGAACTTGTTCTCACACCCGCAGCGGAGGGGATGCGCGGTGCAATTGCAAAGGCAGAAGAACTTGGCGCAAAAGATGGTGCGGTACTTGTCCGCCAATTTGAAAACGAGGCAAATGTTCAAATTCATCGCGAGACGACCGCTGAAGAGATATGGCGCGATACCGATGGAACCGTTGCTGCAGTAGTAGCGGGTATCGGAACTGGCGGAACCATTACCGGTGTCGGACAAGTCCTCAAAGAGCGCAATCCGAATATCAAAATATTTGCCGTTGAACCTGCCGCATCTCCATTACTTAAAGGTGGCTCCCCTGCTGGCCACCCCATTCAAGGAATTGGTGCCAACTTCATTCCAAATATCTTGGACACCAAGATCTACGATGAGGTTTTTGACGCGACTGCAGATGACGCGGTTACCTACGCTCGCCGCGCTGCCGCAGAAGAGGGAATTCTCGCCGGCATCTCATCGGGTGCGGCCATCTGGGCCGCCTCACAAGTTGCTAAGCGAGCCGAGTTTGCGGGCAAGAACATTGTTGTGATCGTTCCTTCCTTTGGGGAGCGCTATCTTTCAACAATCCTTTACAAGGATCTGGCAGAATAAAATGGGTCTACACATCAGGGAAGATATCGACACCGCCTTAGCTCGGGACCCGGCGGCCAGAAGTCGCCTGGAAATCGTTCTTGCCTATCCCGGCATTCATGCCGTGTGGGCGCACCGGATGGCCCATTGGCTCTGGGTCCACGACTTCAAGTTGATCGCGCGCGTCTGGTCTAATTTCACTCGTACTGCAACGGGTATTGAAATCCATCCAGGTGCCACGATCGGCCGACGCTTCTTCATCGATCACGGGATGGGCGTAGTTATCGGCGAGACCGCCATAATCGGAAATGACGTGATGATGTACCACGATGTCACGCTGGGAGCACGCTCCTATAAGAAAGGAAAGCGCCACCCAACCATCGGCGATGGAGTGACTATTGGGGCCGGTGCCCGTGTCATAGGAGATGTGACAATCGGCAAAGGGGCGGTCATCGGGGCCAACATGCTCATCACCAAGGATGTTGCCGAGCGTGCCACGCTGGATTCTTCGGAATTCTTCGTCATCTAGGGCGCGTTAACACAGCCGTAACGCAGGCTTGCGACGATGTTCCCATGAGCGGTGATTCACAGGTCAGTAAGCAGGAAGAGTTCGTCCTCCGCACGATCGAAGAGCGAAATATTCGTTTCGTACGTCTGTGGTTTACCGACGTCCTTGGGTTCTTAAAGTCGGTCGCGATCGCACCGGCTGAGTTGGAGAATGCCTTCGAAGAGGGCATCGGCTTTGATGGCTCCGCGATTGAAGGATTCGCACGTGTGAGCGAATCCGATATGTTGGCAAAGCCAGATCCGAGCACTTTCTCAATTTTGCCATGGCGAACAGAGGCCCCCGGTGCAGCGCGCATGTTCTGCGACATCATGATGCCGGATGGAAGCGCCTCCTTGGTAGATCCGCGTCATGTTTTGCGCAGAACCCTCAACAATGCCGCGGCCATGGGCTATACGTGCTACACCCATCCCGAAATCGAATTCTTCTTGTTTAAAGATCGACCTGAACCAGGCAAGAAACCGGTACCGGTGGACTCGGGCGGATATTTTGATCAGACGCCTGCGGTCGTAGGTCATGATTTCCGTCGGCAAGCGATCACGATTCTTGAAGCAATGGGGATCAGCGTTGAGTTCAGCCATCACGAAGGTGCACCAGGACAACAAGAGATTGATCTGCGTTACGCAGATGCCTTGAGCACCGCTGACAACATCATGACATTTCGGCACGTCGTGAAAGAAGTTGCCTTAGACCAAGGTTTCCATGCATCCTTTATGCCAAAACCTTTCGCTGATTATCCTGGTTCTGGAATGCACACTCACGTTTCTTTATTCGAGGGGGAGAACAATGCCTTCTATGACGTGAATGATGAGTACAACCTGTCGAAGGTTGGGCGCTCCTTTGTAGCAGGTTTATTGCGGCATGCACCAGAAATCACCGCCGTCACAAATCAGTGGGTGAACTCTTATAAGCGACTTCACGGCGGAGGAGAAGCTCCGGCTTTTGCCAACTGGGGACGCAGTAATCGCGGCGCACTAGTTCGCGTTCCTATGTACAAACCAAAAAAAGAGAATTCCACACGCATCGAGTTTCGTTCTCCTGACTCGGCTTGCAACCCCTATCTCGCCTATGCCGTGATGCTGGCTGCCGGGTTAAAAGGCGTCGCCGAAGAGTATCCACTGCCCGAATCGAGCGAGACTGTTGCCCTTCCGAGCAACCTCCATGAGGCGATTATCGCCATGGAGGGCAGCGAACTTGTCCGAGAGACCTTAGGGGAGCATGTTTTCGAATACGTGCTTCGCAACAAACGGGCCGAATGGAACGACTATCGCCATCAAGTGAGTGCTTACGAGTTGGATCGATACTTACCAATTCTCTAGTAATCAGAAATACTGGCGTCATGGATTCTTCCCGCACGGACATTCTTGTCGAGTTGATGGCTTCAGCCAACCGTCTGGCCGAGACTGCCAACTCAGCATTTTCCTCAGACGAAGGTTGGACCCCAACCACCATTCTTGGTCATGTCAGCGATGTTGATGAGCAGGTATGGCATGCTCGAATTCATCTCATGGTCAATGCTTTTCACAAGGCTCTTCCGATCCCTTCGTTGATGTGGTGGGAGCCAGATGCAGCGGCGACCGAGTTGAAGTACAGAGACTTCTCATTGGATCAAGCAATCGCGCGATTATTCGGATCAAGAACAGCCATCATTGAAACGTTGAGCAACCTATCCGATGAGGAATGGCAGGCATCTGCCTTACACGACACTTTCGGAACGCTCACCATCACACTGTTACCTGAGAAGATTCTCTTGCACGACGAAGAACATCTAGAGAGTCTTCGATGAATACTAATTTCTGATGGGGAATTCAGAGAAGAAAAATACCCTGCTACTTGGACGCGCTGATTGGCACTTGCGTGCCAATGCCTTTGTGATTGTCTATCTGCTGGCTGCCCTGGTATCTGGAGTTGTTCAAAAGAGCGGCGAAGGCGGCGAACCCGCCTGGCTGACGGTTCACTTGCTACTTCTGGGGGCTACAACAAATGCGATCGTCACATGGAGTGACCATTTTGTCAGCGCCCTGCTTTGGGCTCGTTCGCAGAATCGCAAACGGCAAATGACAATAGTTTCCCTGCTTAACGTCGGAATAGTCGGGGTGTTGCTCGCGGTTTCTCTGCACATTCATTGGTTAGTGGTGGCCTCGGCAGCATTGATCGGCGGCGTGATCAGTTTTTATTTGCGTGGCATTGCAGGCCTCGTAAAGAAGTCTCTTAACAGGAGGTTCAAAGGCGTTATCGCTTATTATCAATTTGCCGGACTAATGGTTCTGGCTGGCATTGTTCTAGGCGTTGTCGATGCATATACGAGTGACGAAAGTATTTGGCAGACTCGAATCACTCTGGCTCACCTGCACGCAAACCTGCTTGGCTGGGTGGGGCTGACCATCATCGGAACCCTCGTCACCCTGTGGCCGACCGTTCTTCGAACGCAGATGCATCTCAAGGCGATTTCATCTGCAAAACTAGGTCTGAAGTTATTGGTTATAGGTGTTTTTGGTTCCATCGTCGGACCACTTTTCGATTGCTCATGGGTTCTCGCCGCAGCCATCGCGATTTATTTTGTCGGTGCAGTCATCACATTGACCCCAGCTGCACTCCTTATGCGAAGAAGATCACCAGATCGTTCAAGTTCGTGGATGATGCTCACAGGTGCAATCGGTTTGGCCATTCTCCTACTTGGTGACTTTTGGTTGGTTCTAGCACACCGAACTCCTGAGAAGATCTTGTCGTCGATCGAGGCACATTTGCTTTTGATTTTCACTCTGTGGTTGCTGCCGATTTTGCTAGGGTCTTTGACTTATTTACTTCCTGTGGTTTTAGGGAGGGGTCCAGCCTCTAATCGGGAACTTGAGTCAGTACTAAATTTTGGATGGCGGTGGCGAATTTTGCTCCTGCCTCTTTCATCTCTCTTCCAGATTCTCTCAGGTGGGTTCCACATGCTGGGTCGTCTACTTGCTGCGGTGGCACTTGCGATTTTCCTGGTCCTTGCTCTGTTCGCCATGCGTAAATCTCGAACGGTTACCACTTCGTTATAAACGATCCTTCTAAAAGAGAAGGCGTACCCTTATGATCTGCCAGATGAAAAGGGGCAATAACGTGAAAACTATTTTGGATGCAATCGGAGATACTCCGCTAATTCAAATCGAGGGTATTTGGGTCAAGATGGAGTACCTGAATCCATCGGGTTCGATTAAGGCGCGTATTGCCAAGTACATCATTGAGCGAGCCGAACAAGAGGGTCTGCTCAAGCCTGGCGACACCATTGTGGAGGCATCCAGCGGAAACACCGGAAATGCCATGAGCATGGTCGCGGCCGTCAAGGGGTACAAGATGCTTGTCATCATGCCAAATGGCATGAGTCCCGAGAGAACTGCAATATCGCGAGCCTTTGGCGCTGAGGTTCATACCATCGGAGATTTCCACGTTAACGATGCACTTGCCGAAGCCCGCCGACGTGGTTCCTTGCCTGGGTTTTTTGCCCCACAACAGTTTGATAATGAGTGGAACGTCGACGAAAACCGCGAATGGCTTGGCCAAGAGATCTTGCGCCAGATGCCTGTAAAACCCGACCTTGTCATTGGCGGCATCGGTACGGGCGGAACAATCATCGGCGTTGGCCAGGCGCTTAAGGCTTCAAACCCAGAGTGCAAAGTGATTGCGCTCGAACCTGCCGAATCCTGCACCATTTTGTGTGGTGAAGTAGCAAAGCACCTTATTGAGGGAATTGCCGACGGTTTTGTTCCGGGGATTATTGCTCGTCACCGCGAATCAATTGACGGCTTTGTTGATGTTCATTCTGATGAGGCAATAGTTGAAATGCGACGCCTTGCCAGCGAACATGGAATCTTCGTGGGTCCTTCATCAGGCGCGCACATGATTGCGGCTAAGAAGCTGAAGAAGGAGTACAACGTTGAAAACGTTGTTACTTTCTTCTGCGATGAAGGCGAAAAATACATATCGGACTACTGGCTTTAGTTCATTTCGTCACCTTTTAACGCATGAAAGTGGTGGTACGCAGAGCCTGCTCTTCCTCGATGTGGATCCCTGTCGTAGCATGAGTGCATGCCTATACCGGCAATCTCTTTACAAGGTCTAACGAAGTTTTACGGCCGTGACCTTGGCGTCGCCGACGTTACCTTTGATGTCTTTCCAGGAGAAGTGATCGGATTTCTCGGCCCCAATGGTGCTGGAAAGACAACGACCATGAGGTGTCTTGTCGGCCTGCTAAATATAACTTCGGGACGGGCGCAGATATTGGGTGAAGAAGTAAACATTTCCAACTCCCATCAAAGAGCCAAGATCGGATATCTCCCAGGTGCGCCGGCACTTTATAGAAATCTCAGCGGCTGGGAGCACCTCAAGTTCTTGGCCAAGATGCGCGACATCGATTGCACCGATCAGATCAACTCCATGGCCGAGCGATTCGATCTTGATTTAGGCCGACGAATTCACGATCTTTCCAAAGGCAATCAACAGAAGGTTGCGGTTATTCAGGCATTCATGCACAAGCCCGATGTATTGATTCTGGACGAACCGACATCTGGTTTGGATCCGATAGTCCAACGCGAATTCAGCGCCATCGTTGACGAGATACAAGCTCGGGGGGCCGCCGTCTTGCTTTCATCGCACGTTCTAAGCGAAGTGGAACACCTTGCCGACAGAGTCGTCATTGTAAATGCGGGAAAGCAATTGCTCGTCCAGGAGATTTCTAAATTAAAAGAGAAGACGGTTCGTACGATAGATCTTTATTTTAGTTCACCCGTAAGCGCAGATATTTTCTCAGCAATTACAGAGGTGAAAGATGTTCGGGTTTATGGCAACCGTGTGACATGCACTTTGATCGGTGCAGAGAACGCGTTATTGCGTTGCGCAGTCGAAAACGGCCTTGAAAGCGTACAAACTCACGAGTCCAGCCTGGATGACATTTTCTTCTCGCTGGTGTCGGGAGGTGATCCAAATGGTTTTGCTGTTGAAAACGGCTAGGGACCACTGGCGTGGGTATCTGATTTGGACGCTGGGATTGGTCGCGATGGTTGTTATCCAACTCTCTGTCTATCCGACCATTCGCAAATCCGCCGCTGGTTTAGCTTCTTTTTTGGATAATTATCCTGAGGCGCTTCGGCAGATATTTCGCATGGAGGACTACACATCGGGGCCTGGTTATCTATCCACTGAACTCTTCAGCATGATGCTGCCGCTTATTTTTATTTCTATCGGTGCAAGTTGGGGAAGCAATGCATCGGCGCAGGAGGAGGAGCGCCGAACAGCCGATATTTTGCTGACTCTTCCGATATCCCGGATAAGAATTCTCGGCACAAAGATCATCACTGCGGTGCTAGCTCAGGTGCTCTTGGCGGTTGTTCTTGTAGTCACTCTGGTGATCGGCATTCGTTTCGTGGATTTGCCATTGGCGACTTCGAAGATTATTGCGGGCGCGCTTACGGGCGCTTTGCTGGGTATTTTGTTCAATTCAGTGGCCACTTTTATGGGTGCCGCTTGGGGGAAGAAATCCATAGCCCTTGGGGGAGCGATAGGTCTTGCAATCGCTGGATTCCTTTTTTATTCTCTCGCTCCACTTGTCAATACCTTTGAACGCATCACTCCCATTAATCCTTTTCAGTGGACGTTAGGAAGCCGACCCTTGTTTGAGGGTATAGATCTTGGCTACACGGTGCTTTCATTGCTCGTCTCGTCTGCGCTTTATTTCGCGGCGTTGTTTGTTTTTAAGCGAAGAGATATTCAAGCTTGAGCAAGATTCGTCAGCGCGTCTCCCGATAGTCGGAAAACAGTCCACTCATCCATTCCCACTGCTCCAATGGACTTATAGAATTCGATGGAAGGCTGATTCCAATCAAGCACCCACCATTGAAACCGTTCGTAATCACGTTCGACGCAGATTCTTGCCAGCTCTTTCAGTAAAGCCATTCCATGACCTTGACCACGCTCTTGTGGAATTACATACAAGTCTTCAAGATACATCCCGTGCTTGCCAAGCCATGTTGAGTAATTCAAATGCCAGATGGCGATTCCGACTACAGCATCATCTCGCGTGGCGACATGACAGAACACCTGCGGGGTTTGGTTAAAGAACGAGGATTTCAAGTCTTCTTCTGTTGCTACGACCTCATCCAGTGCTTTCTCGTATTCTGCTAATCCCCGAATTAATTTCAAGATCATGTGTACATCGCTGATTACTGCGGGTCTAATCGTCATAGTCGTAATCTAACGTCTGTATTTAGTAGGTTTTCCTTAGTAGATGGTTCATTGGGAAACAGCCGCACAGGGGTACTTGACACACAGAATTGTGCGCCACATAATTAGGGGTCTTCATTCAGCATAAGAGTTTGCGCTATGGAGATTCGGTTTTCGCAGTCAGCGCGCAAGCATCGGATAGGGAAGCAAAGAGCCTTATCCGTAATAAATGCAAACGAGCCTGTACTTTTCAAGCGAGAGGGGTCTGAGACCAAATTATTGAAGTGGATTGGAATTGATGATCGCGGTCTCATATTGGAAATTGTGGCGGTTCCACTTGGGGATCAGTTACTAGTCATACATGTGATGCCATTCAAATTCCGGAGGGGGAGATTATGAAAAACGGTAAAGGTAAATACACCCTAGGTCCAGACATTGATTTAGACCGTGAAGTGGTTTTAGATCCAGATGGAAAACGGATTACTGAACGCCGAGCCAGAAAATTAGCGGAGGAAGTTGTCGCCCAATCTGTTGGGAGACAATCGTTGACCGGAGCCGGGATTCATTCTCCTGAAATTAAGGCTCGAGTGCCCTTGAAACTCAAGAAGTCCTTGCAGCGTGAGGCAAAACGCCGGGGTCTGACTGCATCTGAATTAGTGCGTCAAGCCATTGAAGAATTCTTGCGCAGTGCCTAGGGCGATGCAGTTACCTTGCAATTCGCCTGAATCAAGGCGGGAGTTGCTCAATCTTTAGTCTGACCGCTACCCTTCACCCATGAATTCGCGCAGCTCTGTCGGCTCAAACGCCTTCGGCTTATTGAGCAGTTTGCTCCTTCGCTGCCGTGGCGGGGTCCTCTAACCGGTCCCCTCGTCGCGGGGTTTGTCACGCCGGTAAAACCCGTTAAACCCACGCGAATCGACAAAGGAGACAGCCCCAAATGAATTTCCCTCAGCAAAACCCAAGTTCCATGCCTTATCAGCGCTATTCCTCTTTCATCCCTGTTGAATTACCAGACCGCACCTGGCCATCGAAGAAGATGACAAAGGCACCGCAGTGGTGCTCGGTGGATCTGCGAGACGGCAACCAAGCGTTGATCGACCCTATGGACACCCCTCGCAAATTGGCGATGTTCAATCTCTTGGTGTCAATGGGATACAAAGAGATCGAAGTTGGCTTTCCCAGTGCCAGCCAGACAGATTTCGATTTCGTCCGAAAGATCATCCAAGAGGATCTGATCCCAGATGATGTGATCATTCAAGTGCTGACACAGGCTCGCGAACCGTTGATTCGGCGCACCTATGAATCTTTAAAGGGTGCAAAGCAGGCGGTAGTTCATCTCTACAACTCCACTTCGACTCTGCAGCGCCGCGTTGTCTTTGGGCAAGACAAAGAGGGCATCAAGAAGATTGCAACCGATGCCGCCGAACTCTGCCTTTCGTTGGTAGACACAGTGCCCGGAACTGCTATTTCTTTCGAATACTCACCCGAGTCATACACGGGAACTGAGCTTGATTACGCGCTCGAAGTTTGTAATGCGGTAAATGATATTTGGCGTCCTACTCCTAGTTGGAAAACAATTCTCAATTTGCCGGCGACCGTTGAAATGGCAACACCGAATGTGTATGCAGACTCCATCGAATGGATGCATCGCAATCTTTCGTATCGAAATAGCGTGGTGCTAAGCCTGCATCCGCACAATGATCGCGGGACCGGGGTTGCAGCGGCAGAGCTTGGTTATCTTGCCGGTGCGGATCGAATCGAAGGCACCTTGTTCGGCAACGGAGAGCGGACAGGCAACGTCTGCCTTGTGACACTTGGCATGAACTTGGTCAGCCACGGTATCGACCCGATGATTGATTTTTCTAACATTGACGAGATCCGACGCACTGTCGAGTACGCCAACCAATTGCGAGTACCAGAGCGCCATCCTTACGGGGGAGACCTCGTCTTCACCGCTTTCTCTGGCTCGCATCAGGATGCGATCAAGAAGGGCTTGGAGCATCTGGAGAAAGATGCTCATGCGGCGGGTGTGCCCGTCAAAGATTTCACCTGGGCCGTTCCTTATTTGCCTATCGATCCCAAAGATATTGGCCGTTCCTATGAGGCCGTGATTCGAGTCAACAGCCAGTCTGGCAAGGGCGGGGTTGCTTATGTGATGAAGCACGAGCACCAACTCGACCTTCCCCGCAGACTGCAGATTGAGTTCAGCAAGGTCGTTCAAGCAAAGACTGACTCTCAAGGTGGGGAAGTGCTTCCAAAGGAAATGTGGCGCATCTTCGAAGACGAATACTTGCCAACAGAATCCGCGCCGTGGGGTCGCTTCCGATTGAAGGGCCTTTCGCAGAGTTCTGTACTGGATGAAGACGTACACCTGGCCGTTTCGATTTCGGACCGAGGCGAAATGTTCGAACTTATCGGTAAGGGCAATGGACCGATCGCGGCATTTTGTACGATCTTGCAGGACTACGGGGTAGATGTTCGAGTTCTGGATTATTACGAGCATGCCCTTTCAGCAGGTGGAGACGCCAGTGCGGCTGCCTACCTTGAGTGCGCCATTGACGGTGAAGTCTTCTGGGGTGTTGGAATCGATCCAAACACAACCACGGCTGCGCTAAAGGCGGTTATTTCCGCCATAAATCGCGCTATCAGATAAGGACTGCCATTACGGTTAGACCATGAGCCTCTACCGTGACCAAGCGGTTGTCATTCGCACCCAGAAATTGGGCGAGGCCGATCGCATCATTACGATGCTCACCCGTGAACATGGTCGTATTCGTTGTGTTGCCAAAGGCGTACGCCGGACCAAGTCAAAATTCGGTGCCCGTCTTGAACCTGGAAGCCATATTGATGTGCAGCTTTTCATCGGGAAAACCTTTGACACGGTGACACAGGTGGAAGCGATTGAGAATTTTGGCGATGTCATTTCACGCGACTACCGGCGCTGGACGATTTCCTCTGCAATCTTGGAAACGGCAGAGAGATTTACTTCCCAAGAGCGCGAGCCGGCTTTGCAGGAGTACCAACTTGTTGTCGGAGGCCTAAAGGCCTTGGCCGAGGATCGACATGATCCATCATTGATTCTGGATGCTTTTCTTCTCCGCTCATTGGCCCTTGGCGGATATGCGCCATCAATGACCATCTGCTCACGTTGTGAAAAGCCTGGCCCGCATAGGTATTTCTCACTTGTTGGCGGAGGAAGTGTCTGTTCTGATTGTCGCCCTTCTGCATGTGCGACTCCTGCTTCAGAAACTTTGGCGTTGATGTCGGCTCTTCTAAGCGCAGATTGGGAAGGGGCCGATGCAAGCGAAGGCAAGCATCGGCGAGAGGCCAGTGGGTTGATCGCTGCCTATTTGCAGTGGCATCTTGAGCGTGGATTGCGCAGTCTTCCCATGGTGGAACGCGCATGATTCGTCAACCAAGGCAGCACCGGTCCGGGACACTGCCACCGAAGTTCGCACCCGAGGCCATCCCGCACCATGTGGCTATCGTTATGGACGGAAACGGACGTTGGGCACAAGAGCGTGGCTTGCCCCGTACCGCAGGGCACGAAGCCGGGGAAGCAGCCTTATTCGATGTAGTTGAAGGCGCTATTGAAATTGGCATAAAAGAGGTGAGCGCATTTGCCTTTTCCACTGAGAATTGGCGGCGCTCTCCTGATGAAGTGAAATTCTTAATGGGATTTAATCGAGATGTCATTAGGCGTCGGCGCGATGAAATGAACGAGTTGGGCGTGAAAGTGCGTTGGGTCGGAAGACCTAGGAGATTGTGGACCAGCGTCATTAGAGAACTCGAGGCGGCAGAAGCTCTCACATCCAACAATGAAGTTCTCACATTGAATATGTGCGTTAACTACGGTGGCCGAGCAGAAATTGTTGATGCGGCTACAGCGCTAGCACGAGATGTCAAAGATGGGAAAATAAAACTTGACGCAATCACCGAAAAGGTTTTTACGCGGTATCTAGATGAACCCAAGATGAGCGATGTCGATTTATTTCTGCGTTCATCAGGAGAAATGAGAACAAGTAATTTTCTACCGTGGCAATCTGTCTATGCCGAAATGGTGTTCATGGATATCTTGTGGCCCGACGTCGATCGGCGTGTTCTCTGGCGGGCAGTGGAGGAGTATGCCCTTAGGGAACGTCGCTTCGGAAGTGCTTGATCTTCTCCATCTTCCCTTCTGGAGTTAGCAGTTCGAGCATGTTCCGAAGATCTCGGCGCTATGTCCGACATCTCGAAAGCCATGTTCCTTGGCAACGGCATCGGCCCATTTCTCTATAGCCCCACCTTCAATTTCCACTGTCCTGCCGCACTTTTTGCACACTAAGTGGTGATGATGTTCGCCGCCGCATAGGCGGTAGATGGCTTCTCCATCGTCGCGGCGAAGAATGTCGACGAGTTTGTCTTTATGCAAACTCTGCAGGGCTCTGTAGATTGTTGTAAGGCCGATTCGATCGCCCTGTCGCGTAATGAGTTGGTGAATCTCTTGGGCGCTTGCGAATCCTCCTGCATGCTCAAGGGTCTTTAGTACTCGCGTTGTTGATTTGCTCATATGCGTCCGACGTGCCCAACGACTAGCCACATAACGACGACGCCGATAACGGTAGCAAGCATCGTTAATTTGGAAGGGTGACGCGAGTGTGCTTCAGGAAGAATGTGGGAAGTTGCTAAATAAATGACAAAGCCAGAGAAGATGGCCAGATAGACGCCGAGAAAGGGCTGGCTCAGGGTGATGTGGGTACCGAGGGTCGCTCCGCTGATTCTCATGAGCGCATCAAGACCTAAGAGCCAGAGTGCGCGCCCCTTCCAGTGCCCGCCTTTGATGAGAAATGAGACCGTATTGAGACCATCGCTAAATGCATGGCCCAAGATTGCAATGAAGACTGCAAAGCCAAGGGCGTGGCTTACTTGGAATGCAACACCTAGGGCAACACCATCAAGAAAGACGTGCCCCCCCATCGCAACACCGCCGAGGGTGCCAGCAATATTTGATGCGTGCTTGTGTTCGTGCCCGTAGTCGGATTCGCTTGGTTCGTGGGAAGCGAAGAATTGCTCGGTAAAGTGCAAGGCAAAAAATCCTGCGACAAAAGCAATTGAAACAGTTGGTACGTTGCCGATAGTCGACGTGTTTATCCGAAACACCTCGGGCATGAGATCAAAGGCGACCAATCCAAAAAGGAGTCCAGCTGCCAGCCCGAGCGTCAGATGGAGACGGTCGCGGGACCGGTGGGCGAGGAAACCGCCAACAAAGGTCGACAGGGCTGTGAGAGCGGCCAGTCCAATAGCGATGTTCATGTCCAGAAGGGTAACAGAAATGAAAATGATTGTCATTTTCATTTTTCACGCTCAATGGATGCCGTGGATTGGCCCTTAAGACAGTAAAGTTGGCCCAGGTTACAACTGCATCGGTTGTGCACCGCCGACAGCCAGCCGGATGGAGAAAATCATGGCCGATCGTTTAGAGACCATCGTTAGTTTGGCCAAGCGCCGAGGGTTTGTTTACCCCTCGAGTGAGATTTATGGCGGCCTCCGTGCGGCCTGGGATTACGGCCCACTGGGCATCGAATTAAAGAACAATGTCAAGCGCCAATGGTGGAAATCCATGGTCACCGGCCGGGAAGACGTCGTCGGTCTGGATTCCAGCGTCATCCTCGCCCGGGAAGTGTGGGAGGCATCGGGCCACGTTGCTACTTTCTCTGACCCACTGACCGAATGCACCGCATGCCATAAGCGATACCGCGCAGATCACTTGGAAGAGGCATTCGAAGCAAAAAACAAGCGCCCGCCACAATCATTAGCAGAGGTCAATTGCCCAGCTTGCGGCAATAAGGGCCAGTTCACGACGCCAAAACAATTTTCCGGATTGCTCAAGACCTACCTTGGCCCGGTTGAAGATGAATCCGGACTTGCTTATTTGCGTCCGGAAACTGCGCAAGGAATTTTCATCAACTTCGACAACGTGGCGACCACATCGCGCAAGAAGCCGCCCTTTGGGATCGGCCAAATCGGCAAATCTTTCCGAAATGAAATCACACCGGGAAACTTCATCTTCCGAACCCGTGAATTTGAGCAGATGGAGATGGAATTCTTCGTTGTTCCAGGAACTGACGAAGAGTGGCACCAATATTGGATCGATACCCGCCTTGCCTGGTACATAGATTTGGGCATCAACCCTGACCGCTTGCGCATATATGAGCACCCCAAAGAGAAGTTGTCGCACTATTCCAAGCGCACCGCCGATATCGAGTACAAATTCGAATTCGCTGGAACTGAATGGGGCGAACTTGAGGGAATTGCCAACCGCACCGACTTTGACCTGAAGGCGCATTCGGCCGCGTCAGGTAAAGACCTCTCGTGGTTTGATCAAGAAAAAAACGAGCGTTGGACACCCTTTGTTATTGAACCTGCTGCAGGAGTCGATCGCGCGACGTTGACCTTTCTGATGGATGCATTTACAGAGGATGAAGCCCCCAATTCCAAGGGCGAAATGGAGAAGCGGTCCGTCCTCAAAATTGATTACCGACTTGCTCCGGTGAAGGTGGCTGTTCTGCCGCTCTCACGAAACGCTGACCTATCTCCGAAAGCCCGTGATTTAGCCGCACAATTGCGCAAAAACTGGAATATCGATTTCGATGACGCCGGCGCAATTGGCCGACGATATCGCCGACAAGACGAGATCGGTACGCCTTTTTGCATCACCGTCGATTTCGACACCCTCGAAGATCAAGCAGTCACGATTCGCCACCGAGACACTATGCAACAAGAGCGCATCTCCCTCGATCAGGTAGAGGCATGGTTAGCGCCACGACTCCTCGGCTCATAGATCCGTTAACGCTTCGGTTGGCCAGCGGCGACTACAAGATAGATCCGCCTGTTGTTCTAGCGCCGATGGCGGGGATCACCAACGCGCCATTTCGAACCCTTGCCAGAGAACAAGGCGCTGGCTTGTTTATTTCAGAGATGGTGACAGCGCGCGCACTCATTGAACGACGCCCTGAAACTCTACGGATGATTCTTCCCGGAAAGGGAGAGTGGCCGCGATCAGTTCAACTTTATAGCGTTGATCCGAATGTGATGCGGGCGGCGGTGACCATGCTTGGAAATGAGAACTTGGCAGACCACATCGATATGAATTTTGGCTGTCCTGTACCGAAAGTAACCCGAAAAGGTGGAGGCGCGGCTCTTCCTTATAAACGACGGTTGTTCAATTCCATTGTGGCAGCCGCCGTAGATGCGGCTAAACCATTTGGAATTCCAGTAACGGTGAAAATGCGCATTGGCATCGACAGCGATCATGAAACTTATCTGGAAGCGGCAAAGTCAGCTGCCGATCTTGGCGTCAATTGGGTTGCATTGCACGCGCGCACTGCTGCGCAAATGTACGAAGGCAAAGCCGACTGGAGCGCTATTACGCGATTGGTAGAGCACCTTAAGCCGACCGGAGTTCCTGTGTTGGGAAACGGGGATATCTGGAGCGGCGCAGATGGCGTTGCGATGGTGGAAGAGACTGGCTGTGCAGGAATCGTTGTGGGACGTGGATGTTTGGGGCGCCCCTGGCTGTTTCGAGATCTAGCTGCAGCATTTAGCGGGGACGAGTCACGACATCTGCCTACCCTGTTTGAAGTGCGCGAAATAATGTTTCGACATGCGCAATTGATCGTGGAGTACTTTGAATCCGAAGAACGCGGTTGCAGAGACCTGCGCAAACACATGGCATGGTACTTGAAAGGATTTCGCGTCCCGAGCGAATTGCGTCGTCAGTTCGGGATGGTTTCGTCCTTAAAGGAGTTGCGCTTCTTACTTGATCAATTGGTTGATCAGCCTTATCCCGTTGCGATCGGTGAATCACCGCGCGGCCGAACAAGCCATGGTCGACCTGTGACCTTGCCTGACGGTTGGTTGAAGGATCCGGATGAACTAGCCGAGATCGAACTCGAAGACGCCTTTTCGGGCGGGTGAGATGTTCTTATTCAGAGTAGTTCGTCGGCTTATAAGTGCGATCATCTTGATTGCGATCGTCGTTCCAATTTTCACTCTCGGCAAGACATGGGTGACCGCGCACAATTCCACAATAAAGAAGTCTGATGTGATCGTCGTACTTGGCGCCGCGCAATTCAACGGCCGACCCAGTTCGGCACTTCAGGCTCGCTTGGTGGAAGCCAAGCGCATTTACACTCTTGGGTTTGCTCGGCAGATAATTACCGTTGGCGCGGGGGCTCCCGGTGATCGGACAACGGAGGCGGCCTCTAGCAAGGCCTGGCTGCTATCCCATGGGATACCGGCCAGTGCGGTTACTGCAATCCCAAAGGGGCGCGACACGCTAGTTAGCACTCAAAGTTACATCGCCGAGATGAAACATAGAGGTCTTCACACCGTCATTATTGTGACCGATCCATATCACTGCCTTCGGGCGATGACGATGGCCAATGATTTAGGGGCCAAGAGTTGGTGCTCGCCAGTGCGAACAGGGGCAAATTCTCTTTTACATATCAACTTGCATTACTTAGTTCGCGAAACTGGCGCCTATCTGGCCTATGTCACCCTTGGCCGCAGAGGAATTCATCTCAGCGATCACCTAGATCATTAGGGATCATTAGAATGGCGCTTGTGAATGGATATAGCAGCCACGATCTTGAAAGGTTTGTCTCTGAACCGGCAAAGCGCGCGGGGCGCACAGAATTCATGCGTGATCGCGCACGGGTAATTCATTCCGCCTCCCTAAGGCGCCTAGGTGCCAAAACCCAAGTGGCCGTTCCTTGGGAAAATGATTTCCAGCGCACACGTTTGTCCCATTCACTTGAAGTGGCTCAGATCGGACGCGAGCTCGGAGATTCACTCGGTGCAGATCCCGACTTGCTAGACACTGCTTGTTTAGCCCACGATTTAGGGCATCCACCTTTTGGCCACAATGGAGAGGGCGCACTTGCCCATATTGCGCAAAGCGCCGGAGGTTTCGAAGGCAATGCGCAGAGTCTGCGACTTCTCACCCGGCTTGAAGCAAAGACCCTTGATAATCAGGGAAGGTCAGTCGGACTCAATCTCACGAGGGCGTCATTGGATGCCGTCACAAAATATCCATGGCAGCAAAATGGAGATCTGGTTAAGTATGGTGTTTATCCTGAGGACTTAGAGATCTTTGAGTGGATGCGACAGGGTGCACCGGAGCAACGAAGGTGCATTGAGGCACAGATTATGGATTGGTCAGATGACGTTTCCTACTGCGTTCACGATCTCGAAGATGCATTGGTCGCAGGACAAGTAAGTGTTTCCGATTTCACAGAAGACCTGCATCTTCTTCACGAAGTCATGGTGCGTGACTACGCAGTGGATGCAAGTTTGGCAGAGGCCGAAGCAGCGCTTAAAAGACTGCAGAAATTATCATGCTGGCCCTCGTATTACGACGGAACGCATGGCGGTCTGGCGCGTATCAAGGACTTTACAAGCCAGTTGATCGGGCGTTTTGTCCTCTCTGCTGAACTGGAAACTCGCAAGGTGCACGGGGGAGATGCGCTAGTGCGCTACAACGCCAATTTGGAGGTTCCACGCGAGCAGCGAATTGAAGTTGGACTTCTCAAGTCTGTCGCTGGGCTCTATGTGATCGGCACGCCTTTGGCCCAAGATCGATACGCCAAGCAACGGGTGGTCATTTCCGATCTCGTTGAGATGCTCTTGGCCACGGCGCCTGCCACACTGGATTCCATTTTCTTAGCTGATTGGAACGACGCTGAAAATGATGCCCAGCGAATGCGAGTGGTGGTCGATCAGGTGGCCAGTTTGACTGATCCTGCGGCATACACTCTTCATTCTCGACTGACCTCGCAGATAGACTAGAAATCATGAGCGGGCGAATTAAAGACGAGGATGTTGCATACATTCGTGACCGCGCACCCATTGATGAAATCGTCGGTGACTATGTGCAATTGAAAAATGCCGGCGGCGGTCAGAAGAAGGGCTTATGTCCCTTTCATGATGAAAAATCGCCCTCGTTTCATGTGACACCGAGCAAGGGGTATTTCCATTGCTTTGGGTGCCAGGTGGGTGGTGATGTTATTGCCTTCGTTATGAAAATGGATCATCTCTCTTTTACTGAGACTGTAGAACGTTTAGCCGAGCGAATCGGCTACACGCTTCATTATGAAGAGAGCAGGACCGGTACGCCGGCGCCCGCAGGGCAGCGCTCACGTCTCATTGCAGCGAATTCGGCTGCTGCAAAGTTCTATCAAGATCAACTCAACCAATCATCGCAAGCTCACATTGGCAGAGAACTTTTGACGAAGCGTGGTTTTGATCGAGATGCCTGCGCGAGTTTTGAAGTCGGTTACGCGCCGGATGATTGGGATGCACTGACAAAGCATCTACGTGCTCAAGGTTTTACGGTCGACGAGTTGGAAGTTGCTGGTCTTTCCAAAATGGGCCAGCGCGGGCCCATTGACCGCTTTCGCAATCGCCTGATCTGGCCCATCCGCGATATCTCCGGGGATGTAGTTGGTTTTGGCGCAAGAAAATTGGCAAGTGATGAGACTGATACTGGTCCCAAATACCTCAACACTCCAGAGACCCCTATTTACAAGAAGAGCCAGGTCCTTTATGGGCTCGATCGCGCAAAAAAGGAAATTGCAAAGAAGCGCCAGGTAGTCATTGTTGAGGGTTACACCGATGTCATGGCTGCCCATCTTGCAGGGATAACCACGGCCGTTGCCACATGTGGCACAGCTTTCGGTGCCGATCACATTCGGATTTTGCGGCGCCTTCTGATGGATGATGACGCATTCAGAGGCGAGGTGATTTTCACATTCGATGGGGATGCCGCCGGCCAGAAGGCAGCTCTTCGCGCATTCAATGATGATCAGAAGTTCGTTACCCAAACTTTCGTTGCAGTAGAACCTGGGGGATTGGATCCGGCGGAACTACGCCAACAAAAAGGGGATCTGGCGTTGCGTGATTTGATCGCACGTCGGGTACCTTTATTTGAATTTGCGATTCGGACTGAACTCAATCAACACAACTTGAATACTGCAGAAGGAAGAGTGAACGCTCTCAACGCTGCAGCACCGATCGTCTCGCAAATTCGCGACAAGTCTCTTCGCCCTGAATACATCAGGCTGCTGGCTGGTTGGCTAGGAGTGGAAGTAGAAACGGTTGCGACAGCTGTTGGTCGTGGTGTGGTGACCGTTCCGCTGGAAGCAACTTCTGCCGTATCAGATTCGGCATGGCGCCCGAATCCAGCAGAGCCGCGTTTGGCTCTCGAGCGTGAAGTCCTCAAGGCGCGACTTCAAATGCCAGAGTTGGTGGTCGAGTGGGTGGATATCGAAGGTGATGCTTTTACGCACCCCGCATATCGACAACTTCGCTTTCTTGTCGACGAGCACGCCGATTCCACGGGTCGCCTTGATCAGACTGATGACGAGCGGATGAAGGCTTTGATCGCCGAGCTATCTGTGGAACCTATACGTACCGACGGAGAGATATCGGCCCGCTATGTTCAAAGCATCGTCGCTCGCCTTCGCGAAGTCGCTTTGAGCAGAAGGATCGCGGAAGTGAAATCGACCCTGCAACGTATTAACCCCCTCACAAATGAGGCTGAGTACACGGCCCTATTCACAGAACTGGTCGCTTTTGAGGCGGCCAGACGTGTACTTCATGATTTGGCCCTAGGGGAGATATAGGTTGGTCGCAGATATAGGGGCGATTTAGAGCCACCCGTTCTGGTGCGCTAGAGTTTGCGCCTGCTGCACCATAGAAGTTCGTTAGTCCCTGATAGCTCAATTGGCAGAGCAGCCGGCTGTTAACCGGCAGGTTCTTGGTTCGAGTCCAAGTCAGGGAGCAAATTCTCAGGTTCGCCATATATTCTTGCGCTCATGTCTTCCCCTTCTACGCGCACGTTTATTCGTGCAGTCGTTTCATCGTGGCGAGCCCAATCACCAGCAGTACGAGTCATCCGCCTATGGCTTGGGGTTACCTGGATCTACGGCGGCTGGAATAAAGCCACCGATCCGGGCTTTTTTAGCAAGACAGGTGCCAACTACATTGGCAAGCAACTCACCGGTTACTCCACCCACTCACCCCTGGGATTTTTCTTCCGCCACTTGATTGAGCGTGCCACCCTTGTTGGAATCGGTGTCACCATTTTGGAATTTGCAATCGGTATTGCAACTATTTTTTGGATTGCACCAACTTTTACCGCCTTCATGGGTTTCTCAATGTCAATTGGCTTGTGGACCGCCGCGACCTGGCATGTAAAGCCCTATTTCTTGGGCAGCGATACTGCTTATGCAGTTCTCTGGCTCTCCTATTTTCTTACGCTGGTCGGTAAGAGACGAAAGGTGGATGTCTCACTTGATCGCCGTGGCGCCATGCGAGTTGGAATTTTAGGAATCACATCTATTGGTGCGATGCTCGTTGGCAGATATGTTTTTAAGCCGGCATCTCCTGGAAGAACGGCCCTTTCAACTCCTGGTGCTTCAACTCCGAATCAAATAATCAAGTTAAGCGATCTGGCCGTAGGTCAGTCGCACGAGTTTGCAGATGCAAACGGGCAACCAGCCGTGCTCTTTCGGACAAAAAATGGCGTATTTGCTTATTCTGAAATCTGCACCCATCAAGGTTGCACCGTCTCCTATTCACCCCCTGACAAGGCCCTTGTATGCCCCTGCCACGGTGCGGTCTACGACCCATTTAACAACGCCGCCGTTCTTGCAGGGCCAGCCCCTTCGCCACTTCCGCCTGTGAAGGTAAAAGTGCGCGGCGAGTGGATAGTCCTGGCATAACTAGTCACATTTTCCTAACCGAGTAAACTCTAATCAAACTTTCAGCCAATCATTGGTTTAGGTCTGCCTTAAGTGGCTAAGTTGTTCGTTATCGCTTTTAGTCGAAAGGTTTGGTCGATCAATGCCTCTGACCATGAAAGATATGAAGACCTCGTTTGTTAGATCCACGCCGGTGAAAGTCGGAGTCGGATTCCTGCTTGGGGCCACAATTGTGGGGGGCGTTGCGACCGCAGTCACTCCCACTTCTCCAGCTTTGAAAGCGTGCGTAGATAATAGGACTGCGGCCATGTACTACTCCGCTGACGGTACTTGCTCGAAAACGAGAACGCTTGTGGATTTGGGTGTAGGCGGAATGAGTGTTAAAGCTGTTGCAGCTGCGGCAACTCCGAGCGTTGTCTCTGTTGATGTGACTACTGCAACTGGTGGCGACACGGGATCTGGTTCAATTATTCGCACGAATGCAACTTCTAGTTACATTCTCACAAACAACCATGTTGTAGATGCGGCAGTGGGCGGTGCTGGAACAATCAGTGTGGAATTTAATAATGGCGATACCGCGCCCGCAACTATTGTCGGGCGAGACACCATTTATGATCTTGCAGTCCTCAAAGTTCAAATAGGAAATCTTCCGGTAATCGCCTTTGGTGATTCGTCCAAGTTGAGCATCGGAGATCCAGTAGTTGCAATCGGATCTCCATTGGGGTTGGCCAGCACTGTTACTAGTGGAATTGTTTCAGCGCTTAATCGACCAGTCACAACTGGCAATGTTGGCGCAGAGTCTTACATTGACGCGATTCAAACTGACGCGGCCATCAATCCGGGCAACTCAGGGGGTGCGCTCTTGGATTCTCAGGGGCGCATCGTCGGAGTGAATTCGGCAATTGCCTCATTGTCATCTGGAAGCACCAGCGGCAGCATCGGTCTGGGATTTTCTATTCCTATCAATGAGGCCAAGCGTGTCGCCAATGAAATCATCGATACCGGAACTTCAACCCGACCAGTCCTCGGTGTCTTCTTTGACGGCACCTATACCGGAGTCGGTGCAAAGATCGCCAAGTTGAGCACGGGTGAAGGTGCCGATACCGCAGGAATTCCGGTTGGTTCCATTATTCGATCTATCGACGGCTTCCGGATTACTGATCAGGTGGCATGCATCGTCCGTATCCGTTCGTACGCTCCTGGATCCACGGTGTCGGTTACGGTTGACCTTCCCTCTGGCGCGTCAAAAACGTTCAAGGTGGTTTTGGGTTCTGCTCCCTCACAGTGAGGGGCTCGCTTGGAAAATCACGCGGAAATAGGAAATTTACATGCAGTACACGTGCAGACAGATCGGTCAGGATAAGGTGAGGCATGGCGATATTTAGATTACATGTCTCTCTTCCTGATCGACCTGGCTCCTTGGGCGCGGTTGCATCCGCTATCGGATTTGCCGGTGGCGATATTCGCGGTCTTGTTGTGATGAAAAGCGAAGAGGGCCGTGGCTATGACGACATCACCGTCGCCATTCCTGGCAATGATCCAACAGATTTGCTTAATATTCTGGGCGACATTGGTGGGGTAGAGGTGCTGCGCATTATGCCCGTTAAGTGACTAGATCGCACCCATTGACTTTGCGCAGTCTTCAATCATTTTTCGTAAATCTCTAGTCGGACTCCAGTTAAGTTCAGATTTCGCTCGCGATATATCGGCTATAAGAATGGCTGGATCTCCTTGGCGTGCAGATACTTCAACTTGAGCAATAGCATGTCCCAGAATCTGCGCGGCGGTTTGAAGAACTTCGCGAACGGAATAGCCCCGGCCGCTTCCAAGGTTGAGAATTCTGTGCCGCGAAACCTGTAGCGAATTAAGGGCAGAAATATGTGCTTCTATTAGGTCAACTACGTGCACGTAGTCGCGGATGCACGTTCCATCGGGTGTGTCCCATGTGGTGCCAAATATCTTCACTGGCTCAATGGTCGTGCTTCTCAATACTTTTGGAATCAGATGAGTTTCCGGATCATGTCGTTCCGATAGCCAACCAATTTGGGTTTCTAGTGCACCTGCAACATTGAAGTAGCGCAGACTGGTCGCCGCTAGTCCCTGGCTCTTCGATGCGTCAGAGATCAGGGCTTCGATAGCTAATTTCGTCTCGCCGTACGGATTTGTAGGGTGC
>Ga0315268_10001484_pt1 | contig 27014 bp, 22 predicted proteins | sample C1_top_MG_FD_204535 | JGI IMG/M metagenome (GOLD analysis project Ga0315268, IMG submission 204535) | Sediment microbial communities from Yellowstone Lake, YNP, Wyoming, USA - C1_top | ecosystem: Environmental > Aquatic > Freshwater > Lake > Sediment | place: USA: Wyoming | collected 2017-08-01
AGCGTCTCCCACCCGAGAGACCCTCGCCGTCCGCTCGACAAGCTCCGTGGAGGTGTGCGCATGAAGGAGGCCATCCAATTCCAGCTCAACGGCAAGGCCATAAGTCTTGAAGTCGATCCCAGCCGCCGGCTTCTCTGGGTCCTGCGCCATGACCTGGGCCTGACCGGCGCCAAGTACGGCTGCGGGGAGGGGCTTTGCGGGGCGTGCACGGTGCTTGTCGGAAAGAAAGCCGTGCGCTCGTGTCTTCTACAAGTGAAGCAAGTCGCGGGCAAGGCCGTAACGACCATCGAAGGTCTTGCCACGCACGGCGAACTTCACCCCCTGCAGAAGGCCTTCGTCGAGCACGATGCCCTTCAGTGCGGGTACTGCACTCCCGGGATGATCATGAATGCCTACAGCCTGCTGTTGAACGCCCCTCAGCCTTCGCGGAGTCGGATTATCGAACAGATGGAGGGCAACCTGTGCCGCTGTGGAGCCCATAAACGCATCCTCGAGGCCATCCAGGCTGCTGCGCAGCAGGGGGGAGGAGCACAGAGATGAAACGCCATAGCGACGGCAAGCGGGACGTCTACGCAGAGTACCTGGAACGCGACTTCACGGATGGAGTCGAGGAAGGAGGGCCGGCCTTTCCGCTCGACCGCCGGCGGTTCCTGCAACTGCTGGGCGGAGGCATCGTCGTTTGTTTCACCGTTCCGAGTTCGCTGGCTTTGCAGGAGCGCGAGAGACGCCGCGGTGGCGGTCAGGAACTCCCCGAAGATTTCAATGCTTTTCTGAGGATCGGCGAAGACGGCCGCGTCACCGGTTTTACTGGAAAAGTTGAGCTCGGCCAGGGAATCATCACCTCGCTGGCCCAGATGCTCGCCGACGAGCTCGACGTTCCCCTGGAATCCGTGGCCATGGTGATGGGCGACACCGACCTCTGTCCCTGGGACCGGGGAACTTTCGGTTCCATGACTACCCGCTTCTTTGGCCCGCCGTTCCGAGCGGCTGCGGCGGAGGCGAAGGCTGTCCTGATTGAGCTGGCGACCGAATCCCTGAAGGTGCCGAAAGACCGGCTCAAGACCCGGGACGGCGCCGTGTACGATGACGCGGGCGGGAAGAAAGTTACCTACGCCGAGTTGGCCAAGGGGAAAAAGATTTTGCGGCGCCTGAAGGGCGCGGCCGTGGAAAAACCGGCCGAATTCACCCTAGTCGGGAAACCCGTCTTGCGAAGAGATGCGGTCGAGAAGGTCACCGGCAAAGCCACGTTTACCGGAGACCTGAGGGAGCCGGGTCTGCTGTATGCCCGCATCCTGAGACCGCCCGCTCACGGCGCCAAGCTCCTCAGCGCGGATGCCTCCGGCGCCCGCGACATCGCAGGCTCCCAGGTCGTTCAGGACGGGGACCTGCTTGCGGTCCTCCACGAGTCTCCGGACCTCGCCGAAAGAGCCCTCGAGAGAATCAAGGCTCAGTTCGACCGGCCGGTGCCGGATGTGGATGACAAGACGATCTTCGATCACCTGCTCAAGGTCGCTCCCCAGGGAGAAACCGTTGCGGAGGGAGGGAATCTTACAGAAGGGAAAGACGCCGCAAAGTATATCGTGGAGGAGACATACCTGAACAGTTATGTCGCCCATGCCCCCATCGAGCCGCACACCGCCCTCGCGAAAATCGAGGGAAACAAGGTCACCGTCTGGGGTTCGACCCAGACGCCCTTCGCCTTGAAGGAGGCGGCGGCTTCCTTGCTGAGCCTTCCGGCGCAGAACGTCCGGGTCATCACGCCCTTCGTCGGTGGCGCCTTTGGGGGGAAGAGCAACAACCGGCAAGCCCTGGAGGCGGTGCGGCTGGCCAAACTCACCGGAAAGCCCGTGCAGGTCGCCTGGACCCGGGCCGAGGAGTTCTTCTACGACACCTTTCGTCCTGCGGCGGTCGTCAAGATCAATGCCGGGGTCACCGACTCCGGGCTGATTGCGTTTTGGGATTACGGCGTGTATTTCGCCGGCGAGAGAGGCGCGCCGCAGTTCTATAACATCCCGCATCATCGGACGAGGGCCTATGGCTCCGGCTGGACCGGCGTTCCCGGCTCGCATCCGTTCGGGACGGGACCCTGGCGCGCTCCCGCCAACAACACCAACACCTTTGCCCGGGAGTCCCATATCGACCTGCTGGCCTCCCGGGCCGGGGTCGATCCCGTCGAGTTCCGGCTGAAGAACTTGAAAGACGAGCGCATGCGGCGCGTCTTGCGGGCCGCCGCTGAGAAATTCGGCTGGGCGCCCGCCAAGGCTCCGAGCGGGCGCGGCTATGGCGTCGCTTGCGGCACCGACGTCGGCACGGTGGTCGCGCACATCGCCGAAGTCGCCGTGGACAAGAGCACCGGCAGCGTCCAGGTCAAGCGGGTCGTCTGCGCTCAAGAGATGGGATTGTGCGTCAACCCCGAAGGCGCCCGGTTGCAGATGGAAGGCTGCATCACCATGGGCCTGGGATACGCCTTGGCGGAGGAAATTCGCTTCCGCGGCGGTGAGATTCACGACTCCAATTTCGACACCTACAGGATCCCGCGTTTCTCCTGGTTGCCGGAAATCGAAACGGTGATCCTCGATGCGAAAGACTCGCCGGCTCAGGGGGGCGGAGAGCCCGCCGTCATCTGCATGGGCGGGTTGATCGCCAACGCCGTCTTCGATGCCACCGGCGCCCGGCTGCTGCAACTGCCTATGACCCCGGAGCGTGTTAAAGCCGCTCTGTCCCGCCTCTGAGCAACGAACGAGGGCCTATCGGCGACGCAACCCGAGAGCAGGGCACTCCCCGCTGTCTCTCGATCCTTGACCCGACCTATTCCTGCCCCTTTGCCGCTCAAACTCGGCAGTTTGCAGAACACGGTCGAAAGTCAAACGCCCCGTCCTTTGACTTTCAACTTTCGACTTTTGAGTGCTTTCATGCAGAATGGTTTGTGAAGGGCGGAATCCCGACCGCGGCCGATGGCAGGTTGGACCCCGTGGAGCCTCGCTGATGAACGATTTCCTGGAGCTACTGCGCCGGAACCGCAACTACCGCTACGCGTGGATTGGGCAGGTGGTCAGCGAGATCGGCGACCACTTTAACAACATCGCCGTCTTCAGCCTGGCGATGGAGACCACGGGCTCCGGGCTGGTGGTCGCCGGCGTGATGCTCTCGCGCGCCATCCCCGCGGTGATGGCGGGCCCGCTCGCGGGCGTGGTGCTCGACCGGCTGGACCGCAAGCGCATCATGATCGCCAGCGACTTGATCCGGGCCGTGGTGGCGCTGGCCTTCGTGATCACCGTCTCGCACCATCAGTCCTCGCTGCTGTATGGGCTCAGCGCCGTGTTGATGTTCGCTTCGCCGTTCTTCACCAGCGGCCGGACTTCGATCCTGCCCACCATCACCAGCCGGGAGGAGCTGCACACCGCCAACTCGCTGACGCAGACCACGCAGTGGACCACGCTCACCCTCGGCACCATGGCGGCAGGGTTGAGCGCGGCCCGCCTGGGCTTTCAGTGGTCGTTTGTCCTGAACTCGCTTTCTTTCCTGGTGTCCGCCGTGTGCATTGCGCAGTTGCGCGTCAAGGGGAGCTTTCGGCCCCAGCGCCGCGGCTTGACGGAGGACCGCGTCGTGCGGCCCTGGCACGAGTACAAGGAAGGCCTGCGCTACATGAAGGCGTCCCCGTTGATCCTGGGTATTTCGCTGGTGGGAGTGGGATGGGCCACGGGCGGAGGCGCCGCCCAAATCCTCTTCACGCTGTTCGGCGAACAGGTGTTTCATCGAGGCCCGGCCGGCATCGGCATCGTCTGGAGTTTCGCGGGGGTCGGCCTGTTGTTCGGCGGCGCGCTGGGGCATTACCTCGGCAAGAAGATCAGCTTCACGAGCTACAAACGCACGATTTCCATCTGCTACGTCATCCATGGCGGCGCCTACGTGTTGTTCAGCCAGGCGCCGAAATTCTGGCAGGCCCTTTTCTTCATCGCCCTCTCCCGCGCGGGCGTGGCGGTGAGCTCGGTGCTCAACCTCTCGCAAATGCTGCGGCACGTCCCGGACGAATTCCGCGGCAGGGTCTTTTCCACGGCGGAGTCCCTGGTCTGGTCCACCATGATGGTCTCCATGGCTCTGGCCGGTGTGACCTCCCAGTACCACGGACCGAGAACGATCGGATTGGTGGCGGGAATTCTCAGCTCGACGACCGCGATCTTCTGGGGCTGGGCCAATTGGGCGGGGAGACTTCCCGAGCCAGCGCAACTCGGCGTCCCGCCGGAAGATGTCGAGGTCCACGGCGAGCCGACGGTTTAGCAGACCGCCGGATGCGTCCGAGGATTTTCTCCTCCGCTCCCCATCAGCCTGCCGATAAACCCCGCCCGCGTGTCATTCTGAGCGAAGTCCGTCGAACGACGGACGAAGCGAAGAATGTCGATATGTGGGGAAAGGGGAGAATGCTGCGACCCTTCGTCGTCCGTCAGGTGACGGACTCCTCAGGATGACAGTCTTGCTGTGCTAATGGACATCCTGCGATAACGTCGGTCTACGCCGCCTTGAGGATCTTATCCACTTCCTCGCGGTCGGCGTCGCTGACGAGCGGGATGCCGCTGATTTCGGCGGCACGCGGGGTGAGCGCGGCAATGTCGTCGCGGGAAATGTGCTCGACCGCGAACTTGCGCGCTCCGCACATCAACTGGCGCAACCCTTGCGCCACGCGCTGGTAGTAGGTATAGAGTCCGATGGCGCCCGTGGGAATCTTGCCAAAGCGGTCCTTGTAGCGCTCGCGCAGCTCCGGCGCGGTCACGAACACTTCGTCCACGCTGGTCCCGAAGCGCTCGACGTAAAGCGGCAAATCGTTTTCCTCGATGTGCCGGCCGATGGTCTTGCCCACCATGGCGGCGGCCAGGGGACCGCGCGCCCAGGCAATCATCTTGGCGTAGGGCGCAACCATCGCCAGGCCCTTGAAGATCTGGTCTTCAAACGTGAACCCGCCCGCCACCGCGATGGCCGGCAGGTAGGCCTTCTTCTTCGCCAGGCGCTGGCAATACTGATAGAGCAGCGAGTGCAGTTCGATGCCGGGAACGCCCCATTCGTTCATCATCCGCCAGGGGCTCATCCCCGTCCCGCCACCCGCGGCATCCACGGTGAGCAGGTCAATGCCCGCTTCCGACGACCACTTCACGGCGCGCGCCAGGTCCGCAGGCCGGTAAGCGCCCGTCTTCAGGAACACCCACTTCGCTCCCGCTTTGCGCAGCTCCTCGACGCGCCGCAGAAAAGCGTCGTGGTCGGCCATGCCCACCCGCGAATGGCGCTCGAACTCGCGGAAGCTGCCGCGCTCGAACGCTTCCACTACCGTGGGACTGTCGGGGTCCGGCAGAACGATGTAACCGCGTTTCTTCAGCAGGCGAGCCTTGGCGAGATCGCGGATCTTCACCTCGCCGCCGATGTCCTTGGCCCCCTGGCCCCACTTGAGTTCCACCGCTTTGACGCCCAGCTTGCTCAGGGCGTACTCCTGCACGCCCAGGCGGGTGTCTTCCACGTTGGCTTGCACGATGATTTCTCCGTAGCCGTCTTCCTGCCATTCCTGGAATGTCCGCACGCGCCACTCGAGCTCGCGGCTGGAGATAACTTTGCCGGCCTCAATCTGGGATTCCGGATCCATGCCGCACACGTTCTCGCCCACGGTCAGGCACGTGCCGGTAATCGCCGCGCCCACCGCCAGGCTCTCCCAGTTGACCTTGGCGATATTCGTGGACCCCAGCCCCGCCAGGATAAACGGCAGCTTGGAGCGAAGCCCCGGCTCGCGCCCCCAGCGCACCTCGAGATTGACGTTGGGGAAAAGCGCTTTGTCGCTGTCCGCCTCGACTCCCCAGGCGCCGCCGGCGCGGCCCAGAATCGTGAAATGCGACAGGTCCAGCGGATAATTCTTCGCGGAGGCCGTGGTGATGATCCCGAACGGCTGGGGATAAATCATCTCCGGGCCGCGATAGGCGGACTTGCCGATTTCGCACATGCCGACGCAGCCGTCGATGCACGTGGTGCACATCCCGCTGAACGGGCTGATGGAGTCTTCGGTGCGATTCTTGGTCAGAGTCGCCGCCGAGGCGTTTAAGCGCGAGTACGTCATCAGAGGTCTCCTTTAGCTCGAGAGGGCGGAGTTTGAACCCCGCCACGAAAGGCCCGCCGGAATAAACAAATCGCTTCTCGCCCTCTCTTCCGGCGGGACTTAAGTCCCGCCCTTCCCATGGACCGGAATGCCTTCGCCGGATTTGGCCAGATCTTTTCGAGCGGGGCCGGCCAGCTCGCAGGCCGCGCAGGGATCCAGAAAGCACATGGCGTGCTCGTGGTAGCTGAGGCAGGCGGGAGCCAAATTCAGGCAGCCGCTGCACAGCGTCGTCTCCGGCTGCGCGCCATGACAGCGCAGCTCGCACACCGGGCAGATGTACAGGCAGGCGCCGCAGTGCCGGCACACTTCCGACTGCGCGCGGAAGGGACTTATCACCTTGCGGTGCAGCCCGCGGTAGGCAAAGCCAATCGCCCCGGCCATCATCTGCTCCGCACACATGCGCACGCACTTGCCGCACTGGATACAGTCCTCGAACTCGGGCGTAAGGCGCACGGCCCGGAGGCCGTAGCGGCTGGCCAGGTCCTGAATGGTTTTCGACTGCGGGCAGGTGGCGACGTAGAGCTCGAGCAGCAGGCGGCGCGCGCGCTCCACGCGCGCCGAGCGCGTGCTGACCACCATCCCCTCGTCCGCCGGCAGCGTGCAGGCGCTTTGCAGCTTGCTGCGCGGCGCGGCGCCGACTTCCACCACGCAAAGCCGGCAGGCGCCGTAAGGCTTCAGCCCGTCGTCGTGGCAGAGCGTGGGAATCTCAATCCCCAGGAAACGTGCCGCTTCCAGCACGGTGGTCCCGCGTTCTACTTCGACGTGAATGCCGTTGATCTTCAGCTTGGGCACGGTCGCCCCCTCAGGTCACCACGATCGCTTTCGGCTGGCAAACTTCCAAACAGGCGCCGCACCGGAGGCACTTGGCGTTCTGGATTTCGTGCGCGTGCTTTTTCTCGCCCAGGATCGCCTCCGAGGTGCACACCCGCACGCAGGCGCCGCAGCCGTCGCAGAGCGTGGGATCGATCCGGTAGGTGATCAGTTCCTTGCAGACTCTGGCCGGGCAGCGTTTCTCCCGGACGTGCGCCAGGTATTCCTCGCGGAAGTAGCGCAGGGTGGTCAGCACCGGGTTGGGCGCGGTCTGCCCCAGGCCGCAGAGTGAGGTCTCGCGCACCATCCAGGCGAGGTCTTCCAGGAGGCGAAGGTCTTCCTCGCTGCCCTTTCCCTGAGAAATCCACGTCAGGATCTCGCGCATGCGCTGCGTCCCCTTGCGGCAGGGGAAGCATTTGCCGCACGACTCGTCCTCTAAGAACTCCAGGAAGTAACGGGCGACGTCCACCATGCAGGTGTCTTCGTCCATGACCACCATGCCGCCCGAGCCCATCATGGAGCCCGCTTCGGTCAAGGCCTCGTAGTCGATGGGGAGATCGATCAGGCTGGCGGGAATGCATCCGCCCGAGGGTCCCCCAATCTGCACCGCCTTGAGTTGCTTGCCCCGGGGGACGCCGCCCCCGATCCCGTAGATCATCTCTCGCAGGGTGATGCCCATGGGGACTTCCACCAGGCCCGTATTGTTGATCTTGCCCACCAGCGAGAACACCATCGTGCCTTTGCTGTGCGCGGTGCCGATGGAGGCATACCAATCCGCTCCCCGGTTGATGATCACCGGGACGCTGGCCCAGGTCTTGACGTTATTGATGACGGTGGGCTTGCCCCGCAGGCCTTTCTCGGCAGGGTAAGGCGGACGGGGGTGCGGCTCGCCCACCCGCCCCTCGATCGAGGCGATCAACGCCGTCTCCTCGCCGCAGACAAAGGCCCCGGCACCCTCCACCAAGCGGATGTGAAAATTGAGCCCCGAACCCAGAATGTTCTCACCCAGCAGCCCAAACTCTTCAGCCTGCGCCAGGGCCACGCCCAGGTGTTCGACGGCCAAGGGGTATTCGCTCCGGACGTAAATGAACCCTTCGCTGGCCTCCAGCGCGTAAGCGCCGATAATCAGTCCCTCCAACACACTGTGGGGATTGCCCTCGAGCAAGCTGCGGTCCATAAAGGCCCCGGGGTCGCCTTCGTCCGCGTTGCAGATAATGTACTTGGGCCGGGCGGGATTCTTCCGGCACACCTCCCATTTCTTCCCCGTGGGGAAGCCGGCGCCTCCCCGCCCGCGCAGACCCGCGCGCTTCACCGAGTCGACGACCTGTTCGGGCGTCCCCCCCGAGAGCACTCGCGCCAGCGCGGAGTAGCCGCCTACACGCAAGTAGTCCTCGATGGCCTTGGGATCAATCCTGCCATTGTTGCCGAAGAGAATACGCTGTTGGCGGCGATAGAAGGGAACGTCCTCTTCCTTTTGGACCCGCTCGCCCGAGACGGGATCCTGGTAGAGCAGCCGCTCGACGGGGCGCCGGCCATTGCTCATGCTGGCCACGATTTCCGCGGCATCGCGCACCGCCACACGGTTGTAAAACGTTCCCTCCGGCCAGGCAATCATCACCGGCCCCTTCTCACAGAAGCCGTGACAGCCGGTGCTTTTCAGATCGATGGTGTCTTGAAGCCCCTGACGTTCGAGAATCTGGCGAAGCGTCTGCAGCACTTCGCGCGCCCCGGAGGCGGAACACCCGCTTCCGGCGCATACCGATATGCAGGGGCGAGCGGGGTCGATCGCTCGTTGGCAGGCCGTGCGGAAAGCTTCCAGTTCCTGGACCGACTGAAGATTGGGCATCTCGCGTGTCCTTTGCTAGGCGGCCGCCGGAACTGGCGCCTCGCGGTGGTACCTCCTCAGCAGGCCTCGCACTTTGGCCTGGGTTAGGTGGTGGTGGGTATCTGCATCCACGCGCACGACGGGGGCAAGCGCGCAGCAGCCCACGCAGCGCACCGTCTTCACGGTAAACTCACAGTCCTTGGTGGTGCCGGGTTGGGAGAGCCTCAACTCCTGCAACAGCCGGTCTAATACCCGAGGCGCACCGCGGACGTGACAGGCCGTTCCAAGGCAGACGTGCACAAGGTGCTTGCCGACCGGCTCCAGGCTGAAGCAACTGTAAAAAGTGGCAACGTGAAAGACCTGAATCAGTGGTACGCGCAGGCGGTCGGCGACCTCGCGCAATTTCGCTTCCGGCAGGTAGTGAAAATTAGCCTGCATGTCTTGGAGGATGGTGATCAGGTTCTCGCGCTGCGGCGATGTGGCGTGCTCCAGCCCTTTAACTCCGCTGGTTTGAGTCATGACCTCGGTTCTCCCCTTTCCCCTCGAACGAACACGCCGTCACAACCTGCGGCGCGTGCGCATCCCCCATCATTCCCGGCCGTAGACGGGAGGATGCTCGACGTCGGACGCCTCGAGTTTGTGGGTCTGCCCACAACTCGGGCAGTGCTCGATGATGATCGGCCAATGCAGAAACCCGAAGGCCTGCGGCGACATCAGCGGCACCAGCGCATGAGTGTCAGGGCATTCGAACTGCCCCACCGGGTATTCTGAACGTTTTGGGGTCGCCATAAAATTCCTTTATCCAAGCTATAAATTTTTCTGCGAGCAATTGTCCAACCAAAGGGGTTAAGTCTCAAATGCGATGCCTGTAACCCAATATATTGAAAATACATAGGTTAACTTCAAGCTGTGGGAGATTCGCGATCTTTCGGACAGATGTCGTGCAATCGCTGCGCCCCTTTCCCCACAAGGGCGTCATAAAATCGAAGCGGGTTGGAGCTGGGACGGGAACCGACAAGGGGCAAATTTTACGCTTCAGGATAGACATAATGTCTGAGAAAAAGGTGGCTCGCGTTGCCACGGATGGTGGCCGCCAGATCTCAGCTTCGGGGGGATTGCTCCTCACAGTTCCGGCCAGCGACGGGCGCGAGAGTCTAAGGTGGCTCGAAGGCGTGACTCAGGAGAGTAGCCGCGAAAGCTCGTCCAGCCGATGAAGCTCAGCATCGCTGAGGCGGAAGCGCATGGCGCCGGCGTTTTCCGCCGCCTGCGCGACGCTGGTGGCTCCCGGGATCACCACCACCGTCTCGCCATGGAAATACATCAGCCAATTGAGCGCCACCTGGGAGGGCGTGGCGCCGTGCCCGCGGGCGATCTCTTGGAGCGCGGCCAGCAAAGATCGGCTGCGCTCCAGACCCCGCCCCCGGAACGCCGCCATCCACTTCCGGGGACCCGGGCGGGAGCGGATCAGGCTGGGATCCCGGTGGAACTTCCCCGAGAGAATTCCTTGGGCGAGCGGCGAGTACGCGATGATTGTCATGCCCAGTTCCTTCGCGGCCTGAAGAATGCCGTTCTTCTCGATCCGGCGGTCCAGGAGGCTGAAGCGCACCTGGTTGGAGACGAGAGGGATTCCCCGCGCGGCCAGGGCCGCGTGCGCGGCGCGCATCTTCGCGGCGGAAAAGTTGCTGACGCCCACGGCACGGATTTTCTGTTCCCCGACCAGGTCCGCCATGGCGCGCATCTGCGCGGCCGCCGTGGCCAGGGCGAAGGGCTGGTGGATCTGGTGCAAATCGATCCCAAACGGCGCCAGGCGCGCCAGGCGCTCGTCGATGGTGGCCTTGATGTTCCCGGCCGTCCGCAGCACCGGCCACCACTTGGTGGCGACCACCACGTCCCCGTTCTTCTTGCCGGCGGCGGTCAGCGCCTTGGCGAGCGCCGCCTCGGAGCGTCCCCAGCCATAGACCTGGGCGGTGTCGAACCAGGTGATGCCCCCGGCGAGACTGGTCGTGACGATTTGAAGGACAGTCTCCTCGGGCAGTGCCGGCCAATAGCCGCCGATCAGCCCGCGCGCTCCCGAAAACTGCCAGCAGCCGAGGCCCACGGGCGAGAGGGCGATTGGCGAGCGGCCTAAGAATCGTTGCGGGGCCATGACGAGTCTTTCGGGCCCGAGGGGGCCCTCACGGCAAGCAGGCTTCCCTGAGATGCTGCGATTCTTCTGTTCAGATCTTCAGGAAAAGCTTTCGGCGGTACATCCAGAAAAGAACCAGCCAGTACGAGAGCAGCACGGCCCAACCCAGCAGGAAGGGTTCCAGTCCGGCTCCGAGAAACTGGAAGAAATGTGGGCCCAGGTTGATGCGGAACGAATCGACAAAGAAGTCTTCGAACCAGTGCGCGATCAAGTAGGCCCCGATGGAATTCATGCCGATGACCACGAGCGGGAAGGCCCACTTCCGGAAGCCTTTCACGTCGATCACCCAACTGAATCCTGCCAGAAACAGGAAGCAGAGGCCGCCGCTGAACAGCGTCCAGCTTGGCGTCCAGATGCGCTTCACCACGGGGCAGATATGGGTGAAGTGAAGGAAGAGGCCGGAAGCGATACCGATCACGGCACCGAGCAGAAGGCGTTTCATGGGAATCCGCGGCGCGGCGGCGCGCAGCCAGCGGCCCGCCACCAAACCGAGGATCATCGTGCCCAGCGTGGGAATAAAGCTGAGGGTCAAGTACCCGCCGCCGTTGTAAACGAAAGGGTTCTCGCGGGGAAGAAGGTTCAGGAACCACTGATCGAAGGCGTTACCCAGATTCGCGTTCTTATTCCAGTGCGCGGCGAAGCCCGTATAGTTGTAATGCTGATGCCAGTCGAGCGAAACCCCCACGGTCTGCCAGTCGAAGTTCGGGCCCGGCACGGGATAGAGCGCCCAGGCCAGCCAGTAGCCCGTCAGGATGACGCCGAGCGCCGTCCATTGCCAGCGCGGCGAGCGGAACCCGAGTAGGAAGAGGAACGGGTAGCCCAAGCCGATCTGCGTGAGCGTGTCTTCGAAGGTGAAGTAGGTCTGCGTGCTGTGCATGGAGCGCAGAAAAATCCCCAGGGCAATCAGCAGTAGCGACCGCCAGAGCGCATGGGCGAACAGCCGGCCGAACGTCCCGCCTTTCGCCAGGCGGCTGGCCAACGAGTAGGGCAGCGCCACCCCCACCAGAAAGGAAAACCCCGGCTGGATTGTGTCGTGCAGCGAGCAGCCGGCCCACTGCACGTGGCTCTGGTTCAACGCCAAGAACTTCCAGAACAGGCTGGCGGGGTAGGCGGCCGCGACGCGCGCGAGCTGCAGCACCTCGGCCATCATGAGGAACATGACGAAGCCGCGATAGGCGTCCACCGCCACGTTGCGCGCGACGGGCTGAGGGCTGCGGAGGGTTTCCGCGACCTGGGGTGAAGGTTCAAGAACAGTCGCCAAGCGTCACCTCTCGAACGAAGCCCAGTAGCATACACGCAATGGAAACGGCAGGGAATCCCGAATAGAGAAGTCCAACCTGCATCACCGGCCCTAAGGAGGAGGGAGTCCAGGTGAAAAGCAGCCCCGTGAGAACCTCAAGACAGTGTTATGCTGGAGAGCGACGTGGACACCGCTCTAATCCACCTCGACGGCCACATCCCCATTGCTCCGCACGAGCACGTGGCGGCGCTGTATCGCGGCCGGCCCGCGGCGTTCCGCCTGGCGCCGTTTCTGGCCGAAGGGCTTCAGCGGGGGGATCTCTGCATTTATCTGGCGCCCGCCGACTTCCAGGCGGAGATGCTCGAACGGCTCCGGGCTTCCGGCCAGAACGTGGATCGGCACCAGCAAGCCGGAAGCCTGCGGGTCTTCCATGGGATCGGAACTCTTCGGGACCTCCGCGAATTCACCCAGCAGGCCTTTCTCGAGGCGGAGCGGAGCGAAGTCCCCGCCGTTCGCTGGCTGGAGGAGGGAATCTGGCCGGAAGTCGCGGGACTCCCCATGCCCGACTTCTTCGAGTTCGATGCGTTGCTCAACTACCAGGTGAAACACTACCCCAGCGTGGCGCTCTGCCAGTACGATGTGGAGACGATCGAAGTCCGCCATCTTTTCTCCGCCATCGCCGTGCACCGCCATTTGCTGGTCGAAAGCACTCTGGTGCGGGACAATCCTTTCTATATCCCCGCGGAAAAGTTTATCCCGCTCAGTCCCGAAGAGCGCGAGCGGGACGTTCGCCAGCTCTTTCGCGAGGTGGGGTTTGATGTCAACAAGCTGCTGGCTGCCCTCGCCGGTTACGGACAGCTCCAGCGCCCCACCTCCCGCGAGCCCTAAGCTCATGTTGCTCCGCAGTCAGAAAGTGGTTTGTGCCGTGGTCGCCGGTCTGGCGGGTCTCGCGATGTTGGTCCTCGCGGCCGGGACGCCGCGGCCCGTCCCGGCGGTGCGCGTGGCCGCAATGGCGAGCCAGTTTGACGGCGCCACCGCCGTGGAATACACGCGCGCTGTCGCGGAGGGCTTTCCCGACCGCGTCACCGGCAGTGACGCTTCGCGCCGCGCCGGCGAGTATCTGCGCGCCGAGTTCGAAAAGCTCGGCTACCGGGTGGAAAGCCCCACCTTCTCGATGTGGCTCGCGGGCCAGCGCGTTCAGGGAGAAAATCTCATCGCCCATCTTCCCGGCGGGGTGCCGGAAACGATCGCCGTTATCGCTCACTACGATGGTCAGACCACCTCCCACCAGGCCGCCGAAGACAATGCTTCGGGCGTGGGAGTGATGCTGGAACTCGCCCGGGTGGCGCGCCTGCGGCCGCACCGGCGCGGGCTCATCTTCGCGGCGACCGACGCGGAAGAATGGGGAATGATCGGCGCCCGCCACCTTATCCCCTTCCTCAAGTCGCAGGGGACGGTCGCCGTCCTCTCCATTGACTACCTGAATGCCGGCTCGGCGCCCGCGCTGGAAATCAACCCTTCCGGCCAGTTCGGCGGCTACACGCCGCTCTGGCTGCGGGAACTGGTGGTGACCGCGGGGAAAGTCCAGGGCGCGCAGGTCGTTCAACCTTCCGGCCTGTGGGAATGGATCGAGCGCGCGCTCCAGGTCTCCTTTCAGGACCAGGGGCCGCTGGTGCGCGCGGGAATCCCTGCGCTCAACATCGCCACGCTCACCAAGGAGCTGGCGGCCTCACGCGCCCGATATCACACCCCTCAGGACGTCTTCCGGGATTTTGACCCCGCCTCGTTCAAGCTGCTGGGAGCAACCCTCGATCAGGCCCTTGTGACCCTCGATGACTTCACCCCTCCGGCCGGGAACGGCATGGGGGCTTTTCGACTCGCCTCCGATCGGTATCTGACGGGGGACGTGGTGTGGCTCCTCCAGGCCCTGGCGTTCGCGCCGCTCGTCTTGATGGGTGTGTATGCCGCGCAAAATCTCCTGGCGCGAAAACACCCGCCGCGGGCGCTGCTCCTCCTGACTCCCGCGGGCTGGTCGGGACCGTTATGGCTGGCGGCCGTGGCCCTCTACGTTCTGACGGCCGCCAACATTCTGAAGCGCTACGACCTCTACCCGGCCACACCCAAAGACCCCTTCCTGTACACGCTTCCTCTGGCGGTGATTCTCACCCTGTCGCTCGTCCTGGTTTTGGGCTTTGTGATCCTTCGCCGCCTGTACTCACGGTTGGAATTCCCGCCGGAGTCTTTCGCCGACCGCAAGCGGGCTCTCTTCCTCTGGGTCGCGGCCGTGGCGCTCACCGGCTTTCTCGTGAATCCGTACGCGACGGGGTTGTTTCTGGGGGTTTTCAGTTACGCCGCGGCGGTGCTGCTTCCCCCGCGCGGCATTCTGCCTCGGGCCTTGAATGCCGTCCTGCTTCTCGCCGCGCTCGTTCCGTTCTCGGCTCTCCTTTATTTCTTCGGCAAGGAAATCTTCCTGGGCTGGCGCATCTTGTGGTACCTGGTGCTGCAAACCGCCTATGGCGTCTGGTCGCCCCTTGCTGTGGCTCTCTTCCTACTCGCCGGCGCGCTGTGGGCCCAACTGTTTTGGCATTCGGTCGTGCACGCTTCTTCCTCGAGCGGTCCCCCCGGCGCCGGCTCGTAAGGACCGCGAGCTCGGGCCCGGGCAGCTCAGGGCCCGCAAGTCCCCTACAATGATTTGCTTTGCCCCCACGCGGTGTTTTATGCTGGCGCGTTGAAACTCACCATGCGGCTTCCCGAATCACATTTTCGCAGCGCGTCCGGAACCCGGCGCGATTTCCTGAAGAAGTCGCTGGCGGGGACGGTGCTCCTGAGTTCGGCCGGCTTTCTGGCCCAGTGCCAGCGCCGCCGCGGCGCGGCGCAGCGGCCTGAGGGCGCCTCGGTCTTCGCGGTGGAGGAGTTCAGCACGCTGGCCGCCTTTTGCCAGGCGATCCTCCCCGGTCCGGAAACCTCTACGGCGGTGCAGAAGGTCCCGTATCGCATCGATCAGGAAGTCCGCCACTGGGAAGCGAAAAACCAGGCCGAAGTGAAGTCGCTTCTGGCGCTGATTGAAAACGGGACGCGCTACTTCTTCTTCAGTTGGGATCGCTTCAAGGCGCTGTCCCTCGAGGACCGCCGCCGGTATCTCCGCGGGTGGGAAACCAGCCGGTTCGATTTCAGGCGCCAGGCCCTCGCGGCGCTGCGCATGCTCGCCGTGTTTTACTACTACGCCCAGGACGAAACCTGGAGCGCCATCGGCTACGACGGGCCGTGGATCAAGGCATCGGGCCATTGAATCATCGGGTCATCGGGCGATTGAGTGATTGAGGAATTGCTGGCTCCGCATTTGCCATGATCCGATGGCCCGATCACCCGATGATCCGATTCTTATGATGGTTCAGCCCAGCGACGTGAAGCACGATCTGAACGAGGCGGCGGACGTGTGCGTGATCGGCTCGGGCGCGGGGGGTGGTGTCTTCGCGGGTGAAATGGCGGAAGCGGGCCGCTCGGTTATCCTGCTCGAAGAAGGGCCGCATTACACCAAGGAGGACTTCGATCAGCGCAGTGACGACATGCTGGCACGCCTTTACGGCGAGCGCGGCTGGGCCGCCACCGAAGACCTCTCCGTGAATATCCTCTATGCGCAGTGTGTGGGCGGCTCGACGGTATGCTACTGGGCCGACAGCTTCCGCACGCCCCCGGACCGCCTGGAGCTCTGGACCCGGGAGTTTCGCCTGAAGGGCAAGAGCGAAGAAGAACTGCGCCCACACTTCGAGAAAGTCGAGAAGGCCATCAACGTTCATCCCGCGCCCCCCGAGCTTTTCAACAACAACAACTGGCTGATCAAGAAGGGAGCGGAAGCGCTCGGCTGGCAGGGCGAGGCGGTAACCCAGGCGCGCAAGGGCTGCGTGGGCTGCGGCTACGCCATGGAAGGCTGCGCCTACGACGCCAAGCAATCCATGCTGGTCACCTACGTTCCCCGCGCCTCGGAGCGGGGCGCCAAAGTCTTCTCCAGTTGCCGCGCCGAGCGCCTGTCGGTCGAGAAGGGGCGCGCCGTCGGCGTGGAGGCGCGGCTCCTCGACCCACAGAATAAGGCGCCGGGTCATCAGGTGCGCGTGCGCGCCAGAATCGTCGCCTTGGCGGGAGGCGGCGTGGGCTCGGCGGTGTTCCTGTTGCGCAACGGCACCGCCAATCACCATCACCAGGTCGGCAAGAACTTTTACACGAATCCCGGCGCCATGGCCTGGGCGCTCTTCGATCAGGACGTGCTCATGTATCGCAAGATTCCCGCCGCGTACGGCATCAAGCAGTTCCGTCAGGTGCGCGTCAACGAGCGGGGTGAGTACGTCGAAGGCGGATATCTGCTTCTGCCCAACCAGTTGCAGCCGGCCATCGCCGCCGCCGCGCTGCCCGGGTTCGGAGAGGTTCATCGCCGCTACATGCAGAATTTCCCGCGCGTGGGAGGAACGTACGCGATCCTCGACGACGAGAACACCGGCGAGATCGTGCTCGATGCCTCCGGGAATCCCGTCTTCCGCTACACGGTGCGCGGCCGCGACAAGCTCAAGACCCGGGACTTCCTGAAGAAGTCGGCGAGCGTGTTGCTGGCCGCGGGCGCCCGGGAGGTCCTCATCCCCAGCTCGCCGCCGCTGCTGATTCGCGAGACCCGCGAAATCCCGGCCATCGATTCCCTCAGCCTCGCTCCGGGCACCATGGTTTTCGGCGGGCCTCACCTGCTCGCCACCTGCCGGCGCGGTGAGGACATAACGCGTTGCGTCACCGATTCCTACGGCGAATCGCATGAAATCAAGAACCTGTTCATCGTGGACGGCAGTTCGCTCCCGGGCTCGGTCAGCGTCGATCCCTCGCTCACCATCATGGCCTTTTCCAGCCAGACTGCCCAATACGTCAACGAACACTGGCCAATGCCCTAGCGCCCGCAGACCGGCGCTACAGCGCGGTCTTTTTCGTAGAGCGTGGGGGTCCTTCAATCGCCCCGGTCAGGGAGACAGACCTTGCGTTTTGTTCTTCCCAGCATGCCCGGCGGAAGGGGCCGCTCCACGAGGGAGCCGGGGATTCTCAAAATGCGAGAATCGCTCTCTGCCGCTCCCTGCCCTATTTCCCAGCGCAGAGGTTTTCCAATCTGATACAATAAGAGATTATCTTTGAAAGAAAACCATGGACTATGATCAGCTAGGAAGTTTTCTGGAGGTGGCGAAGCTGCAGAGTTTCTCGCGGGCGGCGGAGAAGCTTTTCCGCACGCAGCCCGCGATCAGCGCCCAGGTGCGATTGATCGAGCAGGAGTGCGGCGAGAAGCTCTTTGACCGCAGCGGCAAGAAGGTGCTGCTCACGCCCGCCGGGGAGATCCTTTGCCGGTACGCCGAGAAGATGATGGGGTTGCATCGCGAAGCGCTGCAGGCGATTGCCGAGCTGAACCAGACGCCGCGCGGCAAGCTCTACATCGGCGCCAACGAGGCCACCTGCCTCTACGTGCTGCCCAAGACCTTCGCGCGCTTCAAGCAGGCGTATCCCCTGGTGCAGATCAGCATCTACCGGAACTTCAGCCACAAGATTCTGCAGAAGGTGCAGGAAGGCGCGGTGGACCTGGGCATCGTCACGCTGCCGCTGACCGCCAACAACCTCGAGGTGATTCCGGTCTTCCGCGACGAAGTCCAGGCCGTGGTGCCGAAGGCGCATCCCCTGGCCAAGAACAAGAGCGTGAGCGTAGAGGAGATGTCCCATCACCCGCTCATCCTCCCCAAGACCGGGCACACGCGCGTGGTGATCGACCGCCTGCTGCGCGCCTACCGCGATCACATCCAGATCTCCATGGAGCTGGCCAGCGTCGAGACCATCAAGAAGTTCGTGGGCGCCGGACTGGGGATTTCCCTGATCAGCCGGACCTATGCCCAGCCCGAGGTGGCGGCCGGCGTGCTGAAGCTGATCCCGCTGGAAGGCCAGAAACTCTACCGCGAGCTGGGCCTCATTTACCGTCGGGACCGATACCTCTCGCTTCCCGCCAAGGTTTTCATCGAGGTCGTTCGCGAATCCACCAAGAGCGCCAATTCCGGCTCCACGATTACGACGACGATTACGCGCTAGCGGACCGGAGCGCGGTTCCAGCCTCCGGTTCGCTCAAGTGGCGAGAGCCGTGTTCTCCGCCCGCAAGGGCAGGGACAGATGGTGAAGGAAAATCCAGTACCGGGTAAAAGCAGGAAGCCGCTGCTGGTGATGAAGTTCGGCGGAACTTCGGTGGGCAATGCCGAACGCATGAAGAACGTGGCGGAGATTGTGGCCGAACACGCGCGCCACGCCGAAGTCGCCGTGGTGGTCTCAGCGATGGGCGGCGTCACCGACATGCTGATTCGCGCCGCCACGGAGGCCGCCCAGGGCGACCGCGAGCACTACAAGAACGTTCGGCGCGAGCTGGCGCACCGCCATCGCGAAGTCGCCGACCAGCTCCTCGCCCCGGCCGAGCAGGCCATCGTGCTGCCCCGGCTCGCCGAGCAGGTCGGTGCCTTCGAGAACCTCTGCGCGGGATTCTCCATGGTCCGCGAGGTCACCCCGCGCGCCATGGACACGCTCTCGAGCCTGGGGGAGGTCATGTCCGCGAGCCTGGTGGCGGCGATCCTCCGCTCCCAGGGCGTGCCGGCCGAGGATGTGGACGCCACCGAGCTCATCGTCACCGACGAGCACTTTGGCAACGCCACGCCCCTGTTTGAGGAGACCAACGCCAAGACGCGCCAGCGCCTGGCGGGCCTGCGCCGCCGCGGCGCGGTCCCCGTGGTCACCGGATTCCGCGGGGCCACCCGCTCCGGCCTCTGCACGACGCTCGGTCGGGGCGGGTCGGACTACAGCGGCACCATCGTGGGCGCCGCGCTCGACGCCGACGAGGTCTGGATCTGGACCGACGTGGACGGCGTCATGACCGCCGACCCGCGTCTGGTCCCCGAAGCGCGCATCATCCCCGAGGTCTCCTACCGCGAGGCCATCGAGCTCTCCTTCTTTGGCGCCAAGGTGCTCCACCCCAAAACCATCCAGCCCGTGATGAAAAAGAAAATCCCGGTGTGGATCAAGAACAGCTTCAACCCGTCGTGCCCCGGGACGAAGATCGTTCCTGCCGCGCCCGACGGACATCCGGGGGTGAAAGCGATCACCTCCGTGAGCAAGGCCAGCCTGATTACGGTGAATGGCCGGGACATGCTGAGCTTCCCCCAGCTCGCCGCGCGCGTTTTCGGGGCGCTCAGCCTCGAGGACATCCCCACGCTGATGGTGACGCAATCCTCCGCCGAAAACGTCGTGTGCTTTGCGGCGCACGATGCGGACCTCAAGCGCGCCAAGACCCGGCTCGAGAAGGCCTTCGAGCTCGAGATGCTCCACGACCGCGTGGCCGCCATCGAAGTGATGCACAACGTGGCCATCGTCGTGGCCATCGGCGAGAACATGAAGGGCACCCCGGGCATCGCCGGGCGGGCGTTCGGCGCGCTCGGCCGCCGCGGCATCAACATCATCGCCATTGCCCAGGGTTCGTCGGAACTCAGTATCTCGTTCGCAGTGAAGTCACCGGACGTGAAGGAAGCCGTGAAGGCAATCCATGAGGAGTTTAAGCTGTGACTGACGGTCGAGGACTCAGGATTCAGGATTTAGGATCTAAGCCGCCTTTCCTAAATCCTGAATCCTAGATCCTGAATCCTGGCTGCTATGTCCTCCGCCTACCTCCAATGCATTGAAGCCTCCTGCGCCCGCCGGCAGGACCCGAAAAAGGAAGCGCACTCCTGCGCCGACTGTGGCGGCCTGCTGGAGGTCAAGTACGAATTCGATCCTTTCGACCCGGAAGCGCAGCGCACGAGCTGGCACCAGCGCCGCCTGAGCGGCGAACCCATCGACCGCAGCGGCGTGTGGCGTTTCCGCGAACTCATCCCGTTCGTCGAGCCGGGGGACCGCATCATTTCGCTCTCCGAAGGTTCCACGCCGCTGGTCGGAACGCGCCGCACGGGCTGGTGGGCCGGGCCCGTCCACCTCACCATCAAACACCAGGGCAATAATCCCACGGGCTCTTTCAAGGACCTGGGCATGACGGCCTGCATCACCCGCGCGGCGTCCCGGGGCGTGCGCATGGTCGCCTGCGCTTCCACGGGCAACACTTCGTCTTCCATGGCGGCCTACGCGGCGCGCGCGGGCTTGAGGGCTGTGCTCTTTGTGCCCTACCGGCAGATTTCCGCGGCGAAGCTGGCCCAGGCGCTCGATTTCGGCGCGCTGGTGGTGGAAGTGGGCGACACATTCGACGAGGCGTTCCGGCTGCTGCGTGAGATCGCGCCGGAGCTGGGGCTTTACCTCGTGAACTCCATCAATCCCTTTCGCATCGAAGGCCAGAAGACCATCGTGGCGGAGATGCTGGAGCAGCGTGCCTGGCGCCCCCCCGACTACATCGTGGTGCCCGGAGGCAACCTGGGCAACGCCTCGGCCATCGGCAAGGGCCTGCGCGAACTGAAAGAGATGGGATTCATCGAGAAGGTGCCGCGCGTGGTGGTGGTGCAGGCCGCGGGCTCGAATCCCTTCTACCAGATGTTCTCCTCGCGATCGGCGGAGCTCACTCCCATCGCGAGCCCCAACACGGAGGCCACCGCCATCCGCATCGGCCATCCGGCCAATTGGAAGAAAGCCCGGCGCGTGCTCGAATGGACGGGCGGGTTTTGCGAATCCGTCAGCGACGAGGAAATCTTCGAGGCCAAGGCGATGCTCGCCGAAGACGGCGTTGGCTGCGAGCCGGCCTCCGCCTCGACCGTGGCGGGCGTCCGCAAACTCGTGCGCGCCGGAAAGATTCCCTGGCACGCCGACATCGTCTGCGTCCTGACGGGCAACCAGCTCAAGGATACCGAGTACATCATGCGCCACCGGCCCGAGACCCAGGAGACGCCACAGCGCCTGCGCGTCGAGCCGGACCTGGACACGCTGCGACGCGCGCTCGAGAAGGCGCTGGCGGTGACGGTGTAGCGCCGGCCTTCAGGCCGGCACATGGGATGCCGGGCTAAAGCCCGGCGCTACGAGCCTAAGCCTATGGACGAGACCTTGCGCCGCGAAGTCCGCCTCTTGACCACGCGCCTGGGCGCGATTGTGCAGGAGCAGTGCGGCCCCAAGGTCTTCGAGGCGATTGAAAATCTCCGCACCCTCGCCAAGCAGATCCGGCAGAAGCTCGATCCGGACCTTCTGCGCGCCGAAGAGCAACAGGTCAACCGGCTGACGCTCGCCCAGGCCGCCGATGTCGCGCACGCCTTCAGCCTGTTCTTCCACCTCGTCAACCTCTGCGAGGAGCGTCAGCGGGTGCGCCGCATCCGCGCTTACGAAGAGCGCGAGGACGGCGGGCCGATGACGCTGCGGCACACCTTCAACGAGGCCCGCCGCCACCACATCCCCCACGAGGCGGTGAAGCAGTTGCTCGCTTCCATTCACATCGAGCCGGTGCTGACGGCGCATCCCACCGAGGCCAAGCGCCGCAGCGTCTTCAACCACGTGCTGCGCCTGGGCCGGACGCTGGAGACGCTCCACGCGGCGCCGAGCGCCGTGGCACAACGTGAAATCGATCCCTGGATCGAAGCCCTGTGGCTGACCGACGAGGTCCGCGAGCGCCCCGTCACCCCGCAGGTGGAAATCGAGAACTCCCTCGTCTTCCTCGAGCGGACCATTTACGACCTGGCGGGCATCTTCTGGGAAAAGTTCCGGGAGGAGCTGGCGCGCTTCGAGGCGCGGCTCCAGACGCCGCCGTTCCTGCGCTTCGGCTCGTGGGTGGGCGCAGACCGCGACGGCAATCCCCACGTCACGCCCCAGACCAGCCTCGAGGCCGCCGAGGAGCAGCGCCACAGCATCCTGCGCTATTACCGCCAAAGCGTGCAACGGCTGCTGGGGCTGGCTTCGTTCCCGGTGCGTGACCCGAGGCTGGAGCGGGAGATCCGGCGCGACCTGGAGCGCGACATGAGGCGCTATCCCGCCACGCGCGCTTTCGAGAACCTCGATCAGCCCCACGAGTACTACCGGCGCAAAGCCCGTGTGATGATCTGGCGGCTGGAGCGCACGCTGGCGCGCGCCCCCGGCGCCTATGCAACCCCCGCGGATTTTGAGCGCGACGTCTATTTGCTCGAACGCCTGCTGGCAGCGCATCCCAGCCCGCGCATCGCGCGCCTGGGCCCCGCGCGGCTGCGGACGGCGATTCAGGTTTTCGGCTTCCACGCCGCGGGGCTGGACTTTCGCCAGCACGCGTCGGCGACCCGCGCCGCCGCGGGTGAAATCCTGCGCCGCGCGCGCCTGCCCTCCGGCGCCCGCAGGGCTCAGGAGGGCCTGCCGCTCGATCCCGCGGCAGCCCGGATCGAGGCCATCCAGAGACTGCTCTCGAAGCCACCCGTCCGCGGCTCCTTCTCGGCGGCCACCCGGGGGACGATGGACGAATTCCGCGTGATGAAGGAAATCCAAAAGCGGCACGGCGAGCCCGCCGCGCCGCACTACATCCTCAGCATGACGGCAAGCGCTGCCGACGTCTGGGACGTCCTGCTGCTCGGAAAGCAGGCCGGCCTCGTGACCTCGCGCGGCGGAAAACTCCGCTCGTCCTTCGATGTGATTCCGCTGTTCGAGACCCTCGAAGATCTGGAAGCCTGCCCGGAAATCCTGGAAGAGCTTTTCGGCGACCCGGTGTATCGCCGCGTCCTGCGCTCCCGCAAAGACTTCCAGGAAGTCATGCTCGGCTACTCCGACTCCGTCAAGGACGGCGGCTACGTGGCCGCCAACTGGGCCCTGTTCCGCGCCCAGAAGCGTCTGGCCAGGGTGGCGGAGAAATTCGGTGTGCGGCTCAGCCTTTTCCACGGCAAAGGCGGGACCATCGACCGCGGCGGCGGGCAGTCGCACCGCAGCATCCAGGCGCAACCGTCCGCGGCGCCCGGCGGGCGGATTCGCATCACCGAGCAGGGCGAAGTCATCTCGCTGAAGTACGCCAACCTCGACATCGCGCGCCGGAACATCGAGCAACTGGTGACCGCCGTGCTGGACGCGCACCTGCTCCACTTCAAGCGCGTGCAACAAGCGCTGGTCCCCGAGTGGGAGCACTACGCGGAGGAGCTCGCGGCCGCCAGCCGCAACTTCTATCGCCAGCTGGTGTACGAGACGCCGGAGTTTCCCCAGTACTTCCGCCAGGCCACGCCCATCGACCTCATCGAGCAGTTACGCCTGGGCTCGCGGCCCAGCCGGCGTTTTCGCACCGACGACCTCCGCGACCTCCGCGCCATCCCCTGGGTCTTCGCCTGGACGCAGTCGCGCCACTTCCTGCCTTCCTGGTACGGCGTCGGACACGCGCTCGAAAAGTTCATCGCCAACCATGCTCCCCACGGGCTCGACCGCCTGCGCGAGATGTACCAGGGCTGGCCCTTCTTCGATGTGCTGATCAACAACGCGGAGATGTCACTGGCCAAAACCGACCTCTACATCGCCGAGCGCTACGCCGCCCTGGTCCGCCCGCAGGAACTCGGCCAAAGCGTCTTCCGCCGCATCCGCGAGGAGTACGAGCGCAGCGTTCGCCGAGTGCTGGAGATCTGCGGCCACTCACAGCTCCTCGGACGCCAGCCCGTGCTGGCGGAGTCCATCCGCCTGCGCAACCCCTACGTGGACCCCCTTAACTTCCTCCAGCTCCGCTTCCTCGCCGAATGGCGCCGCTCCCGCCGGACCGACCCGGAGTTGTTACGCCTCCTCCAAATCACCGTCGGCGGTATTGCCTTCGGAATGAAGAGCACGGGGTAGCTTTTTCAGGATGACGAGTTATAATCCCCTTGACTAATGGGCAAGAACAAGGACCTTCGAAGAGGAATCGCCGGTCAACTCAGAACGATTGGGAAACACCAGGCCAAGATCGAGCAGGAATTGAAGAAACCTACACCCAATATGGTCCTGATCCGGAAATGGGAGAAGGACATTGACATTGCTCGCAGGAGAGTGCGACAGTTGGAAGAGCGACTGGAGAGATGACCTATGCCGAAGTCAAAGGCACCCTCGATCCCAGACACAGGCACCTGCCGGATTCTCCTGGAAGAGTACCTGGAGATGCTCCGGGATGCTGAGCGTCAAGTAAAAAAGGTGCTCTCCCTGAATCCCGCCAAAGAAGAGTATTGGGATGCTCTAGCTGACCTTGACCCGCTCCTGACGCAGATAGAAAGCAGCTCGAACAGCCTCCAGGAAGAAAGCCTGAACCTTCTCGACCAGCTCCCCGAGGACTAGGCACGCCACGCACAATTCCGCGCTTGACCAGGGCTCAGGTGTTCTGGCTTTCGACGAGTTCGCGGGCGCGCTCGGCGGCGCGCACCACGGCCTTGATGAGGGTCACGCGCAGGCCGCCTTCCTCGAGCTCGATCAGCCCATCAATGGTGCAGCCAGCGGGTGTGGTGACCACATCTTTCAATTTGGCAGGATGTTCTCCGGTGTGCAGCACCAGCGCGGAAGCGCCGAGGAGCGTCTGTGCGGAAAGTTCCGTGGAGAGTTCGCGCGGCAAACCCAGCTTCACGCCACCTTCCGCGAGCGACTCGATAATCAGGTAGACGTAAGCCGGCCCGGAAGCCGACAGCCCGGTGATGGCGTCCATGTGTTTTTCGTCCACCACCACGGTGCGGCCCATGGAGCTGAAGATTTGCTGGGCGAGTTTCACATCGTCCTTCGTGGCGTGCGTGCCGGCGGCCAGCGCGGTCATGCCGTGACGGATCAGGCAGGGGGTGTTGGGCATGGCGCGCACGACGCGGGCCGGATGCCCCAGCTCGCGCTCGATGAGCGCGGTCGTCACCGAGGCCGCGGCGGAAATAATCAGCGCGTCTTTGCGGAGTTTCTTGCGGACGTCGTGCAGAAAACCCTTCACCTGCTGCGGCTTCAGGCAAATCAGAATCAGGTCGGCGCCCGCGACGGCCCGGCGGTTCTCCGTATGGGCTTTGACGCCGTACTTCTCCGCCAGCGCGTCCGCGCGCGGCTGATGCGCCACCGTTGCTTCCACCCGGCTGGCGGGGAGAAGTTGAGAGCCGAGCATGCCGAGCAGCAAACCTTCGCCCAGCTTTCCGGCTCCAATCAAGGCGAGCTTCTTGACGTGCAAGTGGGCGTCCTTGGTTGGAGCGCCCCGATGCGTGGAATCGGTTTCTGCTTTCATGGGTTTTCCTCAAGCGCACGGGCGAGACGCCCGTGCTACCTCCGTGCCTGCGCCTGCGCCGCGGTCGCTTCTTCTTTCGAGGTCTGGATCCAGGGCATCATTTTGCGGAGCTCGGTGCCGACTTTCTCAATGATGTGCCCCGCCGCCTGGGCGCGCATCGCGAGGAACCGCTGGCGTCCTTTCGTGTTCTCCTCCATCCACTCGCGCGCGAAACTGCCATTCTGGACTTCCGCCAGGATCTTCTTCATGCTGTCGCAGACGTGCGCGTCGATCACCCGCGGTCCGCGCGTGTAGTCGCCGTACTCGGCCGTATCGCTGACCGAATAGCGCATGTACTTGATGCCGCCCTGGTAGATGAGGTCCACGATGAGCTTCAGCTCATGGAGGCATTCGAAGTAGGCAACCTCGGGCTGGTAGCCCGCCTCGACCAGGGTTTCAAAGGCCGTGGTGACCATCGCCGAGACGCCGCCGCACAGCACCGTCTGCTCACCGAAGAGGTCCGTCTCCGTTTCTTCCTTGAAGGTCGTGCGGATCACGCCCGCCTTGAGCGACCCCACGCCTTTGGCGTAGGCGAGCGCCGTCTTCTCCGCCTGCCCGGAAGCATCCTGCTCGATGGCCAGAAGCGAAGGCACGCCAACGCCCTCGACGAACAGCTCGCGCATGCGGTGGCCCGGCGACTTGGGCGCGATCATGATGACGTCCACATTCTTGGGCGGAACGATGAACTTGAAGTGGATGTTGAATCCGTGCGCGAAGAGCAGCGCCTTGCCCGCCTGGAGCTGGGGCTCGATGGCCTCCTTGTAGAGCTGGGCCATGGGCGGGTCGGGAACGAGCAGGGCGATCAAATCGCCGCGCCGCGCGGCTTCCGGGGGCTCGAAGACTTCCAGCTTCTGCGCTTGGGCCTTGGCGCGCGAGGCGCTCGACGCCGCCAGGCCGATGATGACCTTCACGCCGCTGTCCCGCAGATTGAGGGCATGCGCGTGCCCCTGGCTGCCGTAGCCGATGACGGCCACCGTCTTCCCCGCCAGATCCTTGAGGTTTCCATCCGACTCGTAATAAACTTTGGCCATTCGATCCTCCCCCCGAGCGAAGCATGAACCGGGATTGATCGACCCGAACGCCCGCCGGCGCCGGGTCATGGTTCCTCACGTTGAAATCATCGCGGTAATCTTACGAAGCCTGAGCCCCCACCAGGTCCTGATGCGGGACGCGGAGGGTGGTCTTGACGCGGGCAAAGGGCAGAAACTCGGGCTCGCCCGGGCGCGCTACCGCGCGGCGCCGGCTCGCCGCCGGAACTTCCAGGAGATACTTCCCGTGACTGGCAAAAATCAGCTGGGACTCGGGGAAGGCTTCAAGGACCTGGGCCACGCGCGAGGTGGCCGGGTCGGCGTCAAAGAAAATAAAGGAAGCGTCTTCCGAGCTTTCGTGGCGGTAGTACGTGACGTGCTGCACGCCCTCCATCCGGCGGAGGAAATTGAACACGTGGTCCACGTCGGATTCGGGAGAATCCAGCACCGCCATCATCGAGAAGCCCGAAGGCCTGGCCGCCATGGCGAGAGTGGAAATCTTCAGACCCTTCCGGCGAAAGGCGTTCAACAGCCGGCAAGACGTGATCAGGTCGTTGTCGGTCTCGAGCGTCACCAGCCACTGCATAACGGACTCCTCGCT
>Ga0315268_10001486_pt1 | contig 26994 bp, 17 predicted proteins | sample C1_top_MG_FD_204535 | JGI IMG/M metagenome (GOLD analysis project Ga0315268, IMG submission 204535) | Sediment microbial communities from Yellowstone Lake, YNP, Wyoming, USA - C1_top | ecosystem: Environmental > Aquatic > Freshwater > Lake > Sediment | place: USA: Wyoming | collected 2017-08-01
TCTCGGCCAGGGTGGTGGCGGCTTGCTCGCCTCCCTCCAAATTCGCCCGGCCCTCCTCGAACCGCCTGTAGGCCAGGGAGACCCATTCGGCAGCCTCGACGGGCAGCCCCTCCTCAATCCCCTCGGGGGAATAGTAATCCCTCAACAGTTCGGCTATCGCCCCGGCCAGGCTGGCGAAACGCCCCGCCTTGATAGGCAACTGGGCAAAGGACAATTGCGGCAAACCTTGAAGCGCGCGCGCTTGCAGGGCCTCATCGTCCGCCAGTTCCAGCGTGGCTGTGATCTCTCCTTTGGCTCGCTCTTGCAGCTCGAACAGTGCGCGGTAGAGCGCGTAATAGGAAGCCAGGTCAGGCTCCCGTTGCGCGGCCTCCGCCAGCGCCTCTGATATTGTCAGCATCTGCTAATCTCCTGGGAACACAAAGGGCAAGGGCCTGTGCGACCCTTGCCCCTTGTCCACTGACTACTGGTCTACTGGCCGGCTTGCTCAGTGCGCTTTCGCCGCTGCTTCGTGGTGCGCCACCGGCAGATACTTGTTAGCCAGCATATAGGCCAGCACACCACCCGAGACGACGGCGATGGAGATGGCAAACTCCATCCAGTGAGGGAAGTAAACTGTGCCCGGTCGTGGCGCCAGCCCCAACAGGCTCACGTTGAAGCGGTTGAGCACCAACCCCAGGACGACCAGCACCGCGCTCCAGAACAGCTTGTTCCTGCTTTGCCTCACGCTGGGCATTGCGAGGAGGACAATCGGCGCGATCACCCCGCCGATAATCTCCACCAGCCACAGGATGCTCTGCAGCGTCCCGGAAAAAGCCAGCCCCAGTTCTCCGGCCACCAGCACGTCTCCCAGCTTCACCACCAGGTAGAGGCCCAGGATGTAGGGGATCGCCCTGCCCAGGCCGGCCAGGACATCCTGGCTCACCTCATGGCCCAGCCCCTTGGCGCTGAGCGTTGACTCGACAATCGTCATCGCCAGCCCCACGCTGATTGCCGAAAGGAGAAAGAGGAGCTGGATGATCGGCGTGTACCACAGAGGATTCAACGAGTAGTCCATCATCAAGAACATTGACCCCAGAGAGGACTGGTGCAACGTCGAGAGGACGATGCCGATGATCACCAGAGGGATCTGGTACGTCCGGATGACTTGTAGGGGGACATCCAGGTTGAACCGCTCAAAGACCACCGGGCTAAACTCGAGGGCTAACACCGCAGTGTAAAGTATCACGCACCACCCCACCTCGAACAGGGGAGAATGGAGGTTCCAGTAGATGAGGATGTGCCAGAGGCGCCAGGGTTGGCCCACGTCTACCAGCAGGGCAAAGATCACCATCAGGTAGCCCAGGAACGCGGTCAGGATCGCCGACCTCACGATGGGGTAATACTTTTTCAGGTTAAAGATGTAGACGGTTGCCGCTATGGTGAACCCGCCGGCAGCCAGCGGGACGCCGGTGTACAGGTCAAAGCTGATCCATAGCCCCCACGCGCGGCCGTCGCTCAGGTTCGTGACCGCCCCCAGCCCGTAGGCGAAGCGATAGATGGCCACCGCGAGACCAATGACGATCAACACGACCAGGATGGAAGTGCCGATAGGGAATGAACGTTTCTTTGCTGTTGTTGCTGTCATCTCGTATTTCTCCTCATTCCTTTTGACTGCCGGCTTTGGCCTGGCTCATCTCGATCCGACGTTTGGTGAACCAATAGATGCCGCTCATAGCAGCCGCCACGGCCAGCAGCGCCGGCGGAACGACAACCAGCGCGGCGATTTCAGAATCGGCGGTCACTGGCGCAGTCCCCAAGGCACGCAGGCCGAGTTGGTCGAAGGGGATGGCCGACAGGTAGAGGATCGAAGTGCCGCCGGCCTCCTCTTTGCCGTACACGTGATTCACATACTTGCCCGGATTCTTGGCGATCCGCACTTCCGCCTCGGCGATCAGTTTGTCCCGCTCGCCAAAGCGGATGGCCCCCGAGGGGCACGTCTTGGCGCAGGCCGGCGTCAACCCGCTGTCCAGGCGGTCGGCGCAGAAAGTGCACTTGCGGATAAAGGGCACCGGCTTGTTCCACTCAAAGGTCGGTATGCCAAAGGGGCAGGCCACCATGCAGTAGCGACAGCCGATGCACCTGCTGTCGTCATATACCACAGGGCCTTCGTCCAACTTGTGCAACGCACCCACCGGGCAGGCCGCGGCGCACGCCGGGTGCTCGCAGTGCATACAGGCTCGCTTGAGAAACACCCACGCCACCTGGTCGCCCTGCTCAATTTCGCGGTACTCGATGTTCGTCCACGTGGTGGCCGAAAGGGCCGGCGGGTTTTGATAAGAGCCGGTGTTGCGCGTCTTGCTCCCCGGCAGATCGTTCCACTGCTTGCAGGCGACCGAGCAGCCGCGGCAGCCGATGCACATCGTCGCGTCAATTAGCATTCCATATTTGTTCATTATTGTCACCTCGCTAGGCTTTCCGCACGTCCACGAGGAACGCCTTGTATTCTGGGATCATCGTGTTGCCATCGCCGACGTGGGGCGTCAGATCATTGGCGACCGGCCCCGTGGCCAGCCCTTGCCAGCCAAAGTGCCACGGCATCCCGATTTCGTGAACCTTCTTGCCGTCCACCGTCAGCGGCTTGAAGCGCGCCGTCACCACCGCCACCGCTTCAATCTGCCCGCGCGCTGAGGTCACCACCACCTTGTCGCCACCGCGGATGCCTTTTTCTTGCGCCAGCTCTTTGCCGATCTCGATAAAAAGCTCCGGCTGGGCTTCGGCGAGCCAGGCGAGATTGCGCGACATCGCTCCAGCCTGCCAGTGCTCCACTATTCGGTAGGTGGTGCAGACAATCGGGAACTTGTCGGCCGTGCTGACCTTGTCGCCAATGTCCTTGTCCTTGTCGGTGGCCCAGACCTTGACCACCGGGTTGTTCTGTAGACCAGAGACGACATTCTTGACAGGCGACTCGATCGGCTCATAGTGCTCAGGCAGCGGCCCTTCGTTGAGGCCCTTGGGCGCAAAGAGCCAGCCTTTGCCGTCGGCCTTCATAATGAAGGGATCGGTGCCCGCTTGGGCCGCGAGGCCCACGCCGACAGGATTGGCTTTGGCGTCGGGAGCTTTGGTGGCAGCAAAGTCCGGCACGTCATAGCCGGCCCACTTGCTCCCCTCCTTGTCCCACCAGATGACCTTTTTGCTCTCGCTCCAGGGCGTCCCATCTGGCCGAGCCGAGGCGCGATTGTAGAGGATGTGCCGATTGGCCGGCCAGGAAAAGCCCCAGTAAGGATACAGGCCCAGGTCGCCGGGGTCTTTTTGGCCGCGCCGCTTGGAGGCTGGCGATGTCTTGCCTTCGCCGTCGTCGGCTGGCGCAAAGTAGCCAGAATAGATCCAGACCCCGCAGGCGATGGCGTCCGGATTGGCCGCGCTGGCGATGGTGGCAAAGCCGGGGATGACCTTGCCTTTTTCTACCAGCACCTTGCCGGTCGCGTCTACCACGTTCTCCAGGGCGTACCCATTGATCTCTTGCGCCACCTTTTCCACGTCCGGCGGGTCGCCATAGTCCCACACCAAGTCGAGGATCGGGCGATCTTTGGCGTCAGTGGAACCCTTGTAAAGCTCCTTGAGCGCCTTGACGAACTGGGTAAGAATCCAGATGTCCTCTTTGGCGACGCCAGGCGTCCCCGCCACCTTGGTCCGCCACTGGATGCGCCGGCCGCTGGTGACGATGCTGCCAGCCTTTTCCATCGCGTCTGCGGCGGGCAGGAGGAACACTTCGGTTTGAATGTCCTTGGGGTTCACGCCAGGCGCGCGCCAGAAGGAGGCCGTTTCCGTCTCAAACAGGTCCATCACGACCATCCACTTGAGCTTGCCGAGCGCCTGACGCTCGAACCGGGCATTCGGGCCGCCCACGGCCGGGTTCTGGCCCATGGCGATCAGCCCCTGGAGCTTACCGGCATACATCGCTTCAAAGAGCGAAATCCAGGAATAGTTGCCGCTGGATTTGGAGATGTAGCTGAACGCGTAGTCGTTCTCTTTGGTCGCGGCAGCGCCGAACCAGGCTTTCATCATCGTCAGGAAAAAGCGGGGGCCGTTCGACCAGTAAGAGGTGGCGTCGAACTTGGCGTTGTAGGTCTTGAGGTCCGGCTGTCTATCGGTGGGGAGGCCCAGATAACCCGGCAGGTCTCCGAACAGGAGAGCCATATCCGTCGAGCCTTGCACGTTCGACTCGCCGCGCAGCGCGTTCACTCCGCCGCCCGGCATGCCAATGTTGCCCAGTAGCAGTTGGAGCACCGCCATCGCCCGTACGTTTTGAGTGCCGACCGTGTGCTGCGTCTGGCCCATCGCGTAAAGGATGGTGCCGGATTTATCCTGCGCGCCGGTGGCGCAAAACAGTTTGGCGACCTCGAGGAATTTTGCTTTGGGCGTGCCGCAGACGCGCTCGATCATCTCGGGCGTGTAACGGGCATAGTGCTTTTTCAAAAGCGCAAAGGCGCAGTTCGGGTCGTCGAGGCTGGCGGCTTGCTTGGGCACGCTGGCTTCTTTTTCGACTTCCACTTCGTTGCCCGCAGCATCCTTTTCCTTGACCTTGACCTTGACTTTTTCGGTCTGGTATTGCCAGGTCGCGCCGTCGTAAACCTTCGTGTCCTTATTGAAGCCAGAAAAGTAGCCGTCGAGATCAGCCGGGCCTTTATAGTCCGGGTTGATCAGGGTCAGCGCGTTGGTGTAGGCCTTGACGTACTCTTCGTTGTACAGATTGTTCTGGATCGCGTAATTGATCAGCCCGCCGAGAAAAACAATGTCGGTGCCGGAGCGCAGCGGCGCGTAGAAATCGGCAGTCGCCGCAGTGCGGGTGACGCGCGGATCCACGACGACGAGCTTGGCGCCGCGCTCGCGCGCTTTGTTGATCCAGATCAACGAGGCGGGGTGATTCTCCGCCGGGTTGCTGCCGATGACGAGGATGCAATCGCTGTTCTTGATGTCCAACCAGTCGTTGGTCATGGCACCGCGGCCATACGTGGGGCCGAGACCGGCCACCGTAGCCGAGTGTCATATCCGTGCCTGGTGTTCGAGGTACGCCAGCCCCAGCGCGCGAGAAAACTTGCTCGCCAGGTAACAGTCCTCGCTGTTGTTGGCCGCGCCGCCCAGCCAGGCGACGCCTTCGGTGCGGTTGACAGTTACATCCTTATCGCCCACTTTAAAGGTCGGCACAAAGGTCTCGTCGCGCGACTTTTTGATCCGCTTGGCGATCTCGCCGACCGTCCACTCCCAGCTCTTTTCTTCCCACTTGTCCGAGCCGGGCGCGCGGTACATGACCTTGCCCAGGCGCAAGGGGCTGGTGGAGAGTTGACGAACGGAGACGGATTTGGGGTCGAGGGCGCCGCGGTTGATGGGATTCTCGGGGTCTCCCTCGACGTTGATAAAGTGCCCGTGCTCGTCGGCGGCGGTGATCAGTCCGCAGCCGCACGAACAGTAGGGGCAAATCGTGGCTTTCTCGCCGACTTGTTTGTGCAGCGGAAAGCGAGCGGCGACGGTCGCCGCCGGAAGGCGGGGAAGCAACATCCCGCCAGCAGCGACTCCGCCGAGTTTCATAAACTCCCTACGACTGAGTTCCATGCGGAATAACCTCCCTGAATTTGAAATGGTGGGGTGACTCTTACAAAAACAGGATCATCTGGCAGATAAAGTCATCAACACCTCCGTCTATGACGAATGACAAAAGACAAATGCCAAACGATTAATGGCGAAATTCGCCTTCTTTACTCTTGCGCGCTTTCTGGTTGTCGGCGCGCCGGGTCCCCTTGAAGGGGAGAAAGGGGGCCTTCTCGCCGCTCGGCTTGCCCTGAACAAGCTGCATGCGTCAAAGAAGGAACCGTTTCTTGAGCTGCGAAAGCAAAGCCTCAACAGGCAACTACTCGGCCAGCGGCTCAATCCTTACCACAAAGGCTTTTGGGTAAAGCGTTGTCAACCAACAGGAATACTGGGTGTCTCTGTGCCTAGGCCAGAAACAGGAACAGCCGGACCAGCTACCTCAATAGCCACGCAGGTAACCGTCTCACGGACACCTGGGGTGCCCCGGATGACGCTGGAGACGATTCTACCTAGCTCGCCAAGGTCTGCTCCCTCGATCGTGGCGACGATGTCATACGGGCCAAAGGTAAAGTCGGCGCCACAGATGTACCCAGTGCTGCTCCGGGTCCTGACGTTTCGCAACATCTTGACCACGTTGAGTTCTTCGCCGATGTCGGTGTTGATCAGCACGTACCCTTTCATGAGATTTCTCCTTTCGCATAGGATGAAATGTGCTCAATATAGAGCGGACCCTTTTGTCAAGACATCAGGTGGCCCAGTTTAAGGATAGGTTTTTCACCTGCCTTATTGCCCGACATGGAAGAGCGCGGGGGAGACAAGATGCCATCGTAGGGGCGGAAGGTTCGGCGGGCAACTGCGCTCTTTCAGTTGTCCAACGAATCCACAGCCCCGGCAAACTGTTTGGGCGCGGTGTCCCTCCTTGCCGAACTACACCTCGGCCGGTGTCTCATAGTCCAATGCATGACGTAGCCGCTCGTGATCGTGCAAGTCAAGGTAACAGGTGAGACCCATATGTGCTGCTTTGGGATGCCATAAGGTCGTTCAGGTAGACGTCTTTATGCTTGACTGTGCCCCAAAGCTGCTCGGTAAAGATGTTGTCCAGGGCACGCCCCTTGCCATCCATGCTAATCTGAACCTGAGCGCCCTGGAGCAGATCAAGGTACTGCGGGCTGCTGAAGTGGCGGCCCTGATCGCTGTCTCATTTTGGGCCGTTTCAGTGTCCAGCATTGGCATTTATTATAATATATTTTGCCTGATATTGCAATTTCGCCTGGTTTCTGGGTGCGAAACTCCGAAGACGGGGCCGCCCTGCAGGTTGTTCGGTAGTTTTGCACCGACTGGTCCAACCGCTTGGTGTCATTCTCGCGGGTGGCTTTGAACCTTGACAACATAAAGAAACCCAATTCCTGTCGGTGTAGTACAGGGTTTGTGCCCAATGTCACTAAGGTTTGCTCGGAGTCGAGGCTTTCAGCCGGGTTTGTGCCCGTTCGCCCACAAGGGGCCGGGCTGCTTTCCCGACCGTTGTGAGCAAATGGACATCCGTTGTTCACCGTAGTATAATCTACGCAGCCAAGAAACTGCACCAGCCTTCCTGGTGAGAGGCAATGATGGCTCAACCCTCTGCCGATCGTTTGGCTTTGCTGTATCGTGTCTCACAAGCCTTCAACTCATCGCTTGATTTGGATGAGGTATTGAGGCGCGTGATGGACGAGGTGATCGCCGCGACGCGCGCCGAGCGCGGCTTTTTGATGTTGCCGGATGCCGAAGGTCGTCTGGCCTTTCGCGCGGCGCGCGGGATGGATCAGCAGACGATCGAGTCGCCCGAGTTTCAGATCTCGCGCGGGGTAGTGGAGCGCGTAGCGCGTGAAGGTCAGCCGTGCCTGACCAGCGACGCGCGGGACGATGCGTGGCTCAGCACACGCCGGAGCGTTATGGCCCTGGGCCTCCGCTCGATTTTATGTGTGCCGTTGCAGCTCAAGGGGGCGATTCTGGGCGTTATCTACGTGGATAACCGTCTACAAGCGGGCCTGTTCATGCCGGACGACCTCGAACTGCTCGGCGCGATTGCTTCGAGCGCAGCGATCGCAATCGAGAACGCGCGGCTCTATCAGGTGGCGGTGGAGAAAGGGCGAATGGAGCGGGAGCTTCAGGTGGCACGCGAGGTCCAGGCCAGCCTGATTCCGCGCCAGACACCGCGCGTCGAAGGGTGGGAGTTTGCGGCGTTCTGGCAGCCGGCGCGCCAGGTGGCGGGCGATTTTTACGATTTCATTCCGATCACCCTTGCGAAGGTTTCAGAACCTTCGCTGGGGTTGGGTATCGTGATCGCCGATGTGTCTGACAAAGGGATGCCGGCTGCGCTATTCATGGCGCTTTCACGTAGCATTGTCCGGGCGAGTGTAGCTCACACTTCCGTCCCGGCTGAAGAGGTGACTCACGCGAACCGGTTGATTTGCGCGGATGCCACCAACGGCATGTTCATCACCATGTTCTATGCGCAACTCGACCCGACGACCGGCGAGGCGGTTTACGTCAACGCCGGGCACAACCCGCCCTTGTTGTATCGCGCCGGCCTGGATGAGCTGACCGGACTGGCGCGCACGGGAATGGCGCTTGGTATTGACCAGTCGGTTCGATATGATCAGCAGTCGGTGCGGCTGAACGCGGGAGATTTCGTCCTCTTGTACACGGATGGTGTGACGGATGCCCTCGACGCGCAGGGAGGCGAATTTGGCCAAGAGCGTTTGCGGCAGGTCATTCTCGACCATCGCCGCGCGTCGGCGGCAGACCTGATGACGGCGTTGAATCAGGCGGTGAGCAGCTTTAGCGGTGCGACCGCGCCGTTCGACGACATCACGGTCGTGGTGGCCAAACGCCTCTAAACGCTCTTGTCGGACCCCAGAGTGACAAGGTCCTGGAGCCGGGGGAGTTTATGATCGGGACTGTACTGAACGAACGTTATCGCCTCGATTCCGAGCTTGGCCGTGGCGGCATGGGCGTGGTGTATCGCGCGCACGACACGCTGCTCGACCGCGACGTGGCTGTGAAGGTATTGGGCAATACCGGTCTCGGCACCGAAAGCCGCGCGCGCCTCTTGCGCGAAGCCCAAGCCGTCGCCAGGCTCAACCATCCCAACATCGTCGCGGTTCATGACGCAGGTGAAGCCGACGGCCTACCTTTCATCATCATGGAGTTGGTCGAGGGCCGATCGCTTCACGATGCGCCGCCACACGAGATCGCCGACATCGTCTCTATCGCCAAGCAACTGTGCGGCGCGCTTGAACACGCACACGCGCAGGGCATTATTCACCGCGACCTCAAGCCGGAGAACGTGTTGGTTACGCCCAACGGCAGCGTCAAGCTTATGGACTTTGGCCTGGCGCGCTCAATCGCTTCGCGCTTCTCCACAGAGGGCACAATCGTCGGCACGGTGTTCTACCTCGCGCCGGAGCAAGCGTTGGGACAAGAGATTGACGGTCGCGCCGACCTGTACGCGCTCGGCGTGATGCTTTACGAACTGGTGACGGGACGCCTACCTTTCGTGGCCGACGATCCACTTGCGATTATCTCCCAACATCTACACGCGCCGGTCGTCCCGCCGAGCACGCACAATCCCGAAATACCCCCTGCACTCGAGTCGCTCATCCTGCGCATGTTGCGCAAAAAGCCGGAGGAGCGGCCCGCGTCGGCAACGGATGTGCGGCAGTCTTTGGAGCAGTGGCGGGGAGAGGCTGCCGCTCCGGACGGCGAGTTGTCTTTGCTCGATAGGCTGGTGCGTGGACGGCTCGTAGGCCGGGATCGCGAACTCGAAGAGGCCAAGACGCTCTGGCAGCAGGCACAGTCCGGCGCGCAAGCCGGCCGCGTGCTCCTCATCAGCGGCGAGCCGGGCATCGGCAAGACGCGCCTGCTGCGGGAGCTCGTCACGCTCGCCCAGGTCTCTCGCGCTCGCGCGCTTGTGGGGGAGTGCTACGCCGAAGGCGACGCGCCGTATGCGCCCATTGCGCAAATCATCCAAGCAGCGGCGGACCTGTCAGGTTTCCCAGACCTGACAGGTCTAGCCGACCTGATCACGCTCGCGCCTGCGCTGCGTTCCCGGTTCCCCGGTGTACCGCCCGGCCCGCCACTCGACCCCCAGGCCGAACAGCAGCGTTTGTTTGAAAGCGTCGTCGAGTTGTGCGCGGTGCTATCACCTTTGATGCTCGTGATTGACGATGCTCACTGGGCCGACAGTGGAACGCTGGCCCTGTTGCGCTATCTCGCTCGACGGGCCCGTACCTCGCGGGCCAGGCTGCTTATCGTCCTGACCTACCGCGAGGTGGAACTGGACGAGGCGCGCGCGCTGAACGACATGCTGCATGACCTCAACCGCGAGCGGCTGGCAATACGCTTCAAGCTCACACGCTTGAGCCGCGAGCAGACCTGTGACCTTTTGGAGGCGATGTTTGCCGAAGACGTCGCGCCCGAGTTTGTGGACGGTGTCTATCGTGAGACGGAAGGCAATCCGTTCTTTATCGAAGAGGTGTGCAAGGCACTGATCGAGGAGGGCAAGCTCTACCGAGAAGGTGGGCGCTGGCGGCGGCTCAGCATGGAAGAAATCGAAATCCCGCAGAGCGTGCGAGTGGCAATCCAAACACGTGTGGGCAAGCTGCCGTCTTTTGCGCAAGAGACGCTGCGCCTGGCTTCCGTCTTTGGACGCGAGTTTGACTTTGACGCGCTCAAGGAGATGAGCGAGCTGGACGAAGACACTTTGATTGACGCGCTCGAGACCGCCGAACGGGCCCAGATCATCAGCGAAGCCCGCCGGGGCCGGCCTATGAAGGGACGGACCAGCATGTCGTTTGTTTTTGCTCATGCGCTCATTCCATCTACGCTCAGCGAGAGCATGAGTGGCCTGCGCCGTCAGCGTTTGCACCGCCGCGCGGCTCAAGCCCTAGAGTGCGTTTATCCTGATCGGCTCGACGAGCTCGCGCCGCTGCTGGGACGGCATTTTGCCGAGGCGGGTGACAGCGAGAAAGCAGTCGAGTACCTGCTCAAAGCAGGCGATAGAGCGCGCGGATTGTACGCATACCAGGAGGCGATTGAGAGTTACCAGAAAGCAGTAGCTTTGTTGAAAGAACAAGATGCGCACGACCGAGCGGCGAGGACGTTGATGAAGCTGGGATTGACCTATCACACGGTCTTTGACTTTCGGCGTTCTCGCCAGGCCTACCAGGAAGGCTTTGCCTTGTGGCGGCAGGCTGGGCAGGCTCAACTGGCCAGCCCCTTGCCCTCTGCGCCGCACGCGCTGCGGACGAATTGGGGGGAACCGGTGACGCTGGATCCGACCCTGGCGGCGGATACTACTTCCAGTGGCGTGATCGATCAGTTGTTTAGCGGGCTGGTGGAACTCGGCCCAGACATGGATGTCCTTCCAGAAGTAGCCGAGACCTGGGAGATGCTAGATGGCGGGCATAGGTATGTCTTTCACTTGAGAGAGGATGTGCACTGGAGCGATGGGACTCGTGTTACGGCGGGAGATTTCGAGTATGCCTGGAAGCGGGTGCTGGATCCGGCCATCGGCTCATCTAGCGCCGACATGCTGTACGACATCAAAGGGGCAAGGGCTTTCCATCAAGGTCAAGTGTCCAGTGCAGATGATGTTGGGGTCAAGGCTCTCGATGAGTTTACCTTGAGTGTGGAATTGGCCAGTCCAACCAGTTATTTTCTCCATTTGCTCGCTTACAGTACTGCGTACCCTGTGCCACGGCATGTGGTGCAGAAGCACGGAGCAACCTGGGCGCAAGTGGGCAACATTGTCACAAATGGGCCGTTCCGGCTGGAAGGCTGGCAGCCAGGCGAGTCATTGACCTTGACACGCAACCCCAGCTATTGCGGTCAATTCAGGGGTAATGTACAGCGGGTGGAACTGTTCTTGTCTATGGAACGGTCTGCCCAGTTGAAACTATACGAGGCTGACCATTTGGACGTCATGAGCGGCCCCCTTCCGCCGGCAGAGTTCGATCGGGTACGCCACCGGCACGCCGGGGAGTATGTCTCTACGCCCGGGCCATCAACCCTATACATTGGTTTCGACCCAACCCGGTCGCCGTTTAGCGACCGGCGGGTACGTCAGGCTTTGGCCCACGCGATTGACCGAGAGATGGTAGCGGAGATGGTCATGCGAGGCTACGGATCCCCTGCGATGGGCGGAGCCGTGCCACCGGACATACCGGGGCATTCGGTAGGGATTGGACTGCCGTATGATCTAGGTCGGGCCAGGCAGCTCCTGGCCGAGGCAGGCTATCCAGGAGGCCGTGGCTTTCCGAAGGTAGAGGCCTGGGAATCCGGGGGGGAATGGGGCAAGTCACTGAACGGGTATTTGCAGACACAATGGTGGGACAAGCTGGGAGTCCAGATCACGTGGAACACGATGGAGTGGGGAGCGTTCCTTGCCAAGCTACAAGAGTCGCCGCCTCTCGTATTTCGCATGGCGTGGCTGCCTGTTTATCCCGACCCTGACGATTTTTTGCGTGTAGCTTTCAGGCAACGTTATCACTCGTGGCAAAATAAAGCCTACGATGAGTTGATTGAGGCAGCCAGACAGACCGCCGACCCCTCCGAACGGATCAAGACCTACCAGGCAGCCGACCGGATACTGGTCGAGGAGGCAGCGTTTGTACCGGTCCTGTATGGGCGGTGGCATTTGCTGGTCAAGCCCTGGGTGCGCCAGTTTCTCACGTCGCCGATGAAGGCATGGTTTTGGAAGGACGTCGTCATCGAGCCGCATTAGTGTAACCCTTGCGAAGGTTCGAGATCTTCTCAAGGGTAGATACAGGGTTGCCTATGGACGATACACTCCTCCGCCTGGAGCAAAAGACAGCGCAATTGCGCGCAGTGGGCCAAATCAGCGCTTCGCTCGCGGCGGCGTGGGAACTCGAGGAAACACTGGACGTGATCACGCGTATCACCTCTCAAGTCATGGGCGTGGATTCATGTTCCATCTACCTCCAGGAAGAGGGCAGCGATCGGCTGGTCCTCAAGGCGACTACCGGGCTGGCGAGGGAGGCGATCGGTCACGCTTCATTGAGCATCGGCGAGGGTTTGACTGGCTGGGCTATCACGCACGGTCAGCCCGTAGCGGCGAGTGATGCACTGAATGATCCGCGCTTCAAGCTCTTGCCCGAAACGCGTGAGGAAAGCTTGAGATCGCTCATGGCCGTCCCGCTCAGCGTGCAGGGACGTATCATTGGCGCCATGAATGTACAGACGGCCGAGAGGCACGATTTTACCAACGACGAAGTTGAGCTCTTGTCGCTCATCGCCAATTTGGCCGCCGGGGCGTTGGAAAAGGCCGCGCTCTATGACCGCATGCGGCAACAGATCCAGGAGCTTTCCACTCTGGCCGAAGTCAGTCGGACGGTGACCTCACCGCTATACCTCGACGAAATGTTGGGTGTTGTGACCGAGATGGCGGCCCAGGTGATGGGCGCCAGAGCCACTTCGCTCCGCCTGTTGGACGATGCCACCGGCCAACTCGTACTGCGCGCGACGCACAACATCAGCGCCACGGAGGAGCAGTTCTCTTCCATCGCCGTCGGACAGAGCATCGCCGGGCAAGTGGCGGCGAGTGGACGGCCGATCATCGTGCCCAATGTACAAACAGACGAGCATTATTTGAAGCGCGCTGTCGCGGAACAGGAAGGCTGGGTATCGCTGTTGAGTGTGCCGCTGATGGTGCGCGATCGAATTGTGGGCGTCTTTTCCTGTTACACGGGCGCCTACCACGAGTTCACCCCCCAAGAGGTGGAGCTGTTCCAGACTCTGGCCAACCAAACGGCACTCGCCATTGAGAATGCTCGCCTCGTCATCAACGCAGCCGTGGTGCGCGAGATGCATCATCGCGTCAAGAACAACCTGCAAACCATTGCCATGCTGCTCCGCCTGCAGATGAGCGCGGCCCGCAACTTGCGCGCCCAAGATGTTCTCGCCGAGACGATCAACCGCATCCTGAGTATTGCGGCAGTCCACGAGACCTTGAGCGAGCAAGGTCTGCGCGTAGTGGATGTGAAGAATGTGCTGGAGCGCGTGACCCGCTCCATTGGGGAGACGATGCTGACGGCTGGGCAAGGCATTGAGATCGCAGTGACCGGCGACCGCCTTGTGCTTCCATCGCGCGAAGCCACGTCGTTGTCCCTGGCGACCAGCGAGCTCGTCCAGAACGCGGTGGAGCACGCCTTTGCCGGGCGCGACAGCGGACGGATTCTGGTACAATTGCAAGTTGGACCAGGCGAAAGCGCAGTTACCGTCGAAGACGATGGTGTGGGCAACACTCGAACACCGTCTCCGACCAAGGGTCTCGGCTTACAAATTGTGGAAGCGCTGGTAAACGACGATCTCAAGGGGCGTTTCGAGATGATCGCCTCGCCGGCTGGCACGCGGGCCACCCTTCGGTTCCCTAGCGTTGTCAGCACAGGAGCCAAGCTGTGAAGAAAATGAACATCTTGATCGCTGACGACGAGTCCATGATCCGGCTGGGACTCAAACAGATTCTGGAAGAAGCCGGGCACACCGTCTATGCCGCAGGGGACGGGGTGGCTGCGATAAGGCTAGCTGAAGGCCGCACACCCGACCTGGTCATCCTCGATATTAAGATGCCAGAGATGGACGGGCTCGAGGCGGCCCGCGTGCTGCTAGACCGGACGCAGGTGCCGATCATCTTTCTGACTGCCTATGGTGAAAAGGAATTGGTCGAGCGCGCGGCACGGTTGCCCGTGATGGGCTACCTGGTCAAGCCGATCAAAGAAGCGGAACTGCTGGCGATGATACAAGTGGCAGCCCAGCGTTTTGAAGAGCACGCCCGCACAGCGCAAGCCGCCGCCGAGATGAAGGACGAACTGGCCTCGCGGCGTACTATTGATCGCGCCAAGGGCTTGCTGATGCAGAGCGAAGGTATCAGCGAATTGGAAGCGTACAATCGCCTGCAACAGCGCGCCCGTGCCGAACGGCGGACATTGCTTGAAGTCGCGGAAGAGGCCATCCAAGATACACAGATACATGAAGCAGAGTCGTGAAGAGGACAAATATGCCTCGATACCACATCCACACACAGCCGGCGCCAGCCCCCTTTGAGTACCCCGCCAAATTCCAGATGGACGAGACCGATGCTTACGTGAAGCACGGTCATCGCGTCTTCCCAGGCACATCACAGCGCGGCGACCGTTATTGGACGGCTGAGATCATCTCGCAGACCTGGTACCAGGCAGAAACCGGCCGCATTCCTATCAGCGGTGCAGGTTACGGTGGACCGTTCAGTGGTGAAGGCTTTGAAGGCATGTGGCTGGATATGTCGGAGATCGTGCGTCCTACACGCGATGGCATCCACGGCCGCGAAACCATCTCTACCACCGTCAACTTGGGCGGCGCGCCGGAGATGCTCGAGTTTGATGCCGCTGATCATCTACTCACTCCCATGCCTAGGATCATGAGCCTGCCGCTGCCGGTGATGTTCGGGCCGTTGGCTATGCCGCTGCCAGGCCGAGGCGCATTGCGCGCCTTGGTGCTTGCCGCCGAGCGTCTGGGTACCTGCGCCATCCTGACTGGCGATACACTCGATGTGGCTCCAAGCCATAACCTGGCGCTGCGGCTCACGGCGGGCGATTTCGATTCACTGGGGGACTGGGCCCTAGAGCCAGCTTACATAGAGATCGAAGATGAGCCCTGGGCATTGGAACGCTGGCGGGCAGCGCGCGAGCGATGGCCAACTGCGATGATCGCATTACGCCACGCTCTTGGACCGGATAGCCCGACCGAGGTCGAACGGCTCCTGCGTCAGGGGGTGCGTCTCTTTCACTTTTATGCCGACGACGAAGGACGAGATCGCGCTGGACATCCTCTGCCTGATTCATTGCGCGCGGTCCACTCTCACCTGGTGCAACGACGCTGGCGCGACAGTCTGTCGTTCTTGGTCAGCGGCGGCATCGCCGCTGCCGAACACGTGCCCAAGATCATCGCGTGCGGCGCGGATGTCGTCGTACTTGACTTTGTGCCCATCGTAGCGTGGGGCTGTGCCCTGTGGGCTGACAAGCTGACCTGCCCGGTGGAGAATCGCGAAATCGATGCCGAGTGGGGCGCGCAGCGCTTGGTCAACTTGATGGCTGCGTGGCGCGATCAACTGCTGGAAGCATTGGGCGCGATGGGCATGCGGGAGGTGCGCCGGCTGCGCGGCGAGTCCGGTCGCGTGATCTTTGAAGAGATTGAAGTAAAGGCCTTTCGCCGTCTATTTGCTGCCACTGCGCCACTCTCGTCTTGTCGGCGTTTGCCAGAGGAGGATAGCGGCGAGGGCGACATGCGTTGGACACATGCTCTCCTCGCTTCGACCCATCAGCAGGCGCGAGATAGACGGCCCGACGGAGAGCAGGAATTCCGCGTCGGCGGCTCGGGTGGCGGGTTCGACCGACTCGCCTTTGTGTTCGAATTAACCGATGAATGGCAACGGTCGCACACAGATGAGTGGCTGGCCGACCCGACTGGCTTCGACCTGGGCTTACCCCTCAACCGGCGCGGCGATGGTCGCCCTGAGCTTTCCATCCCGTTTCCCTGGTATGGCGCGGGGATGTCGTTCGGGAGTGTGGGTCTGCCGGTGATGTTCAGCCGAGTGCGCGCGGCTCAATTCCTGGGCACCTTCAGCTCCACGGGTGAGGGGGGATATCCTGAGGCTCTGATCCCGTATGCTGACCACATTATCACGCAGGTCGCTACCGGACTCTTTGGGGTGCGCGAGGCGACTATCCAACGCGCACGGCTGGTGGAGATCAAGTACGCCCAGGGAGCCAAGCCCGGCTTGGGGGGACATTTGCTCGGTAACAAGAACACCGAGAGTGTGGCGCAAGAGCGCGAGGCAGTGCAGGGTACGTCGCTCTTTAGCCCGTTCCCTTTCCACAGCGTCTATTCCGTGGAGGACCACAAGAAGCATGTGGACTGGCTAAAGCAGGTAAACCCGCACGCGCTGATCAGTGTAAAAGTCAGCACGCCCACCGATGTGGACATGGTCGCGGTTGGCTCATACTTTGCGGGCGCGCACATTGTCCACCTGGACGGAGCTTATGGCGGCACGGGAGCCGCGCCAGAGATCGCAAAGAAGAACATTGCCATGCCAATAGAGTACGCCATCCCTAAGGTGCATCGCTTTCTGGACGCCGAGGGTATTCGCGATCAACTCACGGTCATGGCATCGGGCGGCATTCGCACCGCTTACGATGTGGCTAAAGCCATCGCACTCGGTGCTGATGGATGCGTCATCGGCACGGCAGAGTTGGTCGCGATGGGTTGTACGCGCCTGGGCAGTTGCGAGCAGGGGCTGGGCTGTCCTTTCGGCATCACCACCACAGACCCGGAGCGCAGCAAACTGGTGGATGTTGAAAGCGCCTGGCAGCGCATCGTAAATCTGTACATCAGTTGGCTTTGGCAGTTGGCCGGCATCCTGCGCGCACTTGGGATGAAAAGCATCCGCGAACTGCGAGGGCGCACGGATATGTTGGTGTATCTGGAGTAATCCTTATGTCTCTTGAGAACTCTAGACGAGAACAAGCGAACGCCTTGTTGAACTCTCGGACCAGGTTGGTCGCAGATTTGCCGGTTCAGTCGCGCTCGCAAGAGGCGGCCGAGGGCGGCTGCGGAGTGCTGGGATTTGCCGCCAATGTGCCGATTGCCGGTCGGCACATTGTCAGCGCCAGCCAGCAAATGCATAACCGGGGCAACGGTAAAGGTGGAGGCATTGCCGCAGCGGGGCTTGATCCAGCTCAGATGCGCGTCTCGCCCGAGGTCCTGCGCACACATTACCTGATCCAGGTCGCGTACCTCGACCGGGGCGCGCGTGCGGAAGTGGAACGCGAATGTTTGATGGGTCGCTTTGACATCACAGAATCTTACCCGGTTGGAAGGTTGGACGACTATCGCACTGTGCACAGTCTACAAGTGTGTCCGCCAGATGTGGTGCGTTACTTTTGCCGGGTGAAGCCAGAGGTGCTGGCACGTTTTGCCGAGGAGAATGGCTTGCGCCACCTGCCAGCGCGCCAGGTGGAAGACGAATACGTCTACCAGAACACCTTCCGACTCAATCAGCGCTACTATGCAAGCCTGGGCGACAAGCGAGCCTTTGTTTTGTGCCATGGGCGCGACCTTCTGGTGTTCAAGATCGTGGGCTATGCTGAGCAAGCCGCCGCGTACTATCGCCTGGAAGACCTGACGGCTCACGTCTGGATTTCGCATCAACGGTATCCGACCAAAGGACGTATGTGGCATCCCGGCGGCGCGCACCCCTTCATCGGCGTGAACGAGGCATTGGTGCACAATGGCGACTTTGCGAACTATTATCGGGTCACCGAGTACCTTCGTCAGCGCAACATCGTGCCCCTTTTTCTCACCGATACCGAAGTCAGTGTGCTGTTGTTTGACCTGTGGGATCGGGTCTATGGTTACCCACTGGAGGTATTGCTGGAAGCGTTGGCACCCACGACCGAGCGCGACTATGACATGTTGCCACCCGAGAAGCAGGCGCTCTATCGAGTCATCCAGCAGACACACCTTCATGGCAGTCCTGATGGACCATGGTTCTTTATCGTCGCTCGCAGCAAGCCAGACATCCAAACGTGGCAACTCTTGGGCATTACGGATACATCCATGCTGCGTCCGCAGGTCTTTGCTCTATACGAGAGTAGGGACGTGGTTACCGCGCCCGTGCAAATCGGACTGATCGCCTCCGAGCGGCAAGCCATCAATGCCTGTTTGCGCAGCCTGGCAACAGAGGACGCCCGTTTCCAGCCCCTGGCCGACAAGTACTGGGTGGCACGCGGCGGTAGTTACACCGATGGCGGGGCTTTTGTTCTCACTGTGTCCAAGAGTGAGCAAGGTTGCCATCTGACCTGCCACGACAAATTTGGCAAGCTCGTCACAGTACCTGGCACGCCGCACTGTCATTCTGAGCCGTCCGCCTTTGGCGGCGGCGAAGAATCTCGTTTGTGCAGGACTGAGACTCCTTCACTTCGTTCAGGACAAGCTCTTCGCTCCGCTCAGGGTGACGAGGCGAGTTTGGCGCCATTGCCACAGAACAATGCCGACCGGGCCGGCGCTCTCTATGATTCTGTGATGGATTCTTTCACGTGCGGCGCAGACAATTGGCTGGCTGAGGCGAGAGAATCACTGACCATAGCGGATCTGTCTCAAGTGAGCGCATGGATGGATTGGCTGGTCAGATTTGCTTGCAGCGACGACGCGACGCGTACCTATGCCATAGATATCCTGACCCGGCTGCGCGACAGGCGCTATGATTCAGGTGTCAAGAAGCGGTCCGCGTTGCTGGCGATGGTGGACAAGACGCTGCATCATATCCTGCGCGCCGTGCCAGGACTGGATATTGATTCGGGGAGTCTTCACCGACGAGTGGACTGGCACACGCGCCAGACTCTGCGCGCCCCAGAGGCTGTTGAACAGGCACTTGTTGTTGATGCTTGTGGCTTCTCATCGGAGGGTGAGGAATCCGCCGCACGGCTGCTTTGCCAGGCTCACTCTCTTGGTTGGCGTCGCTTCATTACATTCGACTGGCGCGGCGGACGCTTTGCCGGCTGTGGCTTGGGACCAGACACTGATGATGTGCGGTTGGACATCTATGGCGACGCTGGCGACTATCTGGGTTCCGGGCTAGACGGGGCGCATGTCTTTGTGCATGGAGATGCACAAGACCAGGTGGGGCAGGTACTCAAGCGAGGTCGGTTGGTGATTCACGGCGATGTGGGACAGACTTTCCTTTACGGGGCCAAGGGCGGTGAGATCTTTGTCTTGGGGTCAGCCGCCGGACGGCCATTGATCAACGCCGTGGGCCGGCCGCGGGCGGTGATCAATGGTACATGCCTGGATTATCTAGCCGAGTCGTTCATGGCCGGCGATCCATTGAAGGGTGGAGGATTTGTCATCCTTAATGGAGTGACTTGCGATGAAACCGGCCGGTTGATAGAGCTTGATACTCCCTACCCAGGCGGCAACTTGTTCTCTCTCGCCTCTGGCGGAGCGATCTACCTTCGTGACCCTTACAGCAAAGTGGACGATGGCCAGCTCAACGGCGGTCAATTCGCCTCACTGTCCGATGCAGACTGGCGCCTCGTTGAGCCTTATCTGCGCCAGAACGAGGCATTGTTTGGAATTAGCGTGACTGATCTCTTGCGCGTGGATGGTGAGGTGCAGCCCCCGAGCAAGGTCTATCGCAAGGTCGAGGTCAAATCGCTCGACGTACTCCATTAGTCCTTGTAGGAATTTACGTATCGTGTTTCTTCCGCACACTGCATAGGGGCGGCTTTCTTAGGACAGAGGTCACTTGGCTCGAGAGACGTCCGATCTCAGACGCGCGGCCAAGTCCCGCAACTGACCAAAGCTAACCGGTTTGACGAGCACTAAGTCGGCTTGCCCTTGGAGCATATCGGCCATGCGGGCGTCGGCGGTGGCGAGGATGACGCGGGTCTTGGCCAGCCGTGCATCGGCCCGGATTTGTTTCAGGATGTCCATCCCGGATACCTTGGGCAGGTGCAGGTCCAGCACGACGATGCTCGGCATGAGAAGCCCCAGTTGGATGATAGCTGTTCTGCCATCTCGAATGACTTGGGTTTCAAACCCGGCTGTCTTGATCGCTTCGGCAAAGATGGTCGCCAGGTCGGCGTCGTCTTCGATAACCAGTGCCAAGTCGTTCACGGTGAGACCTCCTGTGTTTCTGTCGAAACGAGCGGCAACAGCACGGTAAAGGTGCTGCCTTTTCCAACCTCACTTTTGACACCAACTTGCCCGTTCATCAGGGTGACCAGTTGTTTGACGATGGACAAGCCCAACCCAACGCCCGAGTACTTTCTGGTCTCCACTTCCTCCGCCTGATAAAACCGCTCAAACACCTTGTCTATCTTGTCGGGTGGAATGCCGTGGCCAGTATCGGACACTTCCATCGCCCAATGTGCCGCATCCGGCCGGTAAAGGCGCACCCGCACGCCTCCTCGCTCGGTGAATTTGAGCGAGTTGCCTACCAGGTTGATCAGGATCTGGTGCAGCCGTTGAGGATCGCCCTGCAATGTGGCCGGCACGTCGGCGGCGATGTGGGTGGTCAGCTCCAGCCCTTGGGCTTGCGCGAGCACGCTCATCGCGCTTTGTACGCCGTCAATCAGGTTGGCCGGGATGAATGGCGTGTTTTTGAGTGTCAGTTTACCCGCCTCGATTTGGGCCTGATCCAGAAGATCGTTGACGAGGCCCATCAACCGCTTGCCGTTGGCGACGATGCGCTCCATGGTGCTGTGTTGTTTTTCTGATAATGGGCCATACACGGACTCTAGCAGCATCTCGGCATAGCCCATGATGGCACTGAGTGGCGTGCGCAAGTCGTGGGAGACCATTGAGACTAGAGCACTCTTCATGCGGTCCACTTCGGCTTCCCGAGTGAAATCACGGAACACGGCGACCGTGCCGATCACGCCACCGGGGGCCGTGTGGATCGGCGCGGCGCTCACCGAAAGTGTTTTGCGACCCCACTGGAGCTTGAGGCTAGAGGGGTAGTTTTCCCCATCTTTGATGAGACCCGTGATCATTTGCTGGTCGGCCGTGGACACTAGACCACGCGTCAGTTGCTGGACGTCACGGTCCAAGATGTAGCCTGGCGGCACTTCCAGGAGATTAAAGACTGCGGGGTTGATCATAGTCGCCTTGCCGTCGTTGTCAAAGACGATCACCCCGTCGGCGATGCTTTCCAAGATCGCCTCGTTTTTGCCGAGCGCCTCGGCCAGGTCAGCCGTGCGTTCCATGACACGATGATCAAGCTCCTCGGCATGCTTGCGAACCTCGCGCAGGGCGTTTTCTAGATTGGTGGCGGCAAGCCAGCCGACGATGGCCATGAGAAACAGGGTGAAGATAGACACATAGTTATAGCTGACAGTTGGAGATCCCAAGAAGTAGACCAGACTGTAAGCTACGGTAGATATCATGGCGAAAACAAAAGAGTACGCTGGCCCCAGGATAAAACTTGCCGTCATCGTGGGTAGCACATACATGCCCATCAAGCGATCCAGTTTATTGATGTTGAAAAGGAAAGAACATGCTGCGACGACACTAATCAGAAATACATAGCTGGCAGTATCGGTGTGCCCGGTGCGGTTCAGATATAGCAGGCCGACAAAAATCGCAAGAGCCAACAGGTCGGTTAGAATGAAAAGAAGCGCATCTGACGTAAACGGACGAGTAAAGAGTTGCACGACATTGACCAAGGTCAAAGCGAGGGCAGTGGCAAGAACGCCGAGAAGGAATATGCCCAATACCCGCCCACGTCGCCGTTGCTCAGGGTTCTCTGTGCGCACGGCAAGCCAGCTACCTATCCAATGCATCAAAAGATTTTTCATCGCGCTTCTCTTTCATAGAGTGTCAAGCAGCTCAATACAGAGGTATGATTGACCCAAGTCGGGGAGTACAGGGTTTTTCCTGCCCAAAACGATTTGTAATGGGCATAGTGATACTCGGTCGAGTTTGTTAAATAGTGGTAGGCTTTGTCAAGAATGTTGCCGGGAACTGAACCAACTCTTTTACGATACAAAATCAGGGCCTGCAAACAGTAAGCCGTTTCCTCTGCGGTTCCCTTGTCATAGTATCCCCACGAACCGTCGTCTCGTTGGGTCTGGATCACCCACTGCACGGTTTCCTCAAGTATCTCTGGAGCCATGGCCGATAGACTAGTAATCGCGTGGGCAGTCGTATAGTATGGCGAAGCATGCCACTTGTCAGACCAATAGGTGTCCGACCTTCTGGCGGCGATGAGAAAGTCCTTGACTTTTCTGATCATTCGCTCTCTGCCCTCAAAAGGTTCACTGACAGTTAGCGCCTCAAGTAAGTGAACATGGGCACTGATCGAAGGAGTCCTTTCGTAAGGGTAACATAGAAAGTGATCGTCCAACTCGTATTTCGAAAAAACGCTTGGATCAGGGGAGGCTCCAGAGCGAGCCAAAGCCATAAAGGCCATGGCCGTATCGTCCACATCACACACAGAGAACACGCTGTTTGCAGCGACACCCCGCGCCGTCCAGGCGTTCTTGAGAGCCTTTAGTTGTGGTGCGATCCACGGCGGCAACTTTTCTTCGATCCAATATAAATTGTAGATTGCCCACGCAATCTCAAAAACGTCAATCGAATCGAGGGCCGGGATAGCCCCGTGAGCTCGTTTGACGACCTGCTGAATGTATGCCATCGCGCGGTCATTTTGTATGTGCCTTAACAAGTAACTGGTAGCCGATGGTGAAGTCGCTATAGAGCCATTGCTCTCTTGCAGATCATTATTCAGATGAGCCTTGTCTATTTCGTCTCCCATGAATTCAAGAGAAAAGGTTGATGTAACGACACGAGAGTACAGCAGATTCGCCGGGATTAAGGCAATTTTCTTCTCTCTCAACTTGGTATACAGATCAAAGTGCGAATACGGGAGCTTGAAGTCTAGCGAACGCGCACGGTTCAACAAGGTTGGCAAAATCAACTCGAAACCGACCAGTTCAAAAGTGTCTCGGTCGAGAGTGACGAGTCTGCGCCAGATTGACTTGAGACCGGCTTCGACCTGGTAACGCGCCAGATCATCATGCTCCCATTCGGCCACGACGATGGCTGCGACCAATGTGGACAGGACCCTGTCTTGGTGACTTTCGATCTCGGCTCCCCAACTGCCATCCGAATGCTGGTGCAATCTCAACCACTCTAGTGTCTGTGGGAATGCCGGGCGATCGGGATGCTGCGGATCGGGAATGCTGGCTACCCAGGCAGTGTCATAGGCCGTGCCGGCCATCTCACCTTTGCCGATTCTATCCTTGAACAGAGCTTCTAGCTCCTCATACCAATCGGGCATGCGGCAACTCCATGGGAGGACGGGCCAATATAGCGCAAAGCGGCCAGCCCCACCAGAATGAGATTCTTCGCTTCACTCAGAATGACAGGCTGAGCAGTTGCTCAAATTCTAACACAACACATTTGTCAAAGGGTTGCAATACCATTAACATTCCACAACATATCCATAACTTTTTCTACTGGCAGGGATATTATCGGGTATAATTTCCATGCGCATCTCCCATCAGTCGGAGGTTATGCCATGGATAATTTGCGCCAGCTTGCCAATGAACTCGAATGGTCAAACTATGCCCGTACAGCGTATTTTGCCACAGTCGTGCCCGGCCTGGAAGTCCGTATCTCTCACGAAGTTATCCTCATCACGGATCCGGCGGTGCCAATGACGGATGGCAATCACGCGGCGATGCTGCGAGCCACACCTGACCGCGCCGATGCCCTCATCGAGCGTATTATTCAACACTACCGGGACATTGGGCAAAAGCCTTACGTAGTGGTCTCACCGGGCTGCACCCCGGATGATCTGTCCGAGCGTTTGCAAATGCACGGCTTTTCCCAATACGGCGATATCGAATACTGGCTGACACTCAAAAATCCCTGGTACGCCGAGGTGCTCCGCGCGCCTGGCAATGTGCTAGTGCGCCAGATCGGCAATGACCAAGTCCCTGTCTTTTGCCGGGTGATGTCAGAAGCCTATCAGATGCCAGAAGATACACTGCCCGTTTTGGAGCACGCCTTCGGCTACATTAATGATCTGCCCGGCATTCACAACTATGTGGCCTACTTGGAAGGCAAACCAGTCGGCTGCATTAGCCTGTTCACTTATCTGGGATACAGCGCGTTGGGGTCGGGTGGAGTATTGCCTGGGGCGCGTAACGCGGGTGTCGCGTTCGCGTTGGTCGCGCATGCCTACCAAGACTGGAAAAAAGAAGGTAGCAACGTATTGGTCTTGCAGACTGTCCTGCCCAAGCTGGAGCGCATGTTACGCATCGGCGGCTGTCAGCGCGTCTTTACGCGCACTCACTACATCCTCCAATGAATCCACTGATTGACGTTCACGACGTCCACAAAACCTATACCATTGGCGACAAACCCTTTATGGCGCTGCGCGGGGTGAGCCTGAGCAGCCAGTCCGGCGAGTTTGTTGTCATCATGGGCCCTTCCGGTTCTGGCAAGTCTACGTTGCTGCACCTGTTGGGTGGGCTGGATCGGCCCGCTTCGGGTCAAGTGATGGTGGCAGGCCAGCCCCTGCACACAATGAACGAAACGCAACTGGCCCTCTTTCGACGCGCGCATGTAGGCTTTGTGTTTCAATTCTTTAACCTTATCACCAACCTGACGGTGCGTGACAATATCGAGTTGCCTGCGTTGTTGGACGGACGCGCTCGCGGCGCCGAGATTTCCTGTCGCGCCAATGCGCTGATGGAGACGCTGGGCATCGCCACACAAGCCGACAAGCTCCCCGCGCAGCTTTCAGGCGGGCAACGCCAGCGTGTGGCCATTGCGCGCGCACTAATCAACCAGCCTGATATCCTTCTGGCCGATGAGCCGACCGGCAACCTTGACTCGGCCAGCGGGCTCGAAGTGCTGCGGCTGTTCAAGGAGCTGAATACACAAGGTCAGACCATTGTGCTGGTGACACATGATCCTGCCGCTGCCGCGCACGCTGCGCGCATCGTACTTCTCCGCGACGGCCAGGTCGTCGGAGATGAGTCTGGGCTGGACGCAGCGACGATTGCCTATCGCATATCGCATGTCCCGTATCACTAACCGCCTCACGTTTTAGGTATCATGTCTGCCATCTTTCGCAAGGTCAAAGCCGATCTGCTCAACCGTCGCCTGGCAACCTTCCTGGTGATGCTGACCATCCTTGCGTCGTCAACACTCCTCACACTGACCGTGACCACCCTCAGCAACATGTCGGCTTCCTTCGAACGCAGCTTTAAAGACTTGAACGGCGCACACCTCTGGCTCTATTTTGACCGGACTGTGGCTGGCCGCGCCGACGTGGCCCGCGTCGAAGAACTGCCGGGTGTAATTGCCAGCACCGGCCTGCAATTCAGCCACGTCACGCGCGCAGAATTCGGTGAGGACCAGGTACTGGTGAGCTTGCGTCAAGTGGATGTGCAGCCGCCCGCCGTCAACATGCTGCGCGTCACTGCCGGACGTTACTTGACGCCAGACGATGAGCATGGCGTGTTGGTGGACAAACGCCTGGCCGAGCAGTTTCATGTCGGACCCGGCGATATGGTTCGCATCTCCACGGCCTCTGGCGACAAATCGCTACTAGTTGTCGGCTTGGTCCTCAATCCCACTTGGGACATTTACCGGACTGTACAGCCGCCTTATCTTTATACGTTGGACAAGACCTTTCAATCACTTTTTCCCGACCGCCTGACCTGGGATTGGTCATTAGGGCTGCGGCTGGCCGATCCCAATGCGGTCAAGTCAACACTAGCTGCCGCTCAATCTGTCGTGCGAAGCAAAGCGGTTCAAGACCACACCGACTGGCGCGACGTGCGAGACGCGTATCTATTCAGTACACAGCTCAACACCTTGTTTCTGACCGCGTTCGGCTTGTTTGCACTGGCTGCGGCAGCGCTGATCATGACCAACAGTATCAGCGGCGCAGTGCTGGCCCAGTTCCGTGAAATTGGCATCCTCAAGGCTGTGGGCTTTACCGGCAAACAGGTGGCAACCGTCTATCTGGGTCAAAACCTGGTGATGGGGTTGATGGGCGGAGTGACCGGCATTGCGATTGGCGTGGCCCTGGCGCCGCTGCCGCTCACCGCCTTGGCTCGCTCACTCAATACCACACTGCGCCCTGCATTCGATCCAGGCTTGTTGCTCGGTATATTGCTCGGCGTGCTCCTGGTCGTTGTTGTTGCGACGATCTGGCCCGCACGGCGTGGCGCGCGTGTCAATACGATTCAAGCTATCACCACAGGCTACGAATTGCCAGGCGCCAAGCCTTCACAGCTGGCCTGGCTGGCACGTGCGGCACGACTGCCCATCCCCGTCGTCATGGGTGCCAAAGACGCCTTTGCGCGGCGCGGACGGGCGACGCTCACTCTGCTGAGCCTGTCGCTGGGAGTGGTGGCACTCGTGTTCAGCTTTGAGCTGAATGCCGTGATCAACACTTTTTTGCGCGATCCGTCTCTGGCCGGCGTAGTGTATGACGTTTGGGTGAGCCGCGAGGCGATGAGCGACAGCACGGCGCGGCGAACGCTGGAACGCGCGCCGGGCGTGACTGCCATGATTGCGCACGTGATCGCCAAGGCAGAGACACCCGAGGGGAAAAAATTCCGCGTGCGCGCTGAAGAAGGCGACCTTTCGCAGTTCCCATTCAAGTTGGAGGGCGGGCGGCTGCTCAATACCGATGCCGAAGGCGAGGCGATGATTGGTGTCGGCTTGCAAAGCTGGCTGGGGCTGAACGTGGGCGATATGCTGCGTGTGACGGTGAACGACTATGCCAGGCGCCCGCCCGCCGAGTGGCGCGTCGTCGGCGTTTATCGGGAGCCAGCCGATAGCGGGCAGATGGCGATTGTCAGCCTG
>Ga0315268_10001487_pt1 | contig 26983 bp, 27 predicted proteins | sample C1_top_MG_FD_204535 | JGI IMG/M metagenome (GOLD analysis project Ga0315268, IMG submission 204535) | Sediment microbial communities from Yellowstone Lake, YNP, Wyoming, USA - C1_top | ecosystem: Environmental > Aquatic > Freshwater > Lake > Sediment | place: USA: Wyoming | collected 2017-08-01
AAGCTGAAGAAGAGGGGCAATACAAGTCCTACAGGGAAATCCTCAAAGACACTGCAGTCAAGGTCGCGAAGCGTCTGAATGTCTCTATTACGGAAAAGGAGGCGAATGTGTTCGCTGCTAGTGTTCCCTCTTGGCCTGCGTTCCAGGACACGGCAGAAAGTCTGAAGGAATTGGGAAAGAGAGGATACAAGCGGGTCATACTGTCAAACATTGACAAGGACATACTGAGGGAGACGATTCTTCGAAACAATCTGGATGTCGAGGGCTACATCACGGCTGAGGATGTCGGATCCTACAAGCCTTCGCTCGGACACTGGAACAGGTTCCTAGACTCTTACAAAGCCGGCAAGGAGACGACTCTTCACGTTGCTCAGAGCATATTCCATGATATCTTGCCGTGTGCCAGACTTGCCATCTCGACGGCATGGGTCAACAGGTATTCCGAACCACACCCGCCAGGGATCAAACCAACATACGTACTCGGCGATCTGGAGAGCCTCGTGAGACTCCTGCCTCCAAAGTAGCCCTTAGTGTCGCCGCAAGTGAATCGAAGCCTCTGTCAATGCTTGAATATTGGCTGGTCGAGGCAGTCAGCAAGAAATAGAACGTGCCCCTAGGCACCGCAAACGCACTCGATGATCTCGGTGAGACTGTGCCACAGAAACTTCCCGGTGTGGTCTTTGCAGCCATTTGTTTCGTCTGGGGATCCACCTGGCTGGCGATCAAGGTAGGACTAGACTTTCTTCCACCATTCCTCTTCGCTGGTGCAAGGTTCGCAGTTGCTGCGCTCTTCTTGATGTTCTTGGTGCCGCTTCGTCACGCCCATATTCCAAGAGACAGATTGTCGTGGACGGTGATGCTCTTCCTTGGCGTCTTCCAGACTACTTTGGTCTACGGCCTAGTGTTTGGGGAGAACAATACATTTCTTCGGGACTAACTGCCGTACTCTCTGCTACACTCCCTCTCTTCGTCGTGATTCTCGCTCACGCATCGATCAAAGCAGAATCGTTAACGCGCCCAAAGGTTCTCGGAGTCATTGTCGCTTTCGCGGGCGTGGCTGCAATATTCTGGCGCGACTTGGCGTCAGCACAAGTCTCAGCGACACAATTCTCACAGTTAGGCAGTTTGGCGATTGTGGGCAGTGCTGCTTCGGGGGCGGTAGGGAATGTTGTTGCGAAGAAATACGCCGGCGGGATTGACCCTTCAGCCAACACTCTCATTCAGTCACTCGTAGGCGCTGCCAGCCTATTGGCGGTCGGCATCATGACAGAGCGCGGATCAGCTCTCAGGTTGGAGCCGACCGTGATCGTGGCAGTTCTCTACCTTGGAGTTGTCGGTTCTGCGTTGGCGTTCGTTGGATGGTATTGGTTGCTGACAAAAACAACTGCGACGAACAGTTCACTCGTCCTCTTCGGCACTCCGATTGTGGCGTTGGCTTTGGGATGGTCTGTACTGCAGGAAGCTGTGGAGCCCATAGTCGCCTTGGGGACATTCCTGATCCTTTCAGGCGTCTACTTGACATTGATGCAGGGCAAGAGGGCGTCGCGATCTAGTGCCTATCCGCATGTGTTGTCGACTGGGCATCAGCGTGAGCGGACGCCCGCCACCATTGCGCGCTCCAAGATTAGAAGTGGTCCAATTCAGAGTTCTTCAGTCTTAGTGACTAAGAGTCGCCACGATTCCAGCAACGATGTACGATACTCCGATTGCTCCAGTAAGTATGTTCATCACTTTGCCGATGACCATCATAGCTGAGGGCTTGACAAGCTTGGTGAGCCTATTGCTGGCGGCAAGAAGTGACCAGACGATGACACAGACAATCAATATCGCGAGTGCGGTGCTGAAGTCCGTTATCCCTTTGGCTGACCCATATCTTGGGTCGTTGAGAAGGATCACCGTAGCTATCGCACCCGGTCCTGCCAAGAGCGGGATGGCAATCGGAAACACGGCAATACTATCAGCTGCCTCCGCTGAAAGAGGTCCTGCTTGGTCGCCGTTTCTGAACGCGGATTCATAGCTCATGACATCTCTGACAGCGAACACGAGTAGGAACAAGCCCCCGGCAATCATTATAGCGTTCACTGTCACGTGGAGAGTTGTCAGGATCGCATTACCCAAGTAGGCGAATACTAGCAGCACGGCTGAGGTAACTAGGATTGCTCTCTTGGCTATGGATTTCTTCTGATGGGCGGCTGCGTTTGCAGTGAGACCTTGGAAGAACGGGATCACGCCAATCGGATCCACGATGACCAACAGTGTTATCACGGATTCAATCAGATCTGTGGCAAGGTCGATGAGGTATGTCATCGCGGGTCCTCCTGTGTTCTCTCCTGTAACTCTGTGTCTCTCGTCCTTTCCATCTTTGCCAGGTCTCCGAGTGCATTCGTGGGAGACTCAGCAGGTGAATTCGACTCGGATCCTCCTTGTTCGGTCTGCTAGTTGGGTCTACTCTAGTCTTCGCACTATGTGGTATCCGAATTTGGTTTTCACGATGGGTGAGATTTGCCCTTTCTGAAGGGCGAACGCGGCGTTCTCAAATTCCTTCACCATTTTTCCTCTCCCGAAAGTGCCGAGGTCGCCGCCACGTTTTCCTGAGGGACAGAGCGAAATCTCCTTGGCCACATTCGCGAATTTCTCTCCTCTTTGCAGCCTTTGCATCGCTGCTTCTGCCTCTTTCTCAGTCTTCACGAGAATATGGGCGCAGTGAACATCGTTGGGCATCAGCAATCTCTCCATCTATTTCGGCGACGAGAGGACAGGATGCAAAGATAAGCATACTGGGAAAGCCACCGGACAAGACTGCTTCGCGCGTGCTGCCAAGGGCAGTCGTCCTGCAAGCACCAATCCTTGATCGTGAGCGAGCGGTCATCTATTTCACGGATCGTCTCCGGCGTCTCTTTCTCGGTATCTGTGCAAGCGCCGAGACCAGAGTTGTTATGATGACGACTGTCCCTGCAATTGGGTAGATGAGCGCTCTCGCGGTCCCAGTGGTAAATGCTTCACGTGCAATGATGAAACTGAATTCTCCACGTGGGGTCATTCCGATCGCGATGTCGCTTGCGTCTTCCCGCATGGACGACAGAATCGCTCCCAGATAGGAGCCCAAGTACTTCCCGACTAATGCCAGTCCGACGACAAGAAGGACAACGTTGATGTTGAGGAATTGTGATGGCTCGACAAGCATACCCATCGAGACAAAGAAGATAACGAGAAACAGGTCCCGAATCGGGCGGATCTTGCCACGTACGAACTTTGCCCGTTTCCCGCGAATCACGAGCCCCATCAAGAATGCGCCTGTCGCTGCAGAGAACCCTAGTAGAGAAGAAAGAACTGCCATGGCAAATCCGAGACTTATCGACAGAAGGAATCCCGCCTCATCCAGATCCATATCAAGCTGGCTGATCCTGTCGATCACTCGAGGTGCCACATAGACTCCCAGTGCGAATATCAACGCGATCAGAAGGACGCCGCGTATGACCCATGCACCCGCTTGGGACCACACATCAGAGCTAGCTGTCTCGAGACTCGGCAAGAGCGACAGAACAACGACAGCGAGAATGTCCTCTATGATCAACGTGCTCATCATCAAACGTGTAGAACTCTCTGCGGCGGCTCCGCGTTCGTAGAGCATCTTCGCCACGAGCGAAGTACTGCTGACGCTGACAACCCAGGCGAGAAGTACGCTTTCCTGAATTGACCATCCTAGCAGTAGCCCGGCAAGTGTCCCTGCAGCAAAAGAGATGGCGACCTCCACAAGCGAGAAGACAAGCACCCTCTTTTTCATCGTCATGAGTTCAGTGGGGTCAAGCTCAAGTCCGATTATGAAAAGAAGCAGGACGATGCCGATCTCTGCCATTGCTTCTATCGTGCTGAGATTCGTCACTAGCGCAAGCCCGTACGGTCCAATAATCATGCCTGCGATAAGTTGCCCCAGTGCTGCGGGAAGTCGGAGTGCCCAAGCAACTAGGCTCAGTGCTAGAGCTGAACCCGCAATGATTCCTAGCTCAACTAGAAGCGACGTGTCCGCCGGCAAGGCTGGCAGAGAGGCAATTGTACTTCATGTTACTTGAAGCTTGAGCTCCCGAGCTGTACAAATGGCATCTCCATCTCCGAAGGGAGAGAGGATCGGAGACGGTTTCAGCTATCGTGAGAACGGTGCAACCGAAGTCTTCTTTCAGCTATCGCCTATGGAATTGCCCGTGCCGGCGTGAATCCACCTGCTCACTTGCATAAACGCCCGGGACTCGGGGGTAACTGTGAGCAACAAGGCTCCAACGAAAGCGTAGAGCGCCGCTGCCAGGAATGAGTTGAGCCAAGGAACGCCCCACATGTAGAACCGGTCCACTATCAGCTGGAGTCCGTATGGATTGCCATACGGGGCCGTGAACAGGGGAGCGCACTCACGGACGAACGTCGTGAAATGCTTGTCCCAGTAGGAATGGCCGGCGGTGACGCAGAGTGACGGGCTGGGAAAACCAACCCCGATGAATAGCACGTAAAGCGGTGTTGTGAGTGCAATGAACGCTAGAACCAGTGTGACCCATCTATTCACTCGCTTGACAACCTCCTATCTGGGCAGGCAAACGGTGAGTCCCAAGAAACCATCAGTTTCCTATGTCTGCTCGGCATTTCAGGCTTTCGGGTATCAAGTATTTCTAGCGTAGCCGTCCGGCGAGCTTGAGCACACGAAGCGCGTTCAGTGTGATCATCTCGTTCGGGCCGCTTCTCCCCCAATCGACCACCTCCACGCCGGATACGCGTCTGCCAGGAGGTCGCCAATAGAGCCCGTCTGACTTCCATCGACCATCCGGAAGACGCTTGCCTTCAATAATATCAAGCGCCTCTTGGACTCTCGGATCGTCAAGTCTCTCGAGTAGCGCTAGGACCTTGAGGGCCTGCAGTATGTCATAGTGCCAATAGACCGGATAATGAAGTTGAATCCATTCTGGGTTGATGATCTTGCCGGTCCTATCGGAACGGAACAGGCGATGATTGAGAAAGAGTTCCGAAGCGCGTCTCGCCGTCCCCAGCGCGTCCCTGTCCCCCGTGGCACGGTAGTACTCCAAGAGTCCCCAAAGTGGAGCTAGACTCTCATAGAAGGAGGAGTGATCTGCACTCCTGTCTTTGTCGCAGTTCCATCCCCCATCGGGCCACTGCCACTCTGTCAGCGATCGAGCAAGCTGGCTCACGCGTTCGTCGTCAGTGACGCCGAGGCGGCTACACACGGCTAACGCGTTTCCTTCCTGCGATGCGCATCGCCGGGTCAAGCCGTTGATCTTCTTGATCCCGCGCCTGTGCGCATCGCCTGTTAGCCATCGAAGAACCTGACTGATGGCCTTGAGAGCTCGAGGTTCACATCTTGGAAAGCCAAGTTCGACAAGAGACACGAGGCGCCAGTGAGCTCCGGTCCACTTCTGATAGGGATGAACCCCGAATCCTCCGTCGGCCCGTTGCCCCTTCAGCAGGGCGCGGACACGTGGACCGCTCGGAATTCCATCCTGCGTTTTATTGACTTCTGTAGAGTCAGCGGGTTCTTCTAGGACATCAGTGAGTGTCATGTATCGTATCGAGGCATCTTGGGATTCCAGCAACCATTCGATCGTTGAGTCGCTACGATCCACATGACTCACCCAAGTCAGAGAACGTCAAACGATATTCAATGCAATGCTAGGAGATTCCCCTTTGTCCGCGGCTGGTTGACTAGATCACTGTTTGATGACCTTCACTATTTGATCCACGACCTTTTCGGGATCAACATTCGCATCTTCGTTTCTGATATCTCTCAGGAGGTGCTTCGACCGATAGAACTCGATGACGGGTGCGGAGGCTTCTTGGTAGACTCTCAGACGTTCGCGGATCACTTCGGGCTGGTCGTCGACACGTCTGAACAACTCGCCGCCGTCCTTGTCACATTTGCCGGCAACTCTTGGCGGCATTGTCTTCTCATTGTATATCGCTCCGCAGGTCCTGCACTGTAGTCTCGATGATAGTCTGTCGACGATCACGCTGTCGGGAACGTTGAGGTTCACGACAACATCGATCTTGGTGATCTTCTCAAGCTCCCTGGCTTGCCCGACGGTTCTTGGGTAGCCTTCCAGGATGAACCCTCCCTGCTCAGATGCCAGACGTTTCCTGAGAATCTCTGTGATGATCTCGTCTGGCACTAGGGTGCCTGAGCTGCTGTACTTCTCGATCTTCTCTCCCAGTGGTGTCTTGCTACGTATTTCTTCGCGAACAAGGTCACCGGTCGAGATGTGCGGACTACCAAGCTTGTTCTTCAGCCTGGAGGCGTAGGTTCCTTTCCCAGATCCCGGCGGCCCGAATATAACGACTTTCATTCACTCGATCCCCGCGTCCTTACTTCGAGAGTATCTCCTCAAGGGCTTGGTTTGCTCGCAATAAGTCCTCCTCTGAATTGTATGCGTGAAATGAGAAGCGCACTCCGTCGAATCTTTGGGAGACGATTATTCGCCGCTTGACCAGCTCGGCGGCAATAGCAGATTGATCCTGCCCTTTGAACCTGAACGAGGCTATGCTTGCATGACTGCTCTCTTCCTCAGGCGTTAAGGTAGTCGCGTCGTGGAGGATCTGACTGCTGCTCACCATGTTCATGAATCGCTTGGTCATGGAGAGGACGTGGTTAGTTAGGTCCTCGTGACCGATCTTCATGAGGTACCGCATGGATTCCGCAAGGCCGACGGGGCAGGCGTAGTCCATTGTACTGTATTCGAATTTCCTCGCGTCCTTCGCGTAGGCCAGCTTTGTTATGTTCAAGTCGTACGGGTTCGGCGCACTGCGCCAGCCCACAAGGGGCGGTTCGAGTTTCCCAACCAAGTCCTGCTTGAGGTAGAAGACGGATACACCAAAGGGTCCTAAGAGTCCCTTGTACCCGCTCGCCACAAGTGCGTCAACTCCATCCTGATGAACGTCGATGGGCACAAGCCCGGCTGACTGCGTCGCGTCAACGATGAGTAATGCTCCGTGCGAATGCGCCAGCTCAGACAGCCGACGGAGATCGAATCTCTGGCCAGTCCCAAACTCAACATGACTAATGGAGATCACAGCCGTATGGTCGTCTACCAGTCTCTCCAACTCATCTTCGTCTATGACACCGTCGTGATTCTTGGCAAGTCGCACTTGGATGCCCTTCTCCTGCCGGAGGCGCATCCAGGGATGGACGACGCTTGGGAAATCCGCATCCGTACTCACGACATTCGTGCCTCTTTTCAGATCCAAAGACCAAGCGAATGAGCAAATGCCCGCGGTCGCGCTGGACAAGATGGCAATCTCCTCACTACGTGCGCCGAGGAGAGATGCCGCCTCATTCCTTGCGCCCTCAAGCGCTTGCGTCTCAGCGGCCTCATCAAAGCCGATCGTTCCTCCGGATGCGATCTTTCGCTGAAACTCGACCATGCTGTCGATTGCCGGTCTTGGCATCAAGGAGATTGATGCCGAGTTCAGATATGTCATCGTACGCGCTGTTGGAAAATCCTCAAGATTCACTCGCAGCATATAGCGCCCCCAGCCGACATGTCGTCTCTCCTCACTTTAGACTACCGCAATCATGCCTGAGCCAGATCCAACAGGACGCCAACGTGGTGATCTCTCTTCAAATAGCCGTATGGCATGACCTTGCTGGATCGCCTGATGAGTAGAGTCGCAATCGTAAGAGGAACGGATCCTCTTGGCATGACTGTGCGGGCCATGGAGATGGTAGACGCCGCCAAAGCTGTGCCCGTCGACAAGCCTGTCCTGATCAAACCAAACTACATCGACACGAGCCATCCTTCAACAGGAATCACGACTGATGCCAGAGTCGTCGAGGGAGTCGTCGCATTCCTAAGGAAGAACAGTCTGAAGGAGATCATTATCGGAGAGGGAACAGGCATGGGGGATACATTGGAAGCATTCAGGATTGGGGGCATCGAGGACGTAGCAAGAAGATGCAAAGTGCGTATGGTTGACCTCAACAAGGACGAATTCGTTGAAGTTCATCCCTCGAATGCCCGAACCCTGAAGAAAGTGAAGATAGCCAAGACCGCGCTAGAGTGCACGATTGTCAGCGTCCCGAAACTCAAGCCTCATAGAATGGCAGGCGCGACGCTGAGCCTGAAGAACATGATGGGCGCCATGACGCCCAAAGGATCTATGCACGGGCATCTGAGTCAGAACATAGTCGATTTGGCCTCGGTTATCAAACCGAGCATAGCCGTAATCGATGGGGTAATCGCCGGTGAAGGGCACGAAACAAGCGGCAATCCCGTCGAGATGAATCTGGTTATCGCCGGAACAGATCCTGTCGCAGTGGACTCCGTCGGGGCTGCCGTTATGGACATTCCCGTCAAACATGTGAGACACCTGCGCTTGGCCGAGGAATCCGGACTCGGGACCTGCAGCCCGGAACGAATCCAAGTGCTTGGCGAACCCATCGAGAAAGTGAAAAGGAAATTCAGAACATCCTTCCTGTCCAAGGTTGCCCGGATATGAGCCAGTTCCGGTTCCCTGCAATAGACCCAAGTGTATGCGAGTGAGTGACGATTAGCCAAGGCGATCATGAAATTGGTGGATTTGGCAAAGTTCGTTCAAGAGATTCCTTTGACGACGTGCATCTATTTGGAGGACTCCTACTCGCAATCAGCAGACTGCAATGTCCTGAGAATCGTTCAAGAGAAGAACAGCGCATATCTGGCCCTGGATCGGACAGTCTTTCATCCAAGATCAGGCGGACAGCCATCTGATATTGGAACAGTGGAAAGCTCATCGTTTCTAGTCAACGTGAAGAGGGCGATGAACCAGAGCGGAATCATAGTCCATTTCGGCAAAATAGAGGGAAAGGTCGAAACGGGCCCTGCCAAATGCGAGATCGATTGGCCTAATCGGTTCCTGCTAATGAGACGGCATACCGGAGCTCATTTGCTAGACCACTGTCTCGCCACACTCACTGGGTCGCGTGTGGAGACAACGGATTCTTGGCTCGGAGACGATCCCTATGTCGGCTACGGGGGACCGGTTCCTGCCGGCCTCGACCTCAAGCGCCTTGAAGAGATTGGGAATAGTTTCATCCAGCAAGGGCTGAATGTCGAAATCAAGACCATGGACAGGTCCGATGCTGAGTGCCTGATTGCGGATGCTCCTAACTTTGCCAGGCTTCCCAAGAGTGAGAAGCTGCGTGTTGTGACCATTCAGGGGCAGCTTCCTATTCCATGCGGGGGAACGCACTTGCGAACCTTGAAAGAGATCGGAGTGATCGAGGTTCGTAGAATCGAGCCTGTCGAGAGAGGCTTCAGGCTGTATTTTGAGGTCAAGTAGGCGGCCCTTTTCGCGACGTTACCGGGGGATCGCTTGCCCCGCTGGCGAGTGCTATCCTTAAATGAGCTATCTGCTTGTACGGTGAATCCGAATCTGGAACCATAGCATCGTAGAGGAATAGCGTGTGTCTGAGATCGAAGATAAGGAGGCAATGCCGAAGGTAGAGAACCTTCTCCTGCCTCTTGAGGAGATGCTTGCCGCTGGCCTACATATTGGAACCCGCATCAAGACAGGCGACATGGAACAGTACATATATCGCGTCCGGCCCGACGGGCTCTTCATTCTTAACATCGGAAAGACCGACGAGAAGATCAGGCTTGCAGCGAAGTTTATCGCGAAGTTTGACGCCGATCGCGTCCTTACGGTTTCATCGAGGATCTATGGAAAAACGCCGATCGAGAAATTCTGCGAGTTGACGAGGACCATGTGGATGATCGGCCGATTCATGCCTGGTCTAATCTCTAATCCTCTACAACGAAAGCATGCGGAACCCCAGCTCGTAATGGTCACTGATCCGAGGGCAGACTTTCAAGCGATCAAGGAGTCAACCAGTGCAGGCGTTCCAGTCATCGCGCTCTGTGACACAGACAACGCGTTCACAGGCGTAGACCTTGCGATCCCCGTGAACAACAAAGGGCGACGGGCTCTCGCGATGGTCTACTGGCTCTTGGCAAGGCAGGTACTCCGCGAACGAGGAGAAATCGCAGCCGATGGAACGATCACAGCAACCGTAGACGATTTCGAAACGAAATTGGCTGCGATCGCGCCGAGAGTTGGCGGCGAGCTTTGAAACTGAGAAGAGCTCAAGTAGCAGGCTCATTCTACCCAGGCACGAAGGCTGCTCTCACCAGCCAGATCGAGGAATGCTTCACTCACCGTCTAGGCCCAGGACGGCTCCCTGTGCTCGCACAGGTAGGTGAAAGAAGACTAGTAGGGCTGGTGTGCCCGCATGCTGGCTACGTGTACTCAGGCCCTGTCGCTGCCAAGTCCTACTTCGAAGTTGCCAGCGATGGAAAACCGGAGGCGATCGTGATTATCGGGCCCAATCATACGGGCCAAGGAAGCGGCGTTTCAATGATGTCTGAAGGCGCTTGGGAGACACCCTTCGGACAAGTCGAAGTTGACGAGGAAACAGCCACTGCCATCTGCAAAGCGTCTGACATAATTGATGTCGATGAGCAAGCCCACCTGTACGAACATTCGATTGAGGTTCAGCTCCCTTTCCTACAGTACGTCCTCAAGAGGAGATTCCGCTTCGTTCCCATCTGCATGATGATGCAGGATTTCGAGACGAGCGCGGAAGTTGGAAAGACGATCGGGGAGGCGCTCGAAGGAAAGAACGCGCTTGTGATAGCTTCCTCGGACATGACTCATTACGAGTCAGCTGAGTCGGCGAGACGAAAGGATCAACTTGCCATTGATGCCATCCTCGCGCTTGATGACGTGAAATTGCAGGAGACGGTTGAGTCGCATACGATTAGCATGTGTGGTCACGGGCCAGTCGCAAGCATGATTGCCGCTTCCAAGATCCTGGGCGCGAAGACCGCTCGGCTTCTGGGATACAGCAACAGTGGCGATGTCACCGGGGACAGCAACGAAGTCGTAGGATATCTCGCCGCGTCAGTCCGGAGGTAGAAGAGTCAGTCGAGAAGCGTGAGCTGTTTGACCGCAGGATTCGGCCAACCGAACTGTGGCGGTTGATTTTTCTGTCAGCTCACTCGTAGCTAGGTAGAGGTGCGACGTTCTTGGGAAAGGGTAGCGGTTTCGGAAAGGTCATACTCTTCAACGAGCACTTTGTAGTCTACGGTCTTCCTGCGATAGCTTCAGCAATCGGGGCGAAGACAACAGCGCTTGTTCAGCGGCGCGCAGGCTACGGGGTCGAGATCGATGACGAGAGGCCTGAGACCAAAGGGTACAAAGCCGAGAAAGCTGCCCAGCAGAAAGAATCACTAGATCTCATGCTGAAGTTCATGAGAATCAACACAATGAAGGACGCGTATCGCGTGATCTTGGGTGGTGACCTGCTCGCCGCGAGCGGGGTTGGAGCAAGTGCCGCCTCATGTGCGGCGATTGCTCGAGCATTCTCTGAAGAACTCGGACTCAACTACTCGGACGATGAAGTCAACGAGGTCGCATACGAGGGAGAGAAGGGATACCACGGCACACCCTCAGGCATCGATAACACCGCCGCAACATATGGCGGCCTGATCTGGTACAAACGAGAAGGTGCCTCGCATCTTATGAAACGTATGGGTCTGAAGAAACCCGTAGAGATCGTAATGGGAAACACCGGACTCGTCGCAGATACGAAAGCGGTGGTTAGCGACGTCAAGGAGCGAAGGGAAAGGGAACCGGAGAAATACGGCCAAATCTTCCATGAAGCAGAGCAACTTGTCCTTGAGGCGAGAAAAGAGCTTGAGAAGTTCAATCTCAGGAAAGTCGGCGAATACATGAATCAGAATCACGCGCTGCTTCAGCAGATCGAAGTCTCGTGTCCCGAGCTGGACTTACTGGTAGATTTGGCGCGCAACAACGGAGCTCTTGGAGCGAAGTTGACGGGGACAGGACAGGGTGGCTACATGGTCGCTCTGACTCCAACCAGAATCCTGCAGGAACGTGTTGCAAGGGCGATAGAGAAGAAGGGTTTTCAAGCACTACGCACGACCATTGGGGTCTAAGGTCTAGCAGGCGCACGACTCATCGTTCTAGGTGAATGAGAATGGAGTTAGCGAAGTTAGTTAGAATGCTTGACGCAAGGGGCATGTTGACCAAAATTAGCAGGCCTGTTGATCCGAAATACGAGGTCTCTACATTGATGAAGATGCTCGACGGGCGCGTCCTGCTCTTCGATCACGTGAAAGGTTCCACGATGCCGGTGATCGCGAACATCTGTTCAACACGGGATCTGGTCGCCACGGGACTCGGCATCCGTAGAGAGGAGCTCATCGCGAAACTGACCGACGCGATAGACCACCCTAAGAAGGCGCGCGTGACGGATGCTCAAGGATACCAAGATGTGGGCGCGGATCTCAGCAAGCTGCCAATCCTGACACACTATCCGAAGGATGCTGGCCCGTACATTTCGTCCGGAGTAATCGCGAGTGCCGACAAGGAATACGGGGTCAATCTGTCTTATCATCGGGCTGAGGTGCTGGGAAAGGACAAGCTCGTCCTTCGGATCCTCCAGAGACATTTCGATACGTACATCCAGCGTGGTCTCAAGGATTTTGCGATCTGCATCTCTTCACCGGTCCAAGTTCTGGTGGGTGCAGCCATCTCCGTTGAGGCCGGGACAAGTGAAGCCGACATAGCCAACGCCTTAGAGGAGACTCCGCTTCTAAGGCTCGACGGTCACCTGGTGCCACCGTGCGACATCGTGATCACGGCAGAATTCACCGGTGAACTACATGACGAGGGGCCGTTCCTCGATCTGACTGAGACTTTTGACATTATTCGAAAGCAGAGAGTTGCTCAAGTGAAGAAGGTCTACATGAGAAAGGATGCGATGTATCACGCTCTGCTCCCAGGCGGGCTTGAGCACAAGGTGCTCATGGGTATGCCACGCGAGCCCACGATCTACAGGGAAGTCGCGAAAGTCTGCGACGTGAAAGACGTCTTGGTTACACCGGGCGGGTGTTCTTGGCTTCATGGAGCTGTGAGCATACACAAGAAGCATGCGGAGGATGGCAGAAAGGCCATCGAGGCAGCGTTCAAAGGCCACAAATCAATGAAACACGTCTTCGTAGTTGACGACGACATAAACATCCACGACCCAACAGACATCGAATGGGCAATGGCAACACGTTTTCAAGCCGACAAGAACATGATCACTTCTAGAGAGAAGGGGTCGTCCCTAGATCCTTCCTCAGACATGGACACACAGATGACATGCAAGGCCGGGTTCGACCTCACAATCCCTGAGGGTGGAAAGAAGGAATTCAAACGGCCCACATTGCCCATGAAGCTGAACCTAGACGACTATGTCCCGCACAAGTAGATCGGAGATGAGATAACCGGTGCATCTTACGAATCTAGAAGAACGAATACTGTCCGGCGAGAGAGGTGAAGTCCTGGAGCGCATGTTCCGTCTACTCGTACGGCTCGGCGAGATTTACGGTGCGGACAGAATGATTCCGATCAACTCATCGCAAGTCGCTGGAGTTTCCTACAAGTCGATAGGCGACCCGGGAGTCGAGTTTCTTGAAGACTACGCAGCAAAGAACGCCAAGGTGAAGGTCGTCACGTTCCTGAATCCGGCAGGAATGGACATTGAAGACTGGCAGAAACTCAACATACCACCGGGCTTCGCGGAGAAGCAGCTGCGCATCATGACCGCATTCAAGAAGATGGGCATAGTCGTAAGCGCGACGTGCACGCCATACCTAGCTGGAAATCTCCCGAGGTTCAGAGAGCATATCGCATGGTCTGAATCATCGGCCATCTCATTCTCGAATTCGGTGATCGGAGCAAGAACAAACAGAGAAGGGGGGCCCTCAGCCCTCGCAGCCGCACTATGCGGTGTCACACCGAACTACGGCCTCCACGTGGACGAGAATAGAAGGCCACAGATGCTCGTAGAAGTAAGAGCCAAGCTGGAAGACAGCGCGGACTTCGGAGCGCTCGGATATGCCGTCGGAAAACAGGTTAGGAATAGAATACTGTATTTCAAAGGCATCAAGGACGCCGATACGGATCAATTGAAAGCACTTGGTGCTGCGATGGCAGCCTCAGGGGCCGTTGCGCTCTATCATGTCGAGGACATGACCCCTGAAGCTCATTTGATGGACACAAAAGGTCTTGAGAAACTATCGGTCAGCGACGAGGACGTGAACGAGACGTTCTCCAAGCTCACCACGGGAAAGGAACCAGACATTGTTATCCTCGGCTGTCCACACTCATCGCTCAAGGAGATAATGATGGTTTCAAGGAAGCTCGAAGGCAAGAAGTTGAAGAAACCCTTGTGGATCTGCACGTCGAGAATGGTCAAGGAAGCCGCCAACCGGATGGGTTTCACCCGGACTATCGAGACTGCTGGCGGCAAAGTTGTGGCCGACACTTGCATGGTCGTTTCGCCGATAGAGGACATGGGATTCAAGACAACGGCAGTGAACTCGGGAAAGGCGGCAAACTACTTGCCCGGCTTCTGTAAACAGAGCGTAATCTTCGGCAGACTCGACAGCATACTCGAGAAGGTGACCGCGTAGGACCGCACGAGGTGATAATGCGTGGAAGTCTTGAAAGGAAGAACCATCAGCCCGGGCAAAGTGGAAGGAGAGACGTTGGTCTCAAAGGAACCGATCGGATTCTACGGAGGCGTCGACGCAAAGACAGGCGTATTCATCGAAAAGGGCCACGAGCTTGAGGGCAAGTCTGTTAAAGGAAAGATCTTGGTCTTCCCTTGCGGTAAGGGATCGACTGTGGGATCCTACGTTATCTACGGGCTTGCAAAGAATAACCAAGCTCCTCTCGCAATAGTGAACAAGGAGACCGAAACGATAGTCGCAACAGGCGTGATACTAGCCGGAATACCGTGTGTTGACCAGATTCCTGTTGAGAAGATCTCCACCGGTGACCATCTGATGGTTGACGCGTCAACGGGAACGGTGTCCATCACTAGGAAGAGCCAGTAACGTCAATTCGGACCAGTGGATGATGAGAGACGGAATCGGAGTTCCATCGGGATTGACATGTCTTGGCAAGTGAAACAACCGAACGGAAAAGAAGCCATATCACGACTGCGCTCAACCGTGATGTCCAATCGCATGCGAGCACGGGATTCGATGACATATCACTAGTGCACAATGCCCTGCCAGAGCTAGACCGCGAAGAAATCGATCTTTCTTGCGAGATGTTCGGTCATAAGCTTGGAGCTCCCGTCATCATCGAATCCATGACTGGCGGTACACCGATCGCCGCCAAGATCAACGCGACCCTAGGCAGGATAGCGGAGGAACTGCAGATCCCGATGGGCGTTGGCAGCCAGAGAGCTGCGATCGATGATCAGAAGCTCGCCTACACGTTCAAAGTAGCTAGAGAGAACGCGCCGTCCGCTCTACTCTTGGCGAACCTGGGCTGCCCGCAAATCGTCAGAGAAGATGGAATCGAACGCGCGAAAGCTGCCGTTGAAATGATCAAAGCCGATGCATTGCTCATTCACTTGAACGCGCTTCAGGAGTCAGTGCAGTTCGAAGGCCAAACACGTTTCAAGGGTGCACTTGCGCGAATCAGAGAGCTTTCTTCCGTATTGAGTGTCCCGGTCTTGGCGAAGGAGACCGGCGCAGGGATTTCGCGAGAAACCGCCATCTCGATTGAGCGAGCCGGGGCGAAAGGCATCGATGTTGCCGGCCTTGGAGGGACAAGTTGGGCAGCCGTGGAGCATCATCGCGCAAGAGAGAAATGCCATACACGTCAAGCCCACTTAGGCCTAGCCTTCTGGGATTGGGGGATTCCAACCGCCGTAAGCATCGTGGAGGTCGCTAGGTCAACGAAGGTGAAACTGATCGCGTCCGGAGGCGTGCGCAATGGGCTTCACATCGCCAAGGCGATTGTGCTAGGCGCACACTATGGGGGACTCGCGATGCCTCTTCTGAAATCCGTGTCCAAGGGCGGAAAGGAAGCGAAAGAGAGCCTTCTGTCAGTGATCGACGAGCTAAGGACAGCGATGTTCTTGACAGGTTCCAAGAACATGGAGCATCTGCGCAAGTCCCCTGTCGCAATCACGGGCAAGACACGCGAATGGCTTGTAGCAAGAGGACTACTATCCTAGGACGCACCGGCGTCCGATCGCGTCTCATTCTCGTTGTCACAGATTGTGAGCCTTACGCTTCCTTCGGAATCTCAAGGGTCTTCTGGCCTGAGACTCGATACTCGCACTTCTGACAGTTCAGTTCGTCAATTCTAGCGTTGAAAAGCGCGCACCAGTCCCATGCATCCTCGCCGATGCGCATCTTAGTTCTCTGGATGCAGGGGTAGGTCTTCTCCGCCATGGACTTCCGGTATGCAGATCCTTCAGGATAAACCTAAGCCTCTGGGTTGATATAGCCTCACAAGCGTTAGGTCGCTCTCACGCCTTTGTAGGAGAATCTTCTTGACCTCTTCTGAATTTGCTGGATTCTACAGGCTGACGCCAGAGGAGAGACTCCGTTTCGTAGGGGAGTTCGCTCACCTAGACAAGACGGAGCTGGACATCCTCGCGAAATCCAGCGCGTTGAAGATCGACACTGCTAATCGCATGATTGAGAATGCGATCGGTGTCATGCCGATCCCGCTCGGAATTGCGATGAATTTCCGGATCAACGGAGAGGATCGACTGATACCGATGGTCACCGAGGAGCCATCAGTAGTGGCTGGCGCGAGCCACGCGGCCAAGTTGGCTCGATCCAAAGGAGGATTCCGGACATCAAGCACCCGACCTGTGATGATTGGGCAGGTCCAGATCGTCGGTTGCGCGAGCCCTGAGAAGGCCCGAGACGCCATTCTTGCGTCTACAGAAGAAATCGTCAGGAAAGCGAACGAGCAGGATCCGATCCTCGTCTCAAAGGGAGGTGGGGCCATTGCATTGGAAGCGAAGGTCATTCAGACGATTGTCGGTCCCATGGTCATCGCGGGGTTGTTGGTTGACTGCGGAGATGCGATGGGCGCGAACGCCGTCAACACAATGGCCGAAGCGGTTGCGCCGCTTCTGGAAAAAATAGCCGGAGGCCGCGTCTATCTCAGGATTCTGTCAAATCTGGCCGACAAGAGGCTTGCTCAGGCTCGTGTCACAGTGGCGAAGGAAGACCTCGGCGGTGCGGAAGTCGTGGAGGGGATAATCAACGCATATGCTTTCGCAGCCTCCGACCCGTACCGATGCGCGACGCACAACAAAGGCGTGATGAACGGTGTCACGGCTGTAGTATTGGCTACTGGAAACGACACGCGGGCAATCGAGGCTGGAGCACACGCATACGCGGCTCGATCAGGACAGTACAGCCCGCTGACCCGCTGGAGCAAAGATGCCAACGACAATCTAGTCGGCGAAATCGAACTGCCAATGGCGGTGGGACTAGTCGGAGGTGCCACGGCCGTTCACCCGATCGCAAAGATCGCGGTCAAGATTCTTGGAGTAGGATCAGCTCGAGAGCTAGCCGAGATAATCGCCGCCGTCGGCCTCTGTCAGAACCTCGCCGCCCTACGCGCACTAGCTGCAGAAGGAATCCAACATGGACACATGCGACTTCACGCACGAAACGTGGCGGCCACAGCCGGAGCGACCGGAGATCTTGTAGACAAGATAGCTGAGAAGATGATTGACGAGAGAAAGATAAGAATCGACAGGGCCAAAGAGCTGCTCGCTGAGTATTCAAGAAGCACCTAGATTCTTTCGATGAGCGCAATTGATTCCAAGTGCTTGATCTTCGGAACCGCGTCTTTCTCCATCCAGTCTGAGACGCTATCATAGATCTTCTGATAATATTTCTTCGTCGAATGTCTCACTAAGCCAAGATTTTCCATCCTTCTGATGTACCTCCACTTCATGCTTCTCGATATCTCGTTGCCAAGCACCCTATCAAGGTCCATCTTCTTGAAGACTCTGGGGAGGCGGACGAAGGCTCTGATGATCTCCTTGGGAAAAGCTGTCAGGTTCTCCTTGGATAGCTTCCTCTTCCCTCTTGCTCGGATGAGGCGCATGCTTTCCCTCGCCCTTTTCACTCTACCTCACCTTGTCTCGTGCCTGCTAGACATAGCTTATGTGTTAAAAACCATTCTTTGTCGTCTCCTAGATCCGCTTGTGAGCGACCTATCTTACCACGTAAGCTCATGCGTTGTTCATAGGATTCCACGGGCAAAACCGATTAACGTGATACGAAGGGACTGATTATTCCTGGGTTCCGTTGTCGTTGACTCAGTTGAGACAGGGCTCTCGTCTCAAGTATCGTGCTCTACATTATCACGAAGAGATAGAACATTACGACAACGATGATGCGGTAGACGCCAAAAGGGATAAAGTTGTTCTTTCCAACGTAACCTAGGAAGAGCCTGATCGCCACGAGAGCAACGAGCAAAGAGGTTACGAATCCTACTAGCATGATGCCTATCTCGTTTGAGGAGAATGTTCCTGCAGAGCTAATGAGGTCAAATCCAGAAGCGGCGATCATTGTGGGAACAGCCAATAGAAAGGAAAACAGGACTATCGTCTTTCGCTTCATTCCCAACGCCAATCCGCCGATGATGGTAGGTGCGGATCTTGACACGCCTGGGATGATGGACATGATCTGACAGAGTCCTATGAGCAAGCAGTGCTTGTACGGTATTCTTGACAGATCCTCGATAGTTGATCTTTCACGATAGAGCAGTTCAAAAATGACGAGGAATACGCCACCGAGAAAGAGGGTCCACAGCACAATCTGCTGATTGCCCAGTAGGGTCTCTTTGAATACTCTGTAGAGAAGAAGCCCGACAATGCCTGTGGGGAGGAATGCAATAGCTAATCGTTTCAATATCTTCCAATCAAGGAGTAGCCTCCAGTAGGAGATCACCACGGAAAGAATCGCTCCAAGCTGGAGCGACAGCTCTAGACTCTTGACGAAATCAGTCTGCGGAACGCTCAGAATAGCGGCTGCCAGAATCAGTTGACCGGTGGAGGAGACCGGCAGAAACTCGGTCACTCCCTCTATGATTGCTAGAATGATCGCGCTGATCATGTCCATTGCTGTTCGTTGTCCTTCAACTGCTTTCTGTGGCTGTAGAAACTCGGCCTACAACCTCAGGCTTGTTAGGGTTGTGGTGGCGGCGGTTCTAGGCAGGAGTGAATCCGCCGGCGATGAACGCGATGAGCCCTAGGAGCATCCAGAGCAGGGCATGGTTTTTCGATCTCAGCGCGTTCTTGGGGGAAGGATCCTTGACGATGGAGTATGCTGAGTAGAGGAACCCTAGGTCACAGACCAGGACGATTGGCGCATAGAGCCATGAGATCATCTGCAGTATGATAGGGATCGCGCTCAGCAGGACTGCCATGACAAAGAACAGGGCGCCGGTCCTCGACGCAGTCCCAAGTCCCTTCGAGACTGCAAGTGTCCTGACGCCTCGTTTCGAGTCTCCCACAATGTCTGCCATGCCCTTGATGACTTCGCGGCCCATTCCCGCCAGAAACGCGATCAACGCGAATATATACAGAATGACAGTGATACCTCCTATGGCTCCGCCGAAGATGAACGGTATTGCCAGGTTTGCACTGACGGCAGCGTTACCCGGAAGGCCGGTCTTCTTTCCGAATCTGTTGTAGTAGAGCATCAGTACCACTGCCAATATTGCAATGAGAAGGTTGACAGCGCTCAATGCCATGGCTAGGCATAGACCTATGCTGAGTGTGACTGCCGCGAAAGCTGCGGCCTCGGTCTTGGTCAGTCGCCCGGAGGGGATAGGTCTGCTTGGCATGTTGATCTGGTCGATCTCTGTGTCGAGGATATCGTTCACGGACATCGATCCTGCAACAAGGGTGAAACCTGCAAGGAAACCGATCACTGCAGACGATATCGGAATCGCCAGACCCAATGTCATGAATTCGCCAACGAGGACAGCAAGACCCATCATGAAGCAGTTCGGGACTCTGGCGATCTCAAATAACCCAGATATTCTGTCGCCCTTCGAGGACTCATTGGTCTCCATGCCATTCCCTCAGGATCCCATCACATCGGGAACATGTGCTCGCGTACACACGTGTTGGCGGAGGCACTTTTAATAACGATTCTCCGTTCTGAGTGTACGGCAGCTCAGGGAGGCTTGTCTGATATGCTAGGCAGGGTCGAGCAGTATCTGATCGATAGCATCAATGAGCAAGGCGCAATACACCTGACGTTGCTCGACCCCGAAAAAGTGACTAGGTCAAGCGCTAGGACCTTGGCAAAGGCGATAGACAAGAGCGGTTCCGCTGGGATCATGGTTGGAGGCTCAACGGCCGTGTCGGTCTATCACACCGATGAGGTAGTCAGCACAATAAAGAAGCTGACCAAGCTCCCGGTCATAATCTTCCCGAATGATCTCGTCGGAGTAAGCAGAGAGGCTGACGCGATCTTTTTCATGAGCCTCATGAACTCCATGAACCCATACTACATAACCCACGCACAGGCTCTCGCCGCACCCCTCGTCAAACGCTACGGCCTTGAGCCAATCCCTATGGGGTACGTTATCGTCGGCGATAGAGGCGCCGCAGCAGCGTTCGTGGGCCAAGTCAATCCAATCCCATTCGAGAAACCGTCGCTGGCAGTAATCTATGGCATGGCAGCTCAGTTCATGGGCAAACGCTTCTTCTATCTAGAAGCAGGTTCCGGCGTTGAGAGACCGGTATCCCCGGAGATGGTTGCCGCCGTAAGTGGGCACATCGAGATCCCGCTCATTGTGGGCGGAGGCATTCGGTCTCCCAAAATGGCAGAACAGATCGTTAGGGCTGGCGCGCGAATCATCGTCACAGGCACTCTCGCCGAGAAAGCCTCACCCGAATTCTTGCGCAGAGTCATACGCAGCATAAAGAAGGCTGCCTGAAGGACACGGGGCTTCGGAGTGTCCAGCGACAACTACCTGCGCATCAAGAAGGCTACTCCGTACTACAATGTCATCAGGCGCATCGCGTTTCCTTCGGCAAAAATGATACTTGTCTCGCTATTCGCGTTGGATGTTGTTGGCACTGCACTTGCGTTCTCGATCAGCGAGCCCACGCAGCTTGGGCTCCTCAGAGGCATATCGTCAGGTCTGCTGGTGTTTCTCGTCCCCACGCTTCTCTCCGCTTACTTTTCGTTTCGTTGGGTCGTGAAAGGGGACCCCTTATTCTTTGGCAGACGCGTTCTGGCGTTATCTCTCTTTTGTAGCATCGTGTGGATCTTTGTGATGGTGATCGGTGCAGGAGTGAGTAGGGTTGTCACAGGTTTCGTTTTTCCTTTGAGCGCTTTCTACCTAGGCCTCTTCGTCATGTTGCCATTGCGGTCGGTCGCTGTGTTCTCAATGTCCACTGTCAATTTGGCGCGACGTGCGGTGTTCGTGGTGTCCGATCCTCTGACATGTTCTTTTGGCTTGGCGTTTGTTCTCAACACACTTCCTTCCGGCCTCGTTGCAAGTATCGTTTTGTCGGTCACCGTATCATTCGTCTTCTCCTTTGCGTTCTTGGCTTATGTTGAGAGGCGAGGTATCCTCACGCTTGGTGTATCGCCGCTGCTCGTATTCAGAGCGTTCCTGAGGGACTGGTTGGATGGCGACTTCTCAAGGTTCGAGAGTTACTTGGAAGTGTTTGGAGTCAATGCGTCGGTCAACCTGAGCGTTCTGAGCTTCAGATCAAGAGTCTCTAGGAAAGTGAAGGGGACCCTGATCGTGCCTGACTTCCATCCTGGCCCTTTCCTGAACATCGGAAGTAGTGCACTTCCGTACATGATCAAGCGTGTAGTCGAGTCGACTGTCGGAGGCATTGCAGCGGTCGCGCACGGAGTCTCGGGGCACGAGCGCAACCTCGTCAGCCAGCAGGAGAGCAACAAAGTCATTGAGAAGATTGCGCTAATGCTGCATCAGAAACCGGCGCACTCAGCCATCGGCCCGATCTTCCGGTCATCCGCCGGAACTGCGACCGCAACTTGTCAGGTCTTTGGCAAGTCGGCGTTAGTGACAATGACGACTGCGCCGCACGATACTGAAGACATAGACTTCGAGATTGGCGAGCTACTGCGCAAGAGTGCAAGGCGCCTTTTCAAAGACATTGCACTTGTTGACGCGCACAATAGCCTTGGCCGCGTGACCGTGATGACCCAGGACAAGCTGAACGATCTTGCGCAGGCAGCAAAGCTCGCCATAAAGTCAACAAAAGGCGTGAGACTGCGTTCTGCTTCCGTGGGCGTTGCCCACACATCGCTGAAAGACATATCGTTAAAGGAAGGCATGGGTCCCGGAGGCATCGATGTCTTCTGGATTGAGACGGGTGGCAAATCCTACGCATACGTCGTCTTTGACAGCAATAACATGGCCTCAGGTCTCAGAGAGAGAATACTCACCAGCCTGAGGCAGATGGGCGCCGCTGATGGGGAGGTAATGACCTCAGACACTCACATGGTCAACGGCATAACCTCTTCGAGATTCGGATACCACCCAATAGGAGAGGCAACCGACCCAAGAGACATAGTTACATCGGTGCGAACGGCGGCAGAGGAGGCCAAGAAGACCGCCGAGCCAGTAGAAGCCTCGCTCAGCCGTTCTGAAATCGAAGTGAAAACGCTGGGGTTGTCGTCTTTCAGTCAGTTGATGCGTTTTGTGCTCAGAACCGCAAGGCTCACATTCGCGACGCTCTTTCCAGTAGTACTTGTGATCGCTATCGTATCACTGGTGTTCCTAATCTAGGTCGATTCTCCTTGCCCCAAGAATTCCACTACATGCAACTGCCACGTGAAGTGATAGTAGGAGACAACGTGCTCGGCAAGGTAGGGGAGACGTGCACAAGACTGGGTTTCTCCGGATCCGTAATTATCGTAACGGACTCCAATGTTCAATCAATAGGTGCGGTACCGGTTCGCGAGTCCTTGAAGAGTTCCGGATTCAAGGTCCAAGAAATGCTCGTGGAGGCCTCATCGCTTCCCCAAGTCCGTCAGGTCGAGCGAGAAATCGAGAAACTCAAGCCCAGCGTTGTGGCCGGCGTAGGCGGGGGAAGAGATATCGACGTTGCAAAGCTCAGCTCCGCCAACAAAGGCATACCTTTCTTGAGTATTCCGACGGCTGCATCGCACGACGGAATCGCAAGTCCGGTCGTCTCGATGAAAGGATACAACAAACCGTATTCTTTCATGGCTCAGGCCCCCATCGCCATAATCGCTGATGTGGGCATCATTGGTCGCGCACCGTTTCGAATGCTTGCCAGTGGTTGCGGTGATGTCGTGGGCAAGTACACGTCCGTCAAGGACTGGAGGCTTGCGCACAGAATAAAGAACGAGTACTACGGCGACTACGCCGCCGACTTAGCGCTGATGAGCGCGAGGCTTGTCATGAGAAACGCGCACATCATGAAGACTATGAGTGAGACCGGGATCAGGACAGTCGTTGAGGCGCTCGTCAGCTGCGGTGTCGCGATGAGTATTGCAGGCAGCAGCAGACCATGTAGCGGCGCAGAGCATCTGTTCAGTCACGCACTCGATATTACATCGCCACACCCGGCTCTCCACGGAGAACAAGTTGGCGTAGGAACGATCATGTGCGCGTACCTACACGGTGCTAATTGGCAGCTCATACGAGACGTCCTGCGCAGAATCGGGGCTCCTACAGGAGCCCGCGAGCTCGGAATCGAAGATGAGCACGTGATCAAAGCGTTGACGGTCGCCCACAAGATAAGGCCCGATCGGTACACGATTCTGGGGGAGAAAGGCCTCACAAAGGAAGCTGCGGAGCGTGTTGCTCAGTTGACTGGCGTAGTCGAGTAGGCTTGGCGGAGAAAGTGGCAACCTCAGAAGCGTTGGAAATCGAAGCGAAGAAAGCAGCGCTACTGAACGCAGTCAAGCACGAGGGCAAGTCTGAAGCAGGAGCGGTTATCGGGAGACTCCTCGGAAGTCATCCAGAACTGAGGCATAAAGCAACAGAAGTACGCTTTCTGGTCACCAAAGTCCTAGATCAAGTCAACGCGATGAGTCTCGCAGACCAGAAGAAAGTCATACAGGAGAACTGGCCCGAGGAGCTGGCGAAGGAGAAATCGAAGACCGAGCGAGGCCTTCCTCCGCTTCCAAACGTCGACAAGTACCCTAAGATCGTCACACGCTTCTCGCCAAATCCAGATTCAGTCTTGCATCTTGGTAACGCCCGAGCAGTTATCCTAAGCCACGACTATGCCCGGAAGTACGATGGGAAATTCGTACTGCGTTTTGAGGATACGGATCCGCGACTGAAGAAGGCAGCCTTGCAGTTCTACGACCTGATACGGGTAGATCTGAGATGGCTCGAGTGCACTTGGGATGAGGAGTACTACCAGAGCGACCGCTTGGAGTTGTACTACCAATACGCAGAGGAGCTAATCCGGAAGGGAGGTGCCTACGTCTGCGAATGTGCCTCGGAGGACTTCAAGCGGCTCGTGGAGTCAGGACGGGCCTGTCCGTGTCGCGCGATTACTCCGCAGGAGAACCTGGCTCGTTGGAAAGGAATGCTCGGGGGTAAGTATGAGGAAGGCGAGGTAGTTCTTCGCGTCAAGACAGAGCTTGATCATCCGAACCCGGCAGTACGAGATTGGCCTGCACTGCGCGTCATAGATCCAGTAACGTATCCTCATCCCCGCGTCGGTAGCAAATACCACGTGTGGCCTCTGTACAACATGGCATGTGGGGTCGACGATCACCTGATGGGCATCTCGCATGTGATCCGCGGAAAAGAGCACCTGACTAACATGGAGCGGCAGAAGTATCTATACAAGCACTTGGGCTGGACATATCCGGATGCGATCCACTACGGTCGCTTGCACCTCGTCGGAATGGATCTCAGCAAGTCGAAAATGATGCGCGCACTTGAAGAGGGATTGTACAGCGACTTGAGTGATCCTCGACTGGGCACCTTGATGGCCCTGCGAAGGCGTGGCATCACTCCCCAGGCCATCCGAGGCGTTGTGTACGAGGTCGGACCGCGCCCCGTAGATGCTACTATAAGCTGGGAGAACGTCTACGCGGCGAACCGCAAGATCATAGATTCAACCGCTCGCAGGTTCTTCTTCATCGATAAGCCGGTCGTTGTCTCCGTCTCCGGCGTAGGGAGTAGCCGGACGGTCAAGATACCGGCTCACCCTGAGCATCCGGAAATGGGCGCGAGAGGAATGCAGATTGATGCGAAAGACGGAGTGAGTCGCCTGTTGCTCTCCAAAGCGGATCTACCTGTCTTGAAGCAAGGCGCTGTGGTCAGGCTCATGGAGCTATTCAACATGAAAGTCGAGAAAGTGACGCCTGAATCGGTTGCAGCTCATCTTCACAGTGAGAACTATGCCGAAGCCAAGAAAGCCAACGCGCCACTGGTCCATTGGCTGCCGGAGGAGCACAACTGCAGAACCACTGTCGTCATGCCGACCGCTGAGAAGATTGACGGCTTGGGGGAACCTGCCTTGGCAAGTTGTCATTTGGATGAAGTCGTTCAGCTAGTGAGGTTCGGTTTCGGCAGGATCGATACTGTTGCTCAGAACTCAGTAACGATCTATTTCGCCCACCAGTAGTGCAAAGATTCTCACGAGCTTGTGCGGCATCCTGTCATCTCGAAGCCCGACGCTCCTATTTCTTCCTGCAACATTCCGGGTCGTCGTAGTATTGACGGCTCATTCTAATCATGCTCTTGTCCGAAGTTGCTATTGCGTATGCGTCATCGCTTTCCAAATGTGAGGCCGTCACGAGTCTCTCCATATCCCCGATCAGGATATCGCACTTACAGTCCATGATTCGGATGTCAGGGAAAGCTTCCAATGTCTCTGCATTTCTCAATCCCGAGTCGACGGCTATGCCAATTCGCACCCTGCGCTTCTTGGCCTGTATTAGCCCGCTTGCGATCCCGTTCCAGATTTCGATGCTGGAGACGAGCAATACGAGTTCCTTGCGTGACTGCTCTATGACGGCGAGCATTCGCTCGACGATATTCCGCCGGCCCTTGAGGATGTAAGCGAGTTCAACTTCAGCTGGTTGGGATCTGGCTCTTGCCAAAGGCTCGGCTTGCTTCTTGAAAAGTTCGACAAGGTGAAGTCTTCGTTGATGCTCCTCGTCTTGAGCGTGAGTTAAGTTCGAGATCATCTGATTGAACTGTAGTGGCTTGTAGAGGGTTGGTGTTCCATGCTGCGACTCCACGAGCCTAGCTCTGTCCAGCTCCTCGAGGGCATAGTAGATCTTCGAATCCGGTATGCCGGTCGCCTTGCATATCTGCCCCGCTGACAAGGGCGCGTTTCCGAGGAGCGCGACAAGCGATCTTGCCGCATAACTGGAGATGCCGAGGCCCCTCAGCTTGTCAACAATTGCGTCATGCAGGCCATCAACCTCATGCTTCGCATGCGTCGCAGTCTGCAAGGATTCTTCTACCCCGTTTCGGTAGTAGAAGTGAGGGAGAGCTTATATGGATTGCTACTTACTTGAGTTGGTAGCTTGGTGAAAACGTGCGAACAAGGTCAGTGTTCAGAATCCTGACATCGATCAAACTTCAAGACTCGTCTGCTCATCAATGCAGCGAGTTTCGGGGCAATTGCATCGTGGCAAGAACACCACCGACGATAGTGCCGAACCCATTTGGCGGCGCCACTCTAGTGGAAGGTCAGAAGCTACATTGTCAAGGGATGAACCTTCAATGATGCCAGATGAGAATGCTATCCGTAAGACAGTCCGTGATCACTACGCGAAGCTTGCCCAGAGCGGAGGCAAAGGCCAGTGTTGCTGCACCGCGAGCCCCGCATCTGACGGCGGCGCCCTTCTCGAGGCATCCCAAGTCTACGCCGGATGCGGATCTCCAGTTGAGGCTGCCAAGATCAGGCAAGGCGAAACTGTCTTGGATCTAGGAAGTGGCGGCGGGCTCGACGCTTTCAGGGCGTCCAAGCTCGTCGGACAATCCGGGCTGATCATAGGAATCGATGCCACTCCCGAGATGATCTGGCGTGCTAGGGAGACGGCGAAGAAGCACCAGTACTCAAACGTAGATTTCAGGTTGGGCGAGATCGAACACCTCCCGGTCG
>Ga0315268_10001488_pt1 | contig 26975 bp, 28 predicted proteins | sample C1_top_MG_FD_204535 | JGI IMG/M metagenome (GOLD analysis project Ga0315268, IMG submission 204535) | Sediment microbial communities from Yellowstone Lake, YNP, Wyoming, USA - C1_top | ecosystem: Environmental > Aquatic > Freshwater > Lake > Sediment | place: USA: Wyoming | collected 2017-08-01
CAGGCGGGCAAGGATTTCGTCGAGTCGCAAACCTTGCTGGGCAAGGGCGCTTCCACTAACCGCCACGCCGAGTGCACCGATTGCCACAATCCGCACCGGGTCACCAAGAACCGCCTGTTCAACGCCGCCAACCCCAACACTCCCGATGCGGCCGGCACGCACAACCATGGCGCCGGCCACACCAACATCGCTTCCGGCGTGCTGCGCGGCATCTCCGGCGTGGAACCGGGGTACAGCTCCGCCAAATTCATGGTCAATCCCTCCAGCTATACCCTGAAGCGCGGCGACGGCGGCAACAATGCCGCCACCACGGTCAGCAGCACCTACGTCACGCGCGAATACCAGATTTGCCTCAAGTGCCATTCCGATTTCGCCTTCGATTCTCCTCCGCCCAGTCTGGGAAGTTCGCCGGGGGGCACGCCGTCCGGCACCAATCTGCTGACCACGTACACCAATCAGGCCATGGAGTCGCAGGCACCCCTTCTTCACAAGGGCGAGCCAGCCACCACCTCCGATTCGGGCGCTGCCTCGGCCTACTCCACCAACAATCACCGCTCCTGGCATCCGGTCATGGACAATACCGGGCGCACCCCCGCAATACGCGGCAACCTCAACCCGAATACTTTCCTGGTGCCGTGGAATGGATCCACCGACGTTGGCAACCAGACTATGTACTGTTCCGATTGCCACGGCTCCGTCACCGACCCCACTAGCGTGATACCCAAGGCCGACAAGCCGTGGGGGCCGCACGGATCAAGCAACTACTTCATCCTTAAAGGTCAATGGAATCAAAGTGTTGGTAAGAATACCACGGACGCCCTGTGCTTCCGCTGCCATGACTACAACCAGTACGCCAATCCTAACGCAACGGCACTGAAGAGCGGCTTCTCCGGCAGTGCAGGTATGTGCATGGGGGGGGGCGGGGGTGGGATGGGGGGCGGAGGTGGAGGGGGTGGCACATCCACCAACCTGCACCTCTTCCACGCCGGATGCGGCAGTGGGACATGGCGTTGCAGCAAATGCCACGAGGCGGTGCCGCACGGCTGGAAGAACAAGGCCTTCCTCGTCAATCTCAACGATGTCGGCCCCGAAGCAGGGCTGGCCGCCGGCACGGTCAAGACTGCGCCTTACAGCCAGGAACCCTATTATCTGGGAGCCTGGCTCAAAGTCGACAGCTTCGCCAAGAGCGGAAACTGGGCCTATAGCAACTGCCAGAGCACCGGCATGTCAACGTGCGGGAGCGCACAATGACATCGACGGTGCGGTTGCTGGCTTCAACCCGGCTTACCTTGCTGGGAATCGCCCTGCTGGCGCTCGGTGCACTGCTCAGCTATAACAAGCCCGAGGCACCGTTGTGGCTGCTGGTCGCACCGTTGTCCTGGCTCGCCGTCAATCTGACGGGTGCGCTGTTTGTAAACCCAAGATTGCGTCGCGATGGCGGTTTGCTGGTGTTCCACCTCGCACTGCTGGGCATGATCCTGCTGGTCGGCGCAGGACGCCTGATGCGCTACGACGGACGGGTGGAGATCAGCGAGGGCAGCATGTTTTCAGCCAACGAAGCGGAGGCGCTGCGACAAGGGCCATGGCACCCTTTTCGCCTGGATCAGGTACACTTTGCGCAAGGACCGTTTTCGATAGAATACGCCAACGGACTCAATCGCGGCATCACCCGCAGCCATGTTTTCGTGCCCGGCAGCGACGGGCAGCGCATAGCTGCGGTGATCGGCGACAGCACACCCTTGCTGCTGCAGGGATACCGCTTCTACACCACCTCAAACAAGGGCTACGCGCCGCTAATTACATGGACTCCGGCAGGAGGACGACCCGCCAGCGGCACGCTGAATATGCCCTCCTACCCGCAATACGAATGGATGCAGGAAAGCCACTGGACACCGCCCGGAGGCAGCGAACTCAAATTCAAGCTGCACCTCAAGACTGGCTACAGCCCCAACTCCGACTGGGTGCTGGACGGCAAAAGCGAGCAAACCAGCCTGACCATCATTTCCGGCAACAGCCACTTCGATTTGAAGCCGGGAGACACGGCGACGCTGCCCAACGGCAGCTTGCGTTTTGACGAACTGCGCAGCTGGATGGGCTACAGCATCTATTACGATCCCACCCTGCCATGGCTGTTTGTGGTCGCGGTAACGGGCGTGGCTGGCCTGGGCTGGTATTATTGGCGCAACCCGGCAAAGCAGCAATTCGCTGCCGCAGCCATTCCATCCAACACAAGGAGTATATCGCTGTAATGATATTGTCTAACCCACCCGAACTCGCCTGGATATGGGCCGGAGTCGCCGTTTATGCTGTGGCGACACTATTGGCTGTCACAGGCTGGCCAAAAGTATCTGTACGCGAAAGACTATTGCTCGGCCTGCTCGGGCTGGGCCTTGTGCTTTTCGCCGTAGCCATCGGGGTGCGCTGGGAGCGCATCGGCCACGGCCCGTTCATCAACCTGTTCGAAGTCCTAGCCAGCAACCTGTTCAGCCTCGGGCTGGTCTTTTCACTCGCCTACTGGCTGCTGCCGGTAATACGTCCCAGCGCAACGGTAGCGTTACCGGTGATACTGCTGCCGGGCCTTTGGCTGCTGGCCGTCAACCCGACCGATAGCCACCTGCCGCCCACTTATGACACCCCCTGGCTATGGGTTCATATCATGACGGGCAAAATATTTCTGGGCTTCTGTCTGGTCGCGCTCGGCATTGCCGGTGCAATACTGTTGCGACGAGCCGACTTTGTACGCAGCTTCCGTGTTATGCCAAACGACAAGACACTGGACCAGATGGCGTGGCGTTTCATGGGTGTAGCGCTGATATTCCAGAGCCTGATGCTGATCGCCGGCGCAGTGTGGGCGCAGGATGCCTGGGGCCGCTACTGGTCGTGGGATCCAATCGAGGCCTGGGCTTTCCTCACCTGGCTCGCGGTGGCTGCGGCGCAACACCTGAGGACGACCTTCCGTGTTCCGCCGTGGGTGGGTGCGACTATGATTCTGGGGATATTCGTGCTGGCCTTTCTGACTTTTTTCGGCGTGCCCTTCATTAGCATGGCGCCGCACAAGGGAGCAATATGAGCAGGAGAACACAAAAGTATTTAATGCTGCTGTTGACGTTAACGGTCTTCACCGTGGAGGCAAGCGGACTGGTGATGATCACACGCTCTATTACGCCGGGAATCTACGCGGCCGCAGTGTCTGTGCCGCCCGTCGACCCGATCCTGCAACCGGCGCTGCACGCACAGCAGGAGCGCGCTGCAGAGATCGATGCGCGCTTCAAACAGGCGATTGTAATGCTGCACGCGAAACAATACGAAAACGCCGTAATTGCACTGCACCGCGTGCTCGAACTCGCCCCGGACATGCCCGAGGCCCACGTCAACATGGGTTTTGCGATGATAGGAATGAAGCGCTATGCCGCCGCACGTGATTTTTTCGATGCTGCCATCGACCTGCGTCCAACTCAGGTAAACGCATACTACGGGCTGGCCGAAGCACTGGAGGGAATGAATAACCTGGAAGGCGCCATGGGCGCGATGAAAAGTTACATTCATCTCACACGCTCTGACGACCCATTTATCAGCAAGGCTCGAGCTGCTGTCTGGGAATGGGATAAACAACTCAAAACGAAAAATTGATAATTTTCCTAGAAATGAAAATCAACTGCTATGTTTCTCATAACCGGGAAGCATAGTTCTTGATTAAAGTTTTGCGATTGTTTCAATTAAGTTCGATTATTCAAGTTCCCATCAAGCCAAATAATCCATTAAAGATTATTTCAACAAAAAATCAATTGCTTGCGGGTTTAGTTATAACCCGATCTGTTGCACTGAAGCGCGACCGCGACCTAATAAATCATCCGGAATAAAATTTCCCGCATTAGACGACATTTGATGAATAACTGTCCTGCATGAATCTGCGAGGCTGTATGACCTGACGGAACTCCTCCGCATATCTGACGGTTATTCTATAATCATTTGTTTTTATTGATCTATAGCACGTCCACTGGCCTGCCAAGCCATCAATATGCTGAATCTGCTTGACAATGCCAAAAATAACGGTATAGAACTTGCTTCTAATCAAGATATTCTTAGTCTTCGCTTCTGAGTCGAGAATGGAGCACAGGTGTCACTATCCGCCCCCAACAAAGGCAGCAACGATGGCTACACCATCAATTGCTGCCATACCGCTTTTTCCGGCAATGCATGTAGCAAGAAGATAGGCATGCGCCCAAATTCGGGCGTAGCGTCAGAAATCCAGCGGCACCCGCTGTCAAACAGAGTGAGGGAGGCAAAGCCATGAATCAGGAATTGCTGTCTTTTAGCGCCTTCTCGGGAAAAATATCTTCACCCTTGCTTTTCTGGATTAGCCTGATACTCTCCACATTGGGTATTTCAGGCATAGCGATTTTTCTCGAAACCGACAACCTGACCCAAGGCATGCAATTCGAGCAATTGCTTTCACTCAAACTGATCTGCTATGCCAATCTCCTGCTGTTCGCATCGAGCGTACTCTACCTGGCCCATTTGTGGTTCACTGCCGAGACCGTGGGCAGATTGGCCACCGGCCTGGCGGCCGCAGGCGCAGTCGGCGTTTCTGCAGCATTGCTGGTACGCTGGTTCGAAACCTATCACCTGTTGCGGGAAGGCTATGTACCCATCAGCAACCTGTATGAGGTGACTGCGTTGTTCAGCGCCATCACGGTATTCATCTATCTGGCGATGGAGTCGGCTTATCGTACCCGTTCTGCAGGCGCATTTGTGATGCCCATCGTATTGAGCGGGGTGCTGTTCGAGATATGGCTCGCCAGCAATGGCTACGCCGACCCGGCCAACCTGTTGCCGGCACTTAAGAGCTACTGGCTGCATGCCCATGTGCTGGCCAGTTTCATCGGCTATGGTGCATTCACTGTGGCAGCGGGTGCTGGAGTTATGTACCTGCTGCGAGCCCGGGCAGAAGGGCTCGGCTACCCGCACACCTTCGCGTTGCGGGTCCTGCCCGGCTTGAAACAGATCGACAACATGATATTCAAGTCTATCATGGTCGGATTCCCGGTGTTCACGCTTGCCACCATCCTCGGTGCAGCCTGGGCATACGATGCGTGGGGTGGCTACTGGTCGTGGGACCCCAAGGAAACCTGGTCGCTGCTGGTTTGGCTCACTTATGCCACTTACTTTTTCCTGAGCTGCTTCAGACGGTGGGAAGGAAAGCGCATGGCGTGGTGGGCGATCATGGGGTTCGGCATGTCGTTGTTCACTTTTCTCGGCGTCAACTTGTTTCTGCCCGGCTTGCACACTTATGGCCAACTCGGTTAAAGTGGTGCAGGTAGCACCTTGAACGTTAACACCACAAAACCATACCAAAAGGAATCAAAAATGAAAACAAGCCTTATAGTCAAAGCAGCACTGGGCAGCATATTTGGCCTGGCACTGATGATCAGCAACACTGGCATCGTTTCCGCACAGGAAAACAAGACTGACAAGCCTTTGGCGGTGCCTGTTCCCACCGAACTGCCTGCGGGAGAACTGGGTAAAATTGTCGCGTTGGGACGTGACATTGTCAACAACACCAACACGCATCCCCTGAGCCGTCAATACGTTGGGAACAGCCTCAAATGTACCTCCTGCCATCTCGAAGCCGGCACCAACCCCAAGGCTCTCAGCTTCCTCGGAGTGGCCTCCGCCTATCCTACCTATACGGCACGCGAAAAGAAGACCATTACGCTGGAAGATCGCAGCCTTAATTGCTTCATGCGCAGCATGAACGGCGTGCGCCCACCCAACGGCAGCGAAGTATCGATCGCTATTGCCGCCTATATCACGTGGCTGTCGGAAGGTTACCCTATCAAGATGAGCCTGACAGGCCCACACGGCCCCAACTCGCAGCCGGATCTGAAGATCGACCCTGCCACTGCCGACACGGTACGCGGCAAGACTCTGTACGCTACCGCCTGTGCAGCTTGCCACGGCAACGATGGTGCAGGTGTGGCTAGTTTCCCTCCGGTATGGGGCCCCAAGTCCTACAACCACGGCGCAGGTCTGTCGCAAAACCTCAAGCTGGCAACCTTTCTCAAGGCTGCGATGCCCTTGGGCAACCCCAACCTGAGCGACAAGGACGCACTGGATATCGCTGCCTACGTCAACTCCCAGCCGCGCTCAAAATTCGTGCTGGAGGAGCATCTGGGCAAAAGCAAATAAATACCCCTTGTGTACGACTCTGACGTTAAATTGCTCACAATTGAAAGAGTTGGCACACATAAAATATTTGAACCCGGATCATTCATTTGAGTCTAATGTTTTGATAACGGATTATCCAGAGTGAATACTCGTTAACATAGCAGATAGATGAAGCATCTGCATTGAATACCAGAACTGGCCGGGTCGCATGCAAGTCATATCCTTTAATTGGTGTGAGTGACAGCTTTACCCGCCCTGCTCTGCGCTTGAAACTAACACGCAGCTCCTTCTTGATGACAAAGGAAAAGTCGTTCATGGAGTTGATTTTGACTGGCCTGGGCAGTATCCACGCATACTGTGGCAAGCTTGGTACACCTTGAGGTTTGCGTTTCCCGGTGCCCACTCTGAGAATAACCCAGCAAAAACAACGAAAACAGGCACATTCAGATGGAGTGATGTGCATGTTTTCATTACATTATTAATTGTGAACCGGAAACCGCTTACAGCATGGCATTTAAAAACATGAATATTTCCTTTTTGAGATAACCGCAATGAATCACTCGATGGCCGATTCCGCTATCGGTACTTCCATCATTGAGAGACAAGCGTCTCCTGCCCCCACAGTTGCTGAACGGACTCATTCAAAGGTACCGCTGCAATTCAAGGGTTTTTTGGCGTTCGCCGCAGTCGTAACATACGCGGTGATCCTCGCCGTTTTCATCCTTTTTGAAAAATCGTCGCTAATAGACGAATTTACGCGGATGCAGGACTTCCATGTGATCGACGGACAACTAAGGCAGGTAGAACAGGCCGCCTTTCACGCCATCACTGCAGCTTACGTTAATGCAGGCGTAACGGATCAGCAAACTGGATTGCTGCGCATTCAAGCGCATTTCGATGATCTCGAAATAAGAAATCAAGAACTGACCAGGAATTTCCCGTTTGCCAGTATCAGTCTTGCCGAAGCCGAACGCGCAATGGCTCGGGCAACGGCCGATCCTTCCGCGATGAAGTTGGACGCACTGCGTACCGAATTGCTCAAGACCAAGGACGAAATTGCGCAGCAAATCGAACAATACCGGCAAAAACAAAAAGCCATGACGGAACGTTTTCGCGTACAAAGCGATTCGGTGGCGATTACCTCACTTTTGCTTGGATTGTTCGGTATTGTCTTGATGGGCGCGATCATCGGCCTGTTTTTCACGCGGCTTACGAATGACCTGCACACTTTGACTACCAGAGCCCTGGAAATAGTGAAGGGTGACCGCGGCCGACCCATTCCAGTGAACCGCAACGACGAGGTGGGCGATTTGATGCAGGCGGTGAACCACATGGCGGACGCTCTGGATGAACGCGAAAGAGAACTCTTGATCGCACGCCAGCGCTATTTCCATCAGGAAAAAATGGCAGCAGTGGGAGCGTTGGCCGCCGGCGTGACTCACGAAATCGGCAACCCGATTGCCGCGATGTCCGGCGTGGTGCAGGAAATGGTCGACAAGCAGAATGCGAAAGAATGCAGCATAACAGGCAGAGCATGCAATCCGGGCATATTGCAGGCCCAGATCCAGCGCTTGGCCGCGATCACACGCGAGATATCCGGATTTGCCGCGCCACAAGCTGTGGAGCGCCAGTTGCTGGATCTGAACGGCCTGGTGCGGACATCAGCCGGCCTGATGAGTTACGACAAACGGATGCGCAGGGTGAACCTGCGCCTCAACCTGGATAGCCAGTTGCCGGCGATTTACGGCGTTGCCGATCAACTCACGCAAGTGATCATGAATCTGCTGATCAACGCCGCCGACGCTCTGGAATCTGTGGAAGACCGCCCGCGTGATCTCACCGTACAAAGCGAGATGTCGGGCGGCAATGTACGCCTTAGCGTGAAGGACAACGGTTGCGGCATGGACCGCGACACCATCAACCGCGCATTCGAGGCCTTCTTTACGACCAAGAGCAAAGGGACGGGACTTGGCCTGTCACTTTGCTACTCCATCGTGACCGAACATGGCGGCACAATTGAAATCGACTCGTCTCCCGGCGTAGGGACACGGATGCAAATTCTGCTTCCGCTTCCCGCCGAAGACGAAGAGGATAGGCTGTGACCTCGCTGCAGTTGCTCATCGTCGACGATGAACCTGCCATCCGGCAAGTAGTCGCGGCTCACTTGCGCAAGGCGGGCTATCCCGTAGAGCAGGCAGAAAGCGGCACAGCCGCGTTGCAAAAGCTGTCCAAGGGGGATGTAGACGTAGCCTTGTGCGACATCAACATGCCCGATATGGGCGGTATCGAAGTGTTGCGACAGGCGCGCGCTGCCGGTATCGACACGGCGTTTATCATGATGACCGCATACGCATCTGTGGACACGGCAATCGAGGCGATGAAAGCCGGCGCGGTCGATTACATGATAAAACCCCTGAATAACGAAGAGCTGCAGCACCGTCTGTCCAAAGTGGGCGACCTGCGCGGACTGCGTGCAGAAAATCAGGTACTGCGCAAGCTGGTATTGGGCAACAGCAAGGAAGTATTCAATTTTAATTCTCCCGCCATGCGCGAGATGGAGCGCATGACGGCGAAGGTGGCGCCCACCGACAGCACCGTGCTCATCACCGGCGAGAGCGGCACCGGCAAGGGCGTGACCGCGAGTCGGATCCACCAGCAGAGCCAGCGCGCCAATGCGCCTTTCATCCCGGTTAACTGCGGTGCGATCCCCGAAAATCTGGTGGAAAGCGAATTTTTCGGCCACACCCGCGGCGCCTTCACCGGTGCCGACAAAGCCAGAAAAGGGCTATTCCTGGAAGCGGATCAGGGTACCATTTTTCTGGATGAGATCGGCGAGTTGCCGTTGTCGCTGCAAGTGAAACTGTTGCATGTGATCGAGCAAAAGGAGGTGCGCCCGGTGGGTAGCGAGCATGCCCGCCGCGTGAACGTGCGGATAATCGCCGCCACCAATCGTGATCTCGGCGAAATGGTTGCTCAAGGGAAATTTCGCCAGGACCTTTTTTTCCGGCTCAGCGTGTTTCACATCCATATCCCGCCGTTACGGGAACGACGCCAGGACTTGCCGGCCCTCGTAAGATTCCTGCTCGAGCGCAGCATGCAACGGCTGAATAACGGGCGCAGATTGTCGGTTGATCCGGCCGTAGAGGAACTGCTGGTAAACCACGACTGGCCAGGCAATGTGCGCGAACTCGAAAATGCCATTGACCGCGCGCTTATTATGGCGGACGGCGACCGCATTACACTGGCGGACCTGCCGTCGCAAATCACCAGAGTTGCCCAGCCGCCTCGAGCCGATGAAGGTGCACAACAGCAGCTCACCGGAGCCTTGCGCGAGTCCGTGAGAAAATACGAAGCAGGCCTGATTCTGCGCGCGATCGAAGAAGCCGGAGGTGATCGCCGCGCAGCCGCACAGAAACTCGACATCGGCTTGTCCAGCCTGTACCGCAAGCTGGAAGAACTTGAAAATCTGGGGCTATTGCCTGAAGGGCACTATTCCCACAACGAAGTCCCGCAAGATTGAGCTTGGCTGCATTGAATTTGCTTTTACATGCTTTCAATGGATATAGTAATCTAACAGATGGCAGAGATGGGAGAGTGACGATGAGCATAAGATACAGCCAACCGTTTTGGGTTTCAATATTGGCATTTTGTCTGGTATCCCCGCTCGCACTGGCGGAACCGGCAGAGGATACTGCGCGTGCCGAAGCTGCCTATCGCACCGGAGATATGGTGAAGGCCATGACGCTTTGGCGGCAGGCTGCGAATCAAAACTACGCGGTCGCCCAGGCGCGCCTCGGCGAGGTGCTGGATGTGGCTGAACAGGATGAAGAAGCAGTAAGCTGGTTTCGCAAAGCCGCCGAACAGGGTAATGCCGCCGGCGAGTTTGGTCTGGGACACATGTACGCCTCCGGTGAGGGCATTGAAAAAGATATCGGCAAGGCACTGTACTGGATTCGCCGTGCCGCAGATCAGGATTATCTGCTGGCTGTGGAGATGTTGTCCAGAGCCTACCAGATAGGAGATTTGGGTCTGTCTGTTGATATGCAACAGTCCAAATTGTGGGAAAACAGGGGCAGCGCGATTAAAAACAGCGCGGATGCTGCTGCAAAAACAATCGAAAAAACTGAACAAGGACAAGGAAAATGATTTCAAAAACCACGATGATCAAGATTCGCAACACCAGCTCGGCGCTGCTTGCTGCTCTTTTATTCACATTGGGATCCAGCGCAGCAGTTTATGCCGCGGATATCAGCAAAGGCGCCAATATCTATGCCACCCATTGCACCGCATGCCACGGCGCCAGCGGTGTCAGCGTGATGCCCGGCACCCCCAGTTTCGCGCAAAACGGGGGGCTGTTAAAGCCAGATATGACGCTGCTTGCGACCATCAAGTCCGGAAAAAACGTGATGCCGTCGTTTCAGGGAGTATTGAGCGACCGTGATATCCTGGATGTGATCGCCTATCTGCGAACTTTCAACTAATTCGCGTCGCGGCTTTTTCACCGTTTTAAAGATCCGGCCTCCCCCTCGAGCGCTGCCCGCCGGAGGCAGCACAACAGTTCAGGCAGCCCGGATTTTATTGCGGTTGAATTGTTATTCGCGCAAATTTTCGCTTGCCGACCTGCGCTACAACAATGCTGCCAGCTTTTAACTGCAGCCCTTTGTCCGCCACCCGTTCCCCGTCCAGCTTGACTGCCGCCTGGGCTATCATGCGCAAGCCATCCGAGGTGCTCTCAACCAAACCGGCCTGCTTGAGCAATTGGGCAACACCGATAAAACCGTCTTTCGCGTCAACCGAAACTTCCGGCATTTCATCCGGCAGAACGCCCTGTTTGAAGCGTGCCTCAAATTCTGCCAGAGCCTGCTCTGCAGCAATCCGCGAGTGGAAGCGCGTGACCATTTCCTGCGCCAGCAAGACCTTGATGTCCCGTGGATTGCGTCCTTGCTGCACTTCTTCGCGCCATTTGATTACGGTCTTCATACTTTCAAATGAAAGTAATTCGAGATAACGCCACATCAGCGCATCGGAAATCGACATCAACTTGCCAAACATTTCCTGCGGGATGTCGGTAATACCTATGTAATTCCCCAACGATTTGGACATCTTGTTTACACCATCCGTCCCTTCAAGCAGCGGCATGGTAAGCACGCACTGCGACGGTTGCCCATAGTGTTTTTGCAGTTCACGTCCCATCAGCAGATTGAATTTCTGGTCAGTGCCGCCCAACTCGATATCGGCTTTCAATACCACCGAATCGTAGCCTTGCACCAGGGGATATATAAATTCATGGATCGCAATCGGCTGATTATTCGCATAACGCTTGGAGAAGTCATCGCGTTCCAGCATTTGTGCCACAGTGTGGGTCGCTGCCAGCCTGATTAAATCCACCGCGCCAAACTTATCCATCCAGGTCGAATTAAATACGACTTCGGTTCTGGCAGGGTCCAGTACTTTGAACACCTGTTCACGATAGCTTTGCGCGTTCGCCAGCACCTGTTCGCGCGTCAGGGGCAGACGAGCCGCATTCTTCCCGGTGGGGTCGCCTATCATGCCGGTGAAGTCACCGATCAGGAACAAGGCATGATGACCTAAATCCTGCAACTGCCGCATTTTATTCAACAATACGGTATGGCCAAGATGCAAATCCGGCGCGGTGGGATCAAAACCCGCCTTGACGCGCAATGGTCGTGCTTGCGCCAGCTTCTGCTGCAGTTCCGCTTCCAGCAGCAACTCGCTGGAACCGCGTTTAATTAAATCAAGAGCTTCCTGCTGTGTCATGTTCAACATACTTTTATCTATCTACTTTTTTCGGATTTTGAGTAAACGCTTATCTCTGTTAAAATGCCGGTCGTTCAAAAAAAAAGGCATTGGTGGCTCGCGGCTACGCTGTAACCCCCAGAAGAATTTTAAATGGTAACTCAAAATCCCGTAACACAAGCACGCAAATTGAAATTGCGCTGGTTTGTTTCCCTGTCGACACTCCCTTTACTTGCCGTGGTGTCCGCTTTTGGCATCATCCCGCAAAGTGATTTCAGCTTTGCTCTCAATCAAAGGTTGATTGAAGAAATATCTCTGCCTGCGGTTACTCAAAGCACCGGCAGTACCGACGTGTTCTGGCGCACTGAACGTGTTCAACGCGGCGATACCATTGCCGAACTGCTGCGCCGCCTGAATGTGGATGACGTTGTCGCCAGCAATTATTTGCGCACAGACAAGGCTGCCACTTCTTTGCAGCAACTTTCTAGCGGTAAAAATATACAGGCCGAAACTCGCGCAGACGGCAGCTTGGTCTCCTTGCGCTATATAAATAACAATGGCAATCAGGTGATCATTGAAAAACAGGGCAACGGTTTCAACACCCGCACCCTGAGCGCCCAAATCGAAAAACGCATTTTCATGCGCAGCGGCGAAATTAATAGCACCTTGTATGCAGCCACTGACGCTGCCGGCCTGTCTGATAGCACTGCCAATCAACTGGCGGATATATTCAGCGGCGATATCGACTTTCATCGCGATTTGCGCAAGGGAGACAAGTTTTCGATAATTTACGAAATGAATTACAGCAACGGCGAAGCGGTGAGTACAGGCAACATTTTGGCGGCCGAGTTTATCAATCAGGGCCACCAATACCGGGCGATCTATTACGAAATGACCAAAGACCACGGCAATTATTTTAGCCCTGACGGAAAAAGCATGCGCAAGGCATTTCTGCGCTCCCCGCTGGAATTTTCGCGTGTCAGCTCGGGTTTTTCGCTGTCGCGTTTTCATCCAATACTCAATAAATGGCGCGCCCACAAAGGTGTGGACTATGCCGCGCCTATAGGAACAAAAGTTAAAGTAACCGCTGATGGCACCGTTTCTTTTGTGGGCAAGCAAGGCGGCTATGGCAATGTTGTGATGGTAAACCACCAGGGACACTACTCCACCGTATACGGACATCTGTCGCGCTTTGCCAGCGGTCTGCATCGCGGGCAACGCGTAACACAGGGTGAAATTATCGCGTATGTCGGCCAAACCGGTTTAGCAACCGGACCTCACCTGCATTACGAGTTCAAAATCAATGGCAAGCAGCATGATCCGCTGCGTGTCGAGTTGCCGGATGCCAGGCCCATCAGCGCGGTACAAAAAGCCGAGTTCCTGGCAGCGACAGCAAGTATTAACGAGCGTTTGAGCACGCTGAGCGGCAACCAAGTCGCCAAACTGGACTGATGTAACACCGGATTGCATAATTTGAGCAAACCCGAGCTTTATGCCGGCATCATGTCAGGCACCAGTCTGGATGGCATAGATACCGCACTGATGGATTTTTCCGGCAGCACGCCAAGGTTGATAGCCACTTACTACCAGGCCTATCCAGAAGACCTCAAACAGAAACTGCTGGCATTGCATCAGCCCGCCCATGACGAAATTCATCACGCGCAATTGCTGGCAAATGAACTTGCGTACAGTTATGCAGCGGCCATCAAACTGCTGCTGCTGTCTGCCAATGTCAACGCGGAGCAGGTGCTTGCCATAGGCTGCCATGGTCAGACCATAAGGCATCGCCCGGAATCAGGCTATACCCTGCAACTGGGTAATGCTGCACTTTTGGCCGAGTTAAGCGGTATTACCGTGGTAAGTGACTTCCGCAGCAGGGATATTGCTGCCGGAGGACAAGGCGCTCCGCTGGTTCCGGCATTCCACCATAAGATGTTGCGCCACCCGGATATCCACCGGGTCATCGTCAATATCGGTGGCATCAGCAATCTCACCGATCTTCGACCCGGCCAGGCCACCAGCGGTTTTGACTGCGGCCCCGGCAATCTGCTGATGGACGCGTGGATCATGCGGCACCTGGGGCAGCCCTATGACAAAGATGGTATGTGGGCCGCCAGCGGGGTCGTCATTCCTGCATTGTTGCAGGCTTTTGTCGACGAACCCTATATGCTCGCCTCTCCTCCGAAGAGCTGTGGTCGTGACCTGTTTAACATGCGCTGGCTGGAACAGAAGCTGCACGGCAATGAAGCGCCTGCCGACGTGCAAGCCACGCTGCTTGCATTCACTGGATATGCAATCAGTAACGCTTTTCTGCGTTATTGCGCCGGTGGGGAAGAAATTTATCTATGCGGTGGCGGTTCGCACAATCGCGCGCTGGTCAATTATCTCCGTCAAGCTCTGCCCGATTGCCGCATTGAACTCACCGACCAGATCGGCATGGCAGCCGACTGGCTCGAGGCGATAGCGTTTGCGTGGCTCGCCCAGCAGACGTTGCTCGGCATATGCGCCAATCTGCCCGAAGCCACCGGTGCACGCCACCCGTGCATACTTGGAGCAATATACCAAGCATAAAAAAGCGAGAAGCTTGCGCCTCTCGCTGCCATCGATATACCGACTCTGCCCCAGGTTCAGGCGGAGAAGGATGAACCGCAACCACAGGTAGTCGTCGCGTTTGGATTCTTAATGACGAATTGTGCGCCTTCCAGGCCTTCCTGATAGTCGATTTCTGCACCAGTCAGGTACTGGAAGCTCATAGGGTCAACCAGCAACTGCACGCCGTTCTTGTTCATCACCGTGTCATCATCATTGATAACTTCATCGAAAGTAAAGCCATACTGGAAACCGGAGCAACCGCCACCGCTCACAAACACACGCAGTTTTAACTCCGTATTGCCCTCTTCTTCTATCAGTTGTTTCACTTTGTTGGCTGCACTTTCGGTAAACAGCAATGGATCCTGAATTTCAGTTACTGCATTCATGGTTAACTCCTTAAATATCTGTTAATAAAATTTTGCTATAAAAAACATTGCCAATTTATTAGCCGGGCAACTATTTAACTGCTTTCCGCATTACTCAATTTAAAAGCAACCACCTTTTCGGCAGCCTCAGCCAAATGTATCAGCCTGCCTTCAACAACTGCGCCCAACTGTATTTCCAGTGTTTTGTAATGCACATCACCTGTGACTTTGGATTTGCTTTGTAGTTCCAGATACTCGGCCACACTTACGGGTCCGGTCACCTCGCCGTTAACTACCAGATGAGTCACATTGACTTCACCGTTAACGCGCGCATGTTCGCTAAGAACCAATGTGCTCGGTTTGCCGGGAGTCGCAATAATACTGCCGTCAATCTCGCCATCCACCCGCAGCCCGCCAGTAAAATGCACATCTCCCACTATTTTAGTCCCCGCACCGATCAACGAATCTATTCGATTTTGCGGCTTACTGTGTCCTGAACCAAACATGAACCCTCCCTATGATAAACCAACACTCTGTACGACTTTTGGCTCGCGCACGCCTCGTTCAAACACACGCACCTGAACATTCTCGATTGTAATGTCCGGAGACATTTTAAACGCTCGATCAACCACTTGATAATACTTGAAATTTAGCTGATACGCGGCTAACTCCTGGGAATCATTTTCCAGCGGGAATTGTAGCACCACTTTCTTGCCATCTTTAACCGCATTTACGATCAACTGCATATTACCCTGAAATGCCTTACCCCGCTGTTTGACCGATTGCACCAGAATCAGACGACAATAATATTCACCCGGCAGCGAGTCACGTTCAACCTTCAAGCGAAGAATTGACAGGTCGCTGTCACTTTCGCCCTGTGCAAGGGGTAAATTTTGAAAGAATGCCACATTTTCTTTTAAACGAACATTTTCATCGTTTAACACCTTGATTTGATTTATAATCTCTTGATTTGCCGCGTGCTCCATTTGCGCGTGACGCTCAAAAGAGGCAGCCTGGCTGCTTAATTTTGCATTGTCTTCCTGCAGCGTCACTACTTTTTCGCGCAAGTCTTCCAACTCCCTGACGGCTTGTCCGCGATGGAAACCCGCCAACTCCAGACCGGAGTCGTATGCCCACCAGACCACCCATCCCAAAGCCAGTATGAACGGGATGGCTATTGCCCAGCGGACATACCAGGGAATATGCGGACGGACCGATAAACGTTGTGCGGAAATACTGAATCTTCGTTCGAATTTTCTAAATCGCATAAAATCAGGGTAACAAAGCCACTATGTTCAAAGCACTCTCTTCAGGCAAACCGAAAATTATCTTCATATTAGACAGCATGACCGACCGCTCCTTTAACCAGATTATCAATAATCGACAATATCACAACCATATCGCCTTCCGGAGGACGATGCGCCACTATATGGCAACAGTTTAGACCGCGAACCCAGTGTGTTTCAGGATGACTTCCAGCTTTTCCCATATCTTCACATCCTTTATCCTGAAATCGGCGGACAAGTCATTCGCGCCCTGCATCGATCAAAGAGCGTGCCTGTTGCATTGCTCTACACCGTTCGAAGTGGTGAAGAAAAACCACATCTCATTAATCGAGATAAGGTGTATCGGATGCGTAAAACTTATATCCAGAAGCCCATCATCAATTAGAAACATTTAGCTGGCGGAAGTTCCCGTATCCGCACGCGAGATAATTGTGCACAACTCCACTCGCGAAGGAGGCAATGCCAGCAGACGTAACAGCTCAACTCCGATGTAACCAGCGCCTCCGCCAACACCAATCACGTCAATCCCCTTAACGCAGCCCCTTATCATCCTTCGACCCGGAATAATAAACTGGAATAATAAATGAAAAAACCGCCAGCAGGCGGTTTTTTCGACACTTACCAAACGTCTTAACGCTTGGAGAATTGCTTGCGCTTGCGCGCTTTGCGCAAACCGACTTTTTTACGCTCAACTTCACGCGCATCGCGTGTCACCAGACCCGCTACACGCAACACAGGACGCAGGGTCTCGTCGAAATCTATAAGCGCACGCGTAATACCGTGACGCACCGCACCTGCCTGGCCGGATTCGCCGCCGCCCTGCACGTTCACCATAATATCGAACTTGCCGACAGTCTCGGTCAGCTCCAGCGGCTGACGTACCACCATACGGCCGGTTTCACGGGAAAAATATACATCCACCGGCTTGTCATTTACGATGATGTCGCCCTTGCCAAGCTTGATAAAGACGCGAGCTACTGCGTTTTTGCGACGGCCAGTGCCATAATTGTAAGTTACGCTCATGATTATGCTTTCAACAGATCAATAGGTTTAGGTTGCTGTGCACTGTGCGGATGCTCGGCACCGGCGTACACCTTGAGTTTACGCAGCATTGCGTAGCCCAGCGGGCCTTTGGGCATCATGCCACGCACCGCCTTATACAACACGCGATGCGGATGACGATCCAGTAATTTGGTGAAGTTGGTTTCGTAAATACCGCCCGGATAGGTCGTATGGCGGTAATACATCTTGTCCTGTGCCTTGTTTCCCGTCACCCGCAGCTTTTCTGCGTTAACTACCACCACGAAATCACCTGTATCGGTATGCGGGGTATAGATAGCCTTATGTTTGCCGCGCAGACGAGCTGCAATCTGGCTGGCCAAACGGCCCAGAATTTTGTCTGTAGCATCGACCAGGAGCCAGTCGTGCTGAACTTCATGCGCCTTAGCGGAAAATGTTTTCATTGCACTTCCTAAAACAATAATTAGTAAACTTCGAAGGGCGCGGATTGTATAGATGCAAGCAAGTCCTGTCAATTACATTGTGCAAATGCCGCGTGAAAACCTGTGATGGCCAGATTCGCTTAACCTTGCTATGCCCGCTTCCGAAATCAAAAAATCCGGCTGCTACAGAGATATTCTTAACACTCCCTTAACATTAATGCAATATTCCAACGTTACCATTGCAGCATAAATCTATCGGGAGACTACGATGCATATCACCAACCAACAGCCCCATTGGCTAGACAACACGGGAATTGAGCAGGTTATCGCCAGATTGAATGACAAACAGGGCTCGAGATACCAATCCCTTGCGGAAAAAATCGGCGCACGCCTGCATGACATCAAGAAGGCAGACGACTTTGAAATGATTGAAAAATTTTACTATCGTCTGCTTCCTGTCACGTATCGCGACTGGATGTGCCGACATTAAATTCTGCATTCTTCAATAAAGCTGGCTCAGCGGGACAAGTCCCGGTCGGCGCATGCCAGCGCATGCAGTATGATGTAAATTCATTCCATTGAATTCCAGCAGGCCTTAATTCACATCATGTCGTGGCTTTTCACCAATTTTATCGCTGCCTTTCTGTTGCCGCCCCTCAATTTGCTGCTGATATCGCTGGCAGGCCTGTTGCTTTGGCATAAACGGCTCCGGCTTGCACGCATCCTGTTGGGCAGTGCTTTCGTCCTGCTATGGTTGCTCTCCACTCCCTTCGTGGCAGACTCCCTGCTGCAAACATTGGAAGGTACACCCCTCACGCTGACAGACAAGAGTCCGCCAGCAGATGCCATTGTGGTGCTTGGCGGCGGCACCTATTTCCATGCGCCGGAGTATGCCGGCGATACCGTCAGTTCGAGCTCTCTGCTGCGTTTACGCTATGCCGCAAAACTCTACCGTGATTTAAAAAAACCAATTTTGCTGACGGGAGGCACGCCGCGCAAAAACAGCATTTCCGAAGCGGAACAAATGGGGCTCGTGCTGGAACGGGAATTCAATATTCCCGTGCAATGGAAGGAAGAAGAATCTGACAACACTTTCGAGTCAGCAAGGCACAGCTATCGGATATTGCGAAAATCGGGCATCAGCCGCATTTATCTGGTCACCCACGCATGGCATATGCCGCGCTCTGTGCAGGCGTTTCGGGCAGCGGGATTTGACGTTGTGCCCGCACCAACCGCATTCACTACCCGCTACAACAACAACTTGCTGACATTCATACCAAGCGCAAGCGCGCTGCGCGACAGTCAGATTTATCTGCACGAAATAATAGGAATAGTCTGGTATCGGTTAAAATCCTGATTTGACAAAACCTGAGGATAAACGCAATGAAAGCACGCATCAAATGGGTAGAACAGGTATCGTTTCTGGGTGAAACGGAGAGCGGTCATGCGGTATTGATGGACGGTCCTGCCGATGGCGGCGGACGCAACCTGGGCCCGCGTCCGATGGAAATGATATTGCTGGGCACGGGCGGCTGCACCAGTTACGACGTCATTCATATCCTCAAAAAGAGCCGCCAGCAAATCAGCGACTGCGTGGTGGAAATTCAGGCCGAGCGGGCAGCGGAAGACCCCAAAATATTCACCAAAATACATTTTCACTTCATTGTGAGCGGTAAGGATTTAAAACCCGAGCAGGTTGAGCGCGCAATCAAGCTGTCAGCGGAAAAATACTGTTCGGCCTCCATTATGCTCGGCAAGGTAGCCGATATCAGCCATGATTTTGAGGTGGTGCAGACTGCATAACGGCTTGTGGCAACTCGGCGTAGCTTGGGATTACGCTGTTGAAGGGCGGCATCACACCCAATATGCGGTGCGCGTCATTACCTGGCCGCCAAACTGCATCGCCAGTTTCACCGGCAGCGGCAGTTCAGTTGCGCCCAACTGCACGGCCATCGCCGCATGCTGTGTTTCGTCGGCATACATTTGCTGAACGACCGCGCGGCTCCTGACATCCTTTTCCGGCAGCTTACGCAAGTGACTTAGCAAATGCTCGCCCACCTGACGCTCCGTTTCCGCCAGAAATCCCAGATTCCATCTGTCGCCCAGCAATCCTGCAATGGCGCCAATTGCCAGGGAGCCGGTATACCACAAGGGATTGAGCACGCTCAGATGCCCTCCCAACTCGCTTACACGTTGCGCAGTCCACGCCAGATGTTCGGTCTCTTCGCGCGCCGCTTCGCCCAGTTTGCGCTGAACCTGCGGGTCGCGTGCAGTCCACGCCTGCCCCTGGTACAAAGCCTGGGCACAAATCTCGCCGCAGTGATTCACGCGCATCAGCGCTGCCGCCTTGCTCTTCTCGCTGTCGCTCAAGTCTGCCTCCGGCGTGTCGGCATCAGGGTGTGCACGCGCGCTGTGCGCCTGACTGAACAATGTGCGCAAGCCTTTATCGAACTCTACAATCAAGCCATCCAGATTCAGCATATAATCTTTCGCATCCTTTCCTAGCCTTGTACTGCATCCAATATTTCGTATTATCTTATTATTCAAGCAAGATGTGGAATATATCCCTGCCAGGTGCCTTCCATGTGCGTTTTCCGGCAGAGTCTTTCCCGTTACAATAACGCCCCTCTATTAACACCCGGAAAAATCATGACTTGTGAACTCTGCGCAACAAAGGGAGAAACGCTGCTGTGGCACGGCCAGCATTGCCGCGTGATACTGGTCGAAGATGCGGACTATGCCGGCTTTTGCCGTGTTATCTGGAACACTCACGTCAAGGAAATGACCGACCTCCCCATGCAGATGCGCACTGAATTGATGAATACGGTATTCGCCGTGGAAAGCGCGGTGCGCGCAGTGATGCAGCCGGGAAAAATCAATCTTGCCAGCCTCGGCAACATGACACCGCACCTGCACTGGCATGTGATTCCCCGCTACGCCAACGACACGCATTTCCCGAATCCAATCTGGGCCGTGCCCTTGCGGGAGCCGCGGGTTTCACAGATTAAAGATATGCGCGCACGCCTGACCTCTTCCATAATTGAAAATCTTGCAATCTGATATGCTGACTCTGCCTCTCGAACCTACCGACGATCGCGCCAACCCCGCCTTCAAAAATCCCGCTTCCTGCGAACATTGGCTGTCACAATTGCAGTTTACCAACCTGCATTCGGTTCATAGCCTGTTACGCACGCAGCTTGACGAATTTCACCGCTTTCCGATGCGCGTACTTGACCGGCTTAATACTCTGGAAGTGTTGCGCGAGACGGTAGCGACCGTACAGGCTGACTACGCAAAAAAGCTGATAGCAAAAAAACTGCCGTACAGCGAAGAAGAATTCGCCATCTTCACTTCTATCATTGATTTATGGCGAGGCATGCTTTCTGGCTATCAGCGCTGCTTGCAGGAATTTATGGAAGGCGATGCCCAACTGACAAAATATGGTGTTCTCTTATGCCATCGCTTCCTCCTGTACGGCAGCCTGCAAATTATCGAACACCTGCGTAGTGGCTACGAATTCGACGGTGCGCTTTGGCAGCAACTTCATGCGCTGTATTCCTTTACTGAAGGAAACGGATTGCAGCATGAGAAAATTGACGATGCATTGCATGGATCAGGACTGCCCATTTCCTGCCACACGCTGTATGCGAAGATGCTCCTCATTTGTCATGCAAAGCCCTCCGAACTCAGCCGCGCCCAGCTGCAACTGCTGGATCGCTGGCTCACACAATGGACACAGGTTATCACCATCGAACGCCGCGGTGTCGTCAGCAAGGGAGACGCACCGCCGCTGGCTGTGGATCTGAGCGGGAAGCAGGGCTTGCAGGACTTGCAGCAGCTTAGCCAGTCCGATCATCTGCGCTATATGGCGATGGTGCCGCTGAGCAAACTTTTGCGCGTTAAAAGTATCCTGCTGCAACAAGGCCAGTCACCGCAACAGCTGGAGCTAGGTGATGACTTGCATGGTGTTGATTGCATTGCATTTCTTAACCAGTTGCTGCATTTGTGGTGCGATGGCGCGAGCGACCGTTTGGCTGAACGTCATAATGTGACTTTGTCTGCAAAACTGGGAAACGGGTTTGATCTAACTTACGCTTATATCGCCAACAAACCGTTCAAGTCGTCGAACCCGCATTCCGATGCTGATATCCCCGCGCACAAACAAATTGCGGCCACGGTACGTTCCCTGACCGAACCCGGCCTGCCTGACATCGACAAGCTGGAAACCTGGACAATTGAGAACGAAAGCATACTCGGCGCCCGTTTATTGCGCGAAGAAAAAGGCGGCGAACGCATCGGCAATAATGAACTGATTGCGTTGCGTACAAAAGATGCCAATGCATTCATGCTGGGCACAGTAAGCTGGCGCAGTGTGACACGCAGCGGCCAATTGCGCATGGGGGTGCAATATTTGCCGGGCGTGGCAGTGCCCATCAAGCTTAAAATCAAGGACACCGACTCATCCGAAAAATCCATTCCGGCCTTGCTCCTGCCGGCAATGACTGCTCTGAAAATTCCGGCGAGCCTGATCCTGCCGCGTGATACCTTTCAGGCGAACCGCGTATGTGAACTGATTCAGCCCAATAACGAAAAAATCAAGATCAAAATGGGATTCAGTGTTTCTGCCGGGGTTGATTTTGAACGCGTGAGTTTTACCCCGGAATAAAACGCCGCGGACGGCGACCGCGCTTCTTATGCCAGGCGCCGTCTGGCCGGGAACACCAGGCTGAACGTGCTGCCCTTGCTTTCTTCACTGCTAATTTCCAGGCGCGCCTGGTGGCGATTCGCTATATGTTTGACTATGGCCAATCCCAGCCCGGTACCGCCAGTCGCACGCGAGCGGCTGCTGTCCACCCGGTAAAAGCGCTCGGTTAGACGCGGAATATGTTGGGGCGCGATGCCGATTCCACTGTCTTGCACGCTATACACGGGCTGCACGTCATCACGCAACATCCAGCGAATCACAATTTCGCCACCGGCCGGAGTGTAACGGATCGCGTTCGAAATCAAATTGCCAAACGCGCTGCGCAACTCCTCGGTACTCCCCTGCAGTCTGCAATCGCTCAGCACCTCAAGCTTGATTAGATGTTGCCCCGCACTAAACGCCTGACCCAGCTCATAACAGCTGGACAACAAAGCGGGCATATCCACTGCCTCCTCCTTGAGCATATTCAGCCTGTCTTCAAGCCTGGAGAGTGTCAGCAAATCTCCCACCAGATGTGTCATGCGCTGCGTCTGCTCACCCATCATGGGCAGCGCCCTGCGTGCCATATCGTTTTCCAGGTTGGGCATGTCCTGCAGTGTTTCGACAAAGCCGTTCACCACCGTTAACGGCGTACGCAGCTCATGCGATACATTGGCAACGAAATCGCGCCGCATCGTTTCAATGTGCTCGAAGCGGGTGATATCACGCGTGACCAGCAGCTTCTTGTTGTCGCTATATCCCACCAGTTTGCAGGACAAGACCAGGTTATCATGGCGCAAGTCACGCAACTGCAAGGGATCGGTAAATTTCTTTTCAGCCAGGTATTCTATAAATTCCGGCTGTCGCACCAGATAGGTAATTTGCTGCCCGATGTCACGTGCTCTATCCAGCCCCAGATGCTGTTCGGCAAGCGGATTGCACCATTCGATATGATCCGTCTTGTCAAGACTCACTACGCCTTCCGGCAACGCCGAGGTAGCCTGCTCCAAATCATGCAGCGCAGCGGCACGCTTGGTGCGCTCCTTGCGGTGCTCCCTGACCATCTTATTAAGCCGTACAAAAACCTCTTCCCACGGACCTACACCCTCGGGCACATCGCGGCTTTCAGGGTTTTCCAGCCAGTAACCCAGCGCTACAAGATTACGCACATAGAATAGCCAGCGCAGCAGCATCATTGCAGCAAATACAATGGCAGCCGGTAAAGCGCCAACTGCCACCCATAAGAAGAGTGACAAGATGGCAAGAAATAATAGAAAAGTCAGCGCGTGACGCCAGACATCAAACACAGTCATTCTTTCTGTAATTATGCTGCGTCATTATACTTGGCAGTGTCATCCCTGATTGAGTCTTGCTTGATATATCCGTTAGATGGGTGAAAAACGGTAGCCGCTTCCGCGCACCGTCTGCACCAGATTGTCCAGACCGGATGGTTCCAGTGCCTGACGCAGGCGGCGAATATGCACATCCACCGTGCGCTCTTCCACGAACACATGATCCCCCCACACCTGATCGAGCAACTGGGTGCGGCTGTAGACCCTTTCCGCATGTGTCATGAAAAAATGCAGGATACGGAATTCTGTAGGCCCCAGATCCAGTGTCATGCCTTTTGCGCTGACCCGGTGAGTAGTGGGCGACAACTCCAAGCCTGCCGCACGTACAGTTTCTTCGCTAACTTGCGGCATACGGCGCCGCAAAACTGCCCGAATGCGTGCCATTAACTCGCGTGGCGAAAAAGGCTTGGTGATGTAATCGTCTGCTCCGGATTCCAGCCCCATCACTTTGTCGCGCTCGTCGGTACGTGCCGTCAGCATGATTATCGGGATATTTCGCGTGCGCTGATCGGCACGTAAACGGCGCGCAAATTCAACCCCGGAGGTATCGGGCAACATCCAGTCCAGCAGTATCATATCCGGCAACGTGCGGTTAATCTGCATGGACGCGCTAACCACATCAAGTGCCTGAATGGCTCGAAATCCGCACTGGTTGACATTAAATGCCAATAGCTCCTGGATCGCAGGTTCATCTTCCACAATCAAAATACTCGCCGTCATCGCTTTTCCTATCAATAATTTATGTACATAATTTGTTATGATATGAAAGAATTATGACAGTAACATGACAGTGCTTCAGAAATGTCTTCAATGTGTAGGCGGATGTCCGGGGACATGGTCGGTATGGCTGGCTGCATGATGATGCAGGTAAGCGTGCTCGGGCTCTTGCGGCAACGGCCCGCGTACCACACTGGGCAACAGCGACCCGGCAACCATGCCGACAACACTGGCAATCACACCGGCAAACTGAGCCGGAATAAACGGCTCATCACCACCTAAAATCAAGATTGGGAGCCATACCGATAACCCGCAAAATATCGCTGCCAGCGCCCCTTGGGTGGTGGCACGTTGCCAGTAAATTCCGGCAACCAGCGGCACAAACGCCGTCACCAGGGTGATTTGATAGGCATTTTCAACCATCTTGAAAATACTGGCCTTCGAATTGATCGCATACAGCGTGACCAGCACGGTAAATACCAGTGTGACAACACGCATCGCGCGCAGCAACTCGCGATCGCTCACACGATGCCCCACCATCGGCTTTAGGATATTCTCAGTGAACGTTACAGAGGGGGCCAGCAATGTCGCCGATGCGCAGCTCTTGATTGCCGACAACAAGGCGCCAAAGAACATCACCTGTGCAAACATGGGCGCATGCTGCATTACCAGGTTGGGCAAAATCATCTGTGGGTCGCTGTCGATCAAGCGTGACACCATCCCGGGATCGATCAGTGTTGCGGAATAAGCGAGAAACATTGGCACAAAGGCAAACAGGAAATATAAACCACCGCCAAACACCGATCCCCAGATGGCAATCTTTTCGGTTTTTGCCGACTGTACTCGCTGGAACACGTCCTGTTGAGGAATTGAGCCAAACATCATGGTGATCCAGGCCGCCGTGAAAGCGATAATTTCCTTGGCATCCGGCGTCGGCCAGAAAGTAAATTTTCCTGCTTGCATCGCATGATCGACTACGAGAGCCACGCCGCCTACCTGAGCGCTGATTTCGTGGCCGATAAACAGCATACCGACAACAATAATGATCATTTGCAGGAAATCGGTCACTGCAACTGCCCACATGCCGCCAAAAAACGTATAAACGAGAATAGTGGTTGATCCTATCCACATACCCGCCAGTTTACTGATCTCGCCTGCAGATACCACATTGAATACAAGTCCCAAAGCGGTAATTTGCGCGCCCACCCAGCCAAGATAAGAGATAACGATGGCTATCGTGGTTAGCGTTTCCACGCTACGGCCAAATTTCTTCTTGTAAAAATCGCCTATGGTGAGCAAATTCATGCGATATAGCGGCGCGGCAAAGAACACTCCGACCAGTATCAGGCACATTGCAGCACCAAAAGGATCCGCCACCACGCCATGCAAGCCCTCTTTCAGGAAGGTCGCCGGAATGCCAAGCACAGTCTCGGAACCGAACCAGGTAGCGAACACTGTCGCAGTCACCATGTAAAACGGCAATTGGCGTCCGGCAATGGCAAAGTCTTTTGTGTTGTGTACCCGTGTAGCCGCGTACAAACCGATACCGATGGAAATAATCCAATAGCCAACGACGAACCAGAGCAGCATGGAAACTCACCTCAAATAGATTAAATGACGTAATGCAATTGTAATAGATAAGCCTCTGCTTTTACGATACCTTGGCCCTGTTGTTACAATAAAAAAGGCTCCTGCAGGAGCCTTTTTTATTGACGTGACGGATAAAACTTCTAACTTCTTGCGGCTTATAATTCTTTTGAGTGCGCTGCCAGGTATTTGGCCACGCCCTCGGTCGAGGCACCCATACCTGCCTTACCCTTGCTCCAGCCTGCCGGGCACACTTCACCATGCTCTTCGGTAAATTGCAGCGCGTCTATCATGCGCAGCATTTCGTCGGTATTACGCCCCAATGGCAGGTCGTTCACCACCTGGTGGCGCACCACACCGGCGCGGTCTATCAGGAATGAGCCGCGATAGGCTACACCACCCTCTGCTTCCACATCGTAAGCCTTGCAGATTTCATGCTTGATGTCAGCCACCAAAGGATAGGCAACCTTGCCGATACCGCCGTTATTGACCGGCGTATTTTTCCAGGCCAAGTGCGTAAATTGTGAATCGATGGACACGCCGATGACTTCGACGTTGCGTTTCTTGAACTCATCCAGGCGATGGTCAAATGCAATCAGTTCAGACGGACAGACAAAGGTAAAATCCAGAGGATAGAAAAAAATCACGCCATACTTGCCGTTCAAATGTTTTTTCAGATTAAAGGTTTCATTGATTTCGTTGTCGCCCATCACTGCAACGGCATTAAAATCGGGTGCGGCCTTGCCGACTAGTACTGACATGTATTTCTCCTGTAGTTTATAAATTCCAAGCTATTGAATTTATCGAGTAAGCACCTGCATGTCAACCATTTGAGACGAAGTGTTACTCAGGCGAGGTCCAATCGTTTTCCAATTCCGCCCCAATTCCTGTGCGGATATCTGTAAGCGCTCCACCAACAGCAACCTTGTCATCTGGTTCCAACTTCATCAAGCTTGCAACCCTTATAACGAAAAGGAGCAAGCATGAAAAAAATGGGCACGAAATTCTGGGAAGGTCATGTCGCG
>Ga0315268_10001489_pt1 | contig 26963 bp, 30 predicted proteins | sample C1_top_MG_FD_204535 | JGI IMG/M metagenome (GOLD analysis project Ga0315268, IMG submission 204535) | Sediment microbial communities from Yellowstone Lake, YNP, Wyoming, USA - C1_top | ecosystem: Environmental > Aquatic > Freshwater > Lake > Sediment | place: USA: Wyoming | collected 2017-08-01
CTTTGCTATGATGTTGTGGCTTGGACTTATATGAAGGATTAGGCCTAATCTCTGCAAACTTTTAATATCCCCTCATGAAAAGCAAGATGCTTCAGCCATGCAGCCTATTTAAACCTTTCTACGTCTGTATGTGAGTCGGAGAGGCCTGTTTTAGTCCAAGGTGCTGCAAATGGTCTCTAGGTCTAGGATTCACGTTTCTGATTGGGAGCAAGGCGGAATCTGGCGTTAGAAGGAGCGTTTGTGACTCACATTGGAGAGGTCGAAACCTTCATAAATAAGGACTGTTGATTAGACTGTGCATTTGAAGGGAGAGGCTTATGTCCAAACCATTCTATGTGAAGTTTGAAGTTTCAAAGGAGCTGGCAGATGCTGCCTATGAAGCCCTGCAAATAGCCGCAAAAACAGGAACCGTTAGGAAAGGCACGAATGAAACGACGAAAGCCATTGAAAGAGGCCAGGCAAAACTCGTGATTATAGCTGAAGATGTTCAACCGCCCGAAGTCGTGGCTCACTTGCCTCTACTATCTGACGAGAGGAAAGCCCCGTACATATTCGTTCCAAACAAAGAAAAGATAGGCAGTGCAATAGGCATTGACGTTCCTGCGGGAGCAGCGTGCATCGTCAAAGAAGGAGACGCTACTGGGTTAGTAAAGGAGATAGTTTCAAGGATTGAGCAGATAAAAAGAGGAGCAAAGTGATGAGCAAGGACGAGAAGGCAGCCGAGCATGCAGAGCTCACCCCGGCGGAGGTAATTCAAGTAATTGGACGAACAGGCGTGACAGGCGAGATTGCACAGGTTAGAGTGCGCATTCTAGAAGGCAAAGACAAAGGACGCATTATAACACGCAACGTCAAAGGACCAGTTCGCATTCAAGATCTCCTTATGCTTAGGGAGACCGAAAGGGAAGCAAAGAAGATCAACAGATAGCCGGAAATCAAAATTGCGGGGAAAGGTTGTCTATGCCGAGAGCTAAGAAATGTTCATTCTGCGGAAGCGAATTCGCGGCTGGCACAGGAATGATGTACGTCAAGAATGACGGGTCAATCCTTTGGTTCTGCTCAAGCAAGTGCAGAAAAAGTTCATTGACATTGGGAAGGGATACACGTAAGCTCAAATGGACAACCTACTTCGGCAAAGAAGAAAAAGGAAAAGCCTAGGTTTTCAGATCCTTTGCTCTTGTATCTTCTTTTTTCCCTTAGCAGCTTATTGTGAACGTACCCTATATCTGGGCTGATCACGTTGCCGCGCGCACTAACCTGAAACCGATCTCTCCATAGCACTGATGCATGATAACTCGCTGGAATTGTTGAAACGTAGAAAAGTTAAACTGTTGCTGTTCTGATTATGGACTGATTCAGCCTATCATGCCTTAACAAAAATGGTCAGGCAGGTTTTGGTAGCGGGGAGTAGATTTGAACTACTGATCTCTGGGTCTCTCGGAGCATGAACCCTTATGAGCCCAGCGGGTTAATCCTGGCTACCCCACCCCGCTGCGTTTGGTTGACGACGACGTAAACCTACCTCAGGAAGTTGACAGCACATCTAACTGAAGTTACTAAGTTAAGGTTTTCGATACTATTTGTGCGCGCTCTGATGTACAGCTGTTTTCTAGTAAGCCTTGTGGTAGGCAAGTTCTCACAAGAGGAAGCTATCGTTCGTGGTCTTTGATTCAGATTAGGAAGCTGATCGATTTAGAATTCATATTGTCTCTTCATAATCATTATTACAAGCAGGGGCTTTCTTCTTGAAGCAAGGTGAATTGAAAATGAAGACGTTGAAGAAAATGATTGGTTCGAAGAAGGCGTTCTCTGCAATCATTGCCTCCTTGATTCTGATGCTACTCGCCGTTGCTGCTGGTGTCGTAGTGTACGCCTATGTCATGGGATGGATCGGAGGCGCAACCACCAACCCGCAGCACAACGGCCACATAGCTTTCGACAGCATATACGCAAATGCCACAACTGGAACAATCGACGTGTACGTTAGAAACGTTGGAGGAGTAAACGTCATGATTTCAAAAATATACGTGAATGGAGCCAACGTAGCGAATGCAACTGCGATTCTTGACGCTGGTGTACTCCTCAGTGTGCAAGCCGTAACCTACCTGAACGTCACCTATTCGTTGACAACAAGCCAGTCCTGCACTGTGCAAGTGACGTGCAAAGACGGCACAACGGCCAGCCAGTCAGTTGTAGCTCAATAGCCCTTCTTCCTTTCTACAGTTACTCTTCAGGAAAGGCGGTGAAATGATGCGTAGCTTTCTTGTTCGAAACAGGCGAGGAGTGAGCGAGATCATCGCCAGCGTAGTGTTGATTCTCATAGTCTCATCAGCAGGAATCGTCGCATACTCGTACAGCATCGGCGCATTTTCCACGTCCGCTAGTTTCTTTCAATCGGATACAAATCTAAAGGAACAGCAAGCTCAGGAAAGATTCGCAATAATAGCCGTGTTGTCGTATCCGCAGAATCAGTTGAACCTCACCGTATTGAATTATGGACAAATAGACCTCACGATAGACACGGTTTACGTCAACTGGACAACAGTTACGAGCTATTCAGCTGGAAGAAGGATAACCATCGCAAAAGGAGGTCTGATTCAGGCAAGCTTCACCTCCCCTTTTTCAATCCAGTCTGGATCCACATACGAGATAATCGTGGTTAGCACGAGAGGAAGCAAGAATGCGATTAATTGGAAGGTGTAGCCGGAACCACAAAGGGGTCGGTTCGATAATCGGAGCCGTTTTCGTAGCTCTAATTCTGCTGTCCGGTTCTGCCTTCTACGCAGTCACTCTTGACACCACCCAACATTACAACAACACGATGAGTTCCATGAGTGATGTGGATTGGAACCGCAACCAGGAGAACATCGTGATAAAGCAAATAGCAATAACGGGCACAAACCAGTTGAACGTGACAGCGGAAAACGACGGATCGATTCAATCTCATCTAATCTATTTGGGAATATTCAATACGACGGCAACTCCGCAAAATCAGACGTACCAAGCGTTAAACGAATATGTTGGGCCGGGCGAAATCGGCAACATAGTTTCTAGCTCTACTGTCATAGGAGGGAACCAGTACGTCATCCAGCTAGTTACCGAATTGGGAAACACTGTGGAAAGCAAGTTCTTCCCAGCTAACTATGCTAACTGTGCACTTACACTAGTAACGACGCCACCAACGGTTTACCAGGGCAACAACATTACCGTACTGTTCACAGTAACCCCTAATGACACAGTAGTGGACTCGATCCAAAGCTTGACAGCAACCCTCAACGCAACACCAACCAATCTGGTGCAGCTGGTTGGCAATTCACCGCTTTCTGTAAGCGGGTTAACACGGGGAACAAGCACCTTCTTCTGGTGGACCTATAACACGACAAGCACCGGGACCGTAACGTTCAACGCTACCTATCTGCAAGCTCCCGCCGGAACATATGCCTTATCAACCGCGCAGATAATCAGCCCTCCCCAGCAAGGAGCACAAGGAAGCGTAACCATTACCGGCGTCAACTGCACCGCCTCGCAAAACCCATCACAGTGGAACCTGTTTGGATCAACCCAAAATATTAATGGCTCGATTTCAGACATTGCCAACAACGACGCAAACTACGCTAATTTCAACTCCTACTACAGTGGCACGACCACGAACATCAACCATTTCGTAGACAACAATTCTTCCAACGTAGACGATTCCCCAAACCTTGGAACTCAGAGCAATTTTACAGCGCTGCAGTCTGGTCCGGATTCAATTTATGATGTTTTAACGGAGGAATACACGGGAGGTTATGGTGGTGTTTCTTTAGTTACAGCAACTGGTTCTATTCCCAATGACATGGATAAGAATCAATTGGGTTGTATGGGGGCGGTTTTTTTCAATCCCACTAGCAATGTTTATACTGTGACAATGGTTGAGTTTAATGCTTCTGGTGCAGCAAGTCAGGTTTTCAACGGTGTTGCTCAAGGGGAAGGAGTTTCTTACCCCACTTCGGGATGGGTGAATGACGACGGCAAGAAAGCTGTTAATTGGACAGGAACATTGCCCGTTCAACCTCACACTTCACAGGAATTTTTCGTTCATATTGATGGAAACGACAAAAGTGTAACTTTTACCGTTGTTGTGAGAATAACGGCTAATTCGACAGTCTACTCGAACTCCTATACATCCGAACAAACCGGAGGACCTGGTCATGAGGCTCCTTGGTCGGTCCTTTGGCTTGGACAAGGGCCTACCCCCAAATTCACAGAGACAGTGCCACAAAGTACGGAGAAAACCTTCTACGTTTCATTAGCAGAAGACGTTGGTAAGGTCGCTATTGATTCTGGTGGAAACTTAACTGTCTTGGTGCCTACCGAATTTTCAAATGTAAAAAGTGTCGGAGGAACAGGTTGGGGTACGGCTACAATAACAGGGAACAGAATTCAAGTGGGCAACACCCAAACCATCCTGAACAGTACCATAACCTATGCTTTCAACGCCACTGCACCTTCAAACCCCGGGCTTTACATGCTAAACGTATCCTTTAACGGAACACCGAACACCCAGGTGCCTGTAGGCAATTTCAGCATCCAAGTTACCGGAACACCCAACAACTATCAACTCGATTTAGAAGCCCAATGGACGAACGCCCCGTACAATCTGCCCAACAAGCAACTCTGCATATTCGGAGGCACGATGGGTTCCGAGGACATTCGGGTCGATGTTTGGAACGGTACGGCATGGCAGAACTTGTTCACAGACCTCACCAGCGGGTGGAATAACGTTTCAGTTTCCTCTTATTTGACGTCTCAAAATTTCACAATCAGATTTAAAGGTGGTACAGAAGCAAACGACACCGTTCAGGACAGCTGGAACATCGATGTGTCACTGCTGCATCTATGGACTCAAACGGATCAATATACAGCGGAGGTTGAGTTCACAGGTTCATCAAACTCGCAGAGCTGGACACAACTTGTTTGGCAGGTTGTTAGCTCATGGAACACGGCCAATGTCAGCGTGACGATTCAAGTCTACAACTACACACTCGGGAGTTACCCTTCGAGCGGGAATGGGTATGTCTCCTACGTTTCAAGTGCAACGCCAAACACTGATGAGTTGAGTTCTCAGACGATAACGTCAGGCGCTACACAATTCAGAAATTCCACAGGCTACTACTGGAAGGTCAAGATTAGAGGCGTCAAATCAACAAGCACTCAGTTCCAAATGCGAATCAACTGGATAGAACTCCAGGACAGTTATGCCTATGCTGGAGATAATGTACCGTACAAGGCTTGGATATGGTACACGATACAGGCTACAGGAGCAAGCGGCAACCCCATCCCATACACCTACGCTTCCATTTACGAAAACGGAACAAACGTGATTCTTCAAAACGCCACAGACGGCACACCTGTCCCGAACCCAGCATGGCTGCGACTCGACGCTAGCGGAACATTCCAGCTTCAGATAAAATCCATAACCAGTTCGGGCGAAACCTTTGTTCTGTATGTGGCTGTAGGAAACATTGTCCAACAAAAAATATTAACACAGGTGGCGCAACAATGAGTGAGGCACAGGAGATTCCACAGAAAATCGATCAAGCAGCTTATTTGAAGGTCGGCAAGGAGCAGAGGCTGAATTTTAAGGAGTTTTATCCTGTTAATGAACCGTTTGGCTATGTGGGCATAAGCATTGAAAGGGAGACGGGCAAACTCGGCTACTTGACCATTGAACCGACGATGACGGATGATGAGAAACAGACTCTCGCAAGACTGAAGACTCTACTGAAGGAAGAAGCTAATGTTTCACTGTCGGTTCTCAAAAACGAAACACTCATAGACTCCCACTTGACCAACCAAATCAGCAGGACCATAAAAGCTTACAGACTCGGTGTTTCAGACGACTCCCTTGGAAAATTCGTCTATTACACAAAAAGGGACTTCCTCGGATACGGCATTCTTGACATTCTCATGCGGGACTCCAACATCGAAGACATAAGCTGCAACGGGACAGGAATTCCTATCTACGTGTGGCACAGATACTATGAGTCTCTTCCAACAAACGTCGTCTACTCCTCGAAGGAAGAACTCGACACGTTCATCACTCGTTTAGCCTACAAGGCGGGGCATCAAATATCAGTTTCAAGGCCGATTCTTGAGGGAGCACTTCCTGAAGGCTTCAGAGTACATCTCACGTTGGAAGAGGTTTCAAAGCGTGGAGACACCTTTACTATTAGGAAGATCAAAGCAATTCCTTTCACTATTATCGACTTGATAAATTTTGGAACATTGTCGCCTCGAATGGCAGCCTATTTCTGGATACTCGTTGAAAACCTGAGGTCGATCATAATCGCTGGTGTAACCGCATCCGGCAAAACTGCACTGTTGAACGCACTTGCAATGTTCATAAGACCTGAGATGAAAGTGGTGACCATAGAGGAAGTTCGCGAATTGTATCTGCATGAGAACTGGATACCCATGGTAACGCGGCCATCATTTCAGCCAGGAGTCGAAGAAGTAACACTGTTTGACCTTTTGAAATCTTCGCTACGGCAAAGGCCAGACTACATAATCGTCGGCGAAATTAGGGGTGAAGAGGCCTACACTCTTTTCCAAAGCATATCCGTGGGTCACGGCGGAATGTGTACGGTTCACGCGGAAAACGCAGAGACTGTTGAGAAAAGACTCCGAACAAAACCCATGGACATCCCCCCGATGCTGATTCCAATGATGAACGTTATAGCATGCATCGGTAGAACAAAAATTGGAGACACGGTGGTCCGTCGGGTTGTTGACGTTTCGGAAATAACCGGTGTGAATCACAAGACCGACAGAGCCGAGTTTCTTGACTTGTACAGATGGAACTATGACACTGATTCTTTCATCTTTTGTCCAAAATCTCCCTCAGAAAGCTATGTTCTAGAAAGAATTGCAGAGCTGAGATTCGTGTCGGTGAACGCTCTTTTGGGAGAGTTGGATCGCAGAGAATACATTCTAAATTGGATGTTCCGCAAGAATATCAAGAAGTACGATCAGGTCGCAAGCGTAGTAAGGAAGTATTATCTCAATCCTGACGAGGTCTACAGCGAGGCGAGGTTGGAGGCCTAATGAGAAAAAAGGAGAATACACCGTTCCTTATCACTGTGAGCTACAGGGTTTTTGGAAAAGTGGCATCGCGTGTAGTTTTCCTGAAGAAGGTGTACGCGCAAAGCGGGTTGCACAGGTCATATGAATCTTACATAGCGTTCGCAGCGTTCTCTTGCTCAACAACGTTCATTTCGACTTTTGCAGCAGCAACTCTAGCACATTGGTTCCTCCTCGGTCTAGCGCCATCTCAATCCTTTGTGGCCGCCGCCGTTCTATCATGTATCACTTCAATCGCTGTTTCAGCAATGTTTGTAACGTACCCTCTTTATCGAAGAGATCAAAGAAGGAAGGAAATAGACACGAATCTCGTGTACACTGCCGGTTATATGGAGGTTCTCTCAACAGGAGGCATCTCAATAGAACGAATCTTTGAAAGGGTAACTCAGGTGGAGAAACGGGTTCCGATCAGAGACCTAGCAAACAGGCTTATGACAGATGTCAGAGTCTTTGGGCTAGATGTGTCTTCAGCGTTACAGGATGTTATGCTTCACAGTCCCTCGGAGATCTTTTCCAAGTTTCTAGCGGGAATGATCAACACTCTCAAAACGAGTGCAAATATGAAGAGTCTCTTAGCGTTTGAGTCTCAGAGGCTTCTTCACGCGAAAAGGGAACAATTGAAAAAGACGCTGAATGCTCTGACGGCGTTTGGCGAGATCTACATAACTGGAGTAGTGATAGCGCCCATCGTTTTTATAGTGATGATTACGATCCTTTCAGTTATGGGCAATGTCGCCTTTGGCCTATCACCTATTGTCCAACTGAATCTTCTGGTTTTCTTTGGAATCCCAGCGCTAAGCGCGGTTTGCATCGTTATGTTGAACGGTATCCTGCCCGAGGAGGAATAAAGTGTACTTCGAACAGAAATACAGAATTGCGGTTTGGGGGGTCTCAGGTGGCATAGGGCTGGTTGTTATGTTGACCCCTATCTTGCTTGGGCTCTACGTGCCTGAGCGACCCTACATAATCCCGATGAGTCAGAAGATAAACAACATTCTTGTTTTAGGGTTCATAATAGCCCTTGGTTTTCCAGCGGCCGTTGAGTTCAGCAATTACAGGTGGAGCAGACAAGTTGACAAGAACGTTCCTAGGCTTCTGCGCGACATCACCGAGGCTGTGCGATCAGGCATTACGCTTCCCAAGGCGCTTGAAGAGGCTTCTCAAAGGAATTACGGGCCAGTATCGAAGGAGCTTGAACATGCAATATCGATGTTCAGCTTCGGAGCAAGTTTTGAAGATTCACTTATGTCTTTTGCTCGACGTCTCAAGCGTCCAGGTGCTATGAGGTTTTCAACCACGTTGATTGAGGCTCATCAGACAGGTGGCAGACTAATCGAGGTGCTTAGTACAAGTGTGGATCTGTCTTCACGTCTCGAAGAATACAAGGAAGAACAATACACCAACATGAGACCATACGTAATGACCATGTACATGACGACAATCATATTCTTAACAATGGCCTACGTGATGCTGCATCAATTTCTTGGCCCGCTTTCCGCAACTGCAAGCAACACCTCAATGCAAAGCTCCGGATTGTTGGCAGGTGTTCTAGACATCAACTACTACACTTCACTTCTCTTCTGGGCCTCAATTCTTGAGTCAGTCTTCGCCGGTCTGATACTGGGAAAAGTCGTGGATCGGGGGCTTTCAGCGGGCTTACGCCATTCAGTGATACTTGTGGTTGTCACTATTGCCTTCTTTAATATTACACTCATGTGAGAGAGCAAAAATGGAAGAAGCACAAATAGCAGCAATGGAAGTAAATGCTCAAGACGGGGATGACGAATTCCTACGGAAGCTCATCAAAAGAGGCATCTTGGTGCTTAAACCCCGCCTGGGCAAGCAGGGCATCAGGTACACTGACGCTGAAGAGACTTGGAAGGTTGACCTTGCCAAAGCAAAAGCAATTATCAGCAGGCTGGTGAAAAAAGGTCTTCTGAAGCCTGAATTCGTGGATCGCGCTTTGACCTGCCCGAAGTGTGGTTCACCTGAAGTCTATTCACAATATACCTGCCCAAAATGCAAATCCCGCGACGTCGAATTCACTGAACTGATTGAACACACAAAATGCGGGAATATTGGCTCAAAAGTCAGTTTTATGAAAGATTCATGTTTGGTTTGCCCTCGCTGTCACGTAGAACTTGCGAAGAAGACAAACGACTATCGTGTGATAGGGAATTTTTACCAATGCGAAGGGTCTGGACACCGCTTCGACAAGCCCGACGTAATTCACGTTTGTCAAAACTGCCGAACGGTCTCTACGTATCAAAACGCCAAATACCTCAAAGTATTCGCTTACAGCGTAACCGAAGGAGCAATTAAGAGCTTCCAGACTGAGCTTCCGATACTTGAGGACATCCAGAAAATTCTTGTGGGAGAAGGCTTCAGGGTTCAGCTCCACGCCAAGGTGAAAGGAACATCGGGAGTTCAGTCTCCATTTGAAGTCCTTGCAGAGAAAGACCCCGTTCGCCTCGTCATCGATGTCTCCACTACTGGAAACAGAAACGACATGATTGCTTTGCTAGCAAAGAAGGTTGATGTGAACCCAACCGGTACCGCAATCCTAGACCTGTCAACTTCGGAAGAGATAACCAACCTCGGAAAAGTCTTTGGCATAACTGTCTTCAAAGCCAGCGACAGTCCGAATTTGTCAGAGAATTTCAGAATCTTTGTAAGATCATTGTCTTCTGGGAGATCGATGCGTTGAAGGAGGTTAAAGGTGCACGAAATCTTAAGGAGGTTTGATGTTTGTCTCTGAGCAAAGGCAAAGTTGCGTTGTATGAAGTCGCGCGCAAAGTCTTCGAAGAGGCCACAATCGCCGCTTTAGGGTCAGATGTCAACGCTGTTATCATGTTCCATCTAAAACAGAAGTTTGGGAAAGACCCTTCCGAGGTGTTCGTGGAAGATCCCGGAGCCTTTTACACGGCACTTAAAGAGATCTTCGGAGCAGGCGCCGACGGCATCATAAGCCTAGTCGGTATGTTACTCATAAACAAATACGGTGTGACTTACAGCACAGAGAATTTCGTAAACCTTGTGGTCAAAGGGGACAAATCATCAAAGGACAAGCTTGGAGAGATACTGTCACACATACTTCAAGAAGCGGAGAGCTAGCAGACTCATTCTTCAACAAGTCCACAATACTCTAGTGCAAATGCCAAAACCGAGAAAACAATGCTAAGTAAGAATGTTTGAGAACTCAGATGTCTTCATTTCTTGACCGAAGAGTGCGTCTTCATTGATGCGCTTGAGTCTCTTCGTGTCGGGATTCTCAAATCATTTCCAAGTGTTACTTCTAGTGCGACTCTTCTGAAACGGGATGTTCTGTTATTACAGTTATGTCTCTTCAAGGGTTCTCTGCTCTTCCACATGCATGTAGCGTAGCTCATCTCCACCCAAAAGCGTGCCCCAATTCAGAAAGCGTGACCAGCGTTTGCATGTTAGTGTCTTGGGTTTGACAAGCAGAACGAAAACGTTTTAGACTGACATCATTCTATCTATTGGTCTTGGCGTTGATGGAGATGGACAAAACCTATTTCCGCAGAATTTCTAGTCCAGTTCTTGAAAATCCGATTTTCGTGCAGGGTCTGCCTGGCTTTGGAAATGTCGGAAAGATTGCGGCTTATCTCTTGCTGAAGTTTTGTGGGGCAAAGCCTTTTGCAGAACTGTATTCGCCTTCTTTTCCAGATTATGTTTCCGTTAGTTCAAAAGGCATCTGTCGTTTGCCTCGTTATGAGTTTTACGCTGCGCCAATGGAAAAGAATGACTTCATAATCATGACCGGCGACACGCAACCCTCTTTTGATGATGTAGTTTCACACTATGCACTCTGCAGTGAAACCTTGGACTTTATCGAAAAACAAGGTTGCAGTTTCATCGTAACAACAGGCGGAGTGCCCATCACGGAGGAGAAAGCACAAGTGTACGTAGCTGCCACTTCACCCCGACTTGCCTTGGAGTTCATGGAAAAAGGCGCAGTCATATACAGCAAGGGCAGAATAGTCGGGGCCACAGGTTTAACATTGGGTCTTGCAAAGGAACGCGGTTTGGAAGGCATATGCCTACTAGGTGCAACAACAGGCTTCAAAGCTGATCGCGGCGCAGGCTTCTCTGTTTTCAAATTTCTGATGAAAGCCTTGGGTAACGAAGTAAAGGAAGGGTTATAAGATCAAACGTCAGTGTTAAATCGCTATCGGAGTGGGTCGAGATGACTCAAGACAAGCAAAGCAAGACTGGAATCCTGGGTTCAAAGCGGTGGAAAGTATTCTTGGTCACTATTGCGGCGCTCTTCACTTTCGGCGCACCGTATGCAGTATACGTACTAGCTGACGTTCTAAAGATCAGACATTTGTTGTATTCAATGGTTGCTGGATTTGCTTTGTTCATAGTGGGTCTAATCCTCTTATGGTACCTGATCAAGAACAAGGTTATTTCTTGATCATGAAACGCTTTTTGCCTCAGATACCCTAGAGGCCCTGTTGTTTTTCATGGGAGTAACGGATGTATTTGAGTGCTGAGCCCGCTTTAGGATTCTATTTGAGTGCGGCACTCATGGAGCTCAACATTAGGAGAGTTTTCTATGCTTTGTCTCCTACTACTACATCTCCATCATTGATGCCAAAGACTTGCGGGGGAATCGATTGGGTATTTGAATCAACCAGAATAACATCTCGGAGCAACAATTTGGACTTTCCCTTGGCCTTTCCTCTGAATGTGACTCTGCAAAGAGTTCCGTTTCCCGTCTTGCCTTTTTCTGAGCCCAATAGTGTCATGGCAAGTGAGACAATGCCATCTGCGTTGTTGATTGTCCCGGGGTCTAAAATGAATATGTTTAAAGGTGATGTAGGTTTTAGGAAATGGTCGTTCAGTATCTCGACATTAGTCGCTTCTAACTGCACGTTGTTGAATTGAACCTGCAATTGATAACTGTAAATGCCAGGGCTTGGTATTTTGCTGACGGTTATTTCCACTTTGAAAACACTATTTATGTCAACACTTACAGATTGTGGAACCACACCTATGGAGGTATTTTGAGTCCTAGGTTGTTTCTCCATAGGAGGAGCCAAAGGCTTCGGAGCGATGAGATGTTTCTCTATTGAAGGAGGCCCCGGAGCGAACGCCAGAATTTTCTCCATTTCAGTTCGGTATCTCCGTTGGAGGGGGAATGATCCCTGCTCATTCCATATCTCTTCAAACAATTGTGTGGCTGATGTGACCAGATCAGGATGTGTCGTGAAAATCCCTGCGTCGTACCTATCTTTCCCTATACATTCAGTGTTGAAGTCGAAAGACCCGATTAGCAGTAGTCCTCTTGTTTCCTTTTGTCCGTGAGTGTATCCAACCAAGAATCTCGCGTGTAATCGATCATTCACTTTCACTTCAGCTCCTGTCTGCCTCAGTTTCTCGAGAGCCTCGAGGTTCTTCCTATCTCGAGGACCCTTTATGATGAAAAAAGGGCAGATTATTCTTACTCTCACAGGGATTTTGACAATTCTCTCAAGTGTCTCTCTAATGGTTTCGGAAAAGTAACCCGTGATATCTATCTCAGCCATTGAACCGACGCGATCATAAAGATTATCGGCGAATTCCTTGAACCCGCTTCTGTCAACAAAGCATGACTGAAAGAGGCCTAGGTCGCCTTGAAGACTAGTGACCTTTTTTTGAGTTCTTCCCATCGCTCCTGACTCAATTCAATCATCAAGGATAATAGACGTTGAGTGTTTAAAAGTATAACAGTACCGGGGAGGAATCTCCCTCTATTTGAGAATTTGAAAACTGTGAGGGGAGTCAACAATTTTTCGGGTATGAAGGAAAAATCAATATGGAAAATATATGAATCGAGCGAGTGATCGAGTGTTAATGTGAATTAACAAATATACAATCCACAGTGGATTGTACGTATATTCCATTTGACGGGAATGAATTTCTAGAATATTCTGGGGTGGGTGTAAGAAATGACAGAGGAGAAATCAAAGGACAAATCTCGGATCAGAATAAAGCATTGCCCATATTGCGGGGCGGAAGGAGTCGTTCCAATCTCTCAGAATTTTAATGAGAAGGAGAAAAAGATTATCGAATTCATCGTCTACTTGAGGTATCGTCACGACACTCCGGTCAAGTATTGTCCGGCCTGCAAAAAGTGCTATGTCGTTTTTGGAGTAGGCTCAAACACAATTGAAAGAGTGAAAATAGGATACTATGACGAGAGATGGAGTTTTCTGTCTGAGGAATAATCGGGCGATCGGCTAGATTCTTTTCTGGATTGAGGCAAAGGACGGTCTTGCGAACACTTAAGAAAGAGAACCAGATTACATCTTGCGGTGTAACCACATGGCGAGGAAAGTTCCCGTCTCTCATAAGAGGGATAAAGGTCCGCCAACGCCAAACTTTGGCAAGTTTTCGCACATGCTGCATGACAAAAGCCTTGACAAAGCTACTTTTGACCTGGAAAAGGTAGATGACCAACACGGCGGCGTCGGGATGAAGATGACCTTTGTTTCTGAGATTTTGGAGGATCTGCAGAGACTTGAGCAGCGAGAGACCAAGGACAAAATCTTCTCTGATGGCACAGTCATCTACATGAACCAAAACGTGTTTTTCGGGATAGTTTTCAACCTTGACGTTATCGTTTTTGAACTCTACTCAATACTTGATTATTTCGCTGTCGAACTGGCACAAATCTTTGGACTCAAAGTGAAGAGGAGAGGCGAGACCAAAGATGTCAATCGCTCGATCGACTTCATACAGCTAAAGGGCTCAAAAGACTTAGACCCAAGAATAGCGAAGAGGGTAGACTTATTGATCGGAGAGAAATGGTTCGACTATTTCCATCGTTTAAGGAATAGGGTTACCCACAGATTGCCGGTCAATCTCGGGTCACTCGTTAGAACGCAAGACGATAAGATTGCAGCGATTGAGTTCCCGTTTCTCCCGGACAACCCAGACGAAATAGCGTCAACCTTCGAACGCAGATTGAATCCTGCAAATGAAGCAAAGAAATGGTTGGAAGGCATCTTCAGTTTCATAGATGGTGTGTGTGGGGAGTTAATAATCCTTTTCAGCAGTTCATGAAGCGTTCTGCTTCTCCTAGATATTTGTTAATGAATGAGTGGTGCATTCTTCGCTGCCAAGGCGCATTCAAACGTTTTTAAGCAAAACGTGTCATAAGAGAAATTTATGGCGGATGCCCAGGAGGGGTTTCGTGAGGCAGTGGAGGGTGTAGTTGCTGGAATTGTCTTATCTGCCTTCATTACAGTTTTCACGAGTATCTCATTAACCCGCCAGCCTACGTTTTGGCCCTTCAGCTATTTGAAGTTGGAAATTTGATCGTGGACATCGTGTTGATCGCTACTATGCAATACATAGGAATTGGCTATCTCTTAGGGTGGTGGTTTGGAATGGGAATAATGGTCTATGCCGGATTGGTGGAGACCTGGATAGTTGTTTTGTATATCGCAGTTGGAATAGTCGCTATCGTTGCGAAAATCTGGACTAGTTCTAGAACATCTCAATATGATGGATCCTTCTAGCGCGCTCACAAGGCACTTATTTGTTCAATTTTGCCTCTTCCTTGTCTAAGCGTTTCAGGGCCTGCTCTAATTTCGCAACTATTGGCTTTTCTAAGAGAACGCTTTTTACGCGACATTTCTGCTAGGCAAATTCATTTTTTCAATAGCCATTCAGCGGTCTTTTCAGCGTTAGATTTCATATTGGCAGATATTTCGGTTGGCAACTTGATCGTTGAAGCGTCGTGTATCTGTAACGTTATCGTTTTAGCCCAGCGGAACAAGGCCAGATCCTGTTCGGAGAACTCCTGTAACCAGTCGTGAATCTTGTTTCTGATATCACTCACTATGTACAGAAAGTTGTAAGAAGAGTCCCCAAGAATCCCGTGTTTATGGAGATATTCAATTTTCTTTTTGAATCCCCACTTCGCAATCTTGCGAAAAGCTTTCACGTCGACTTCGTCTCCATATTTTTCCTCTGCATCCTCTGCGAGCGAGATGTAGATTGCGTCGCTTTTGAAGACGCCAAAGTGTTTCATCACCAATCGAGTGATGTAGGATTCAACGTTTCTCCAATCGTCTAGGGGCTTGAATAACCAATGTTCTATGGAGGGTTCAATTAACGCCAGGTATTTCTGGTAACAGTCTTTGCACAGGTTCAATTCTGCGAATTTCCTCAGTCTTTCAATATCCATTTTGACTAGTACACCTTCCTCGGTTCTTTCGATTGTACTACGGGATTGTTATGAACCTCGTCAGCTGATCTGTGTAGCTTTCATATTTTGGAACATACACAACGATCGTCAGATTGTGTGTTCCTTGGCCTACGCTGGAGAAGGATGAGATCACCTGGGCTAGGTAGTCTCCTGTTGTTGTCAAGTCATTAGGCGTCAGGACTGTCTTGTTTGTCTGGTCCAAGTAGATGGATACCGCAAAATGAACCGAGGTAGCCCTTGTTTCGTTGGAAGTGAATCTCGGGATGGGGTTTACGTATGTTTCATCAACTGCTGGCTGAGGCCATTTGACGACTGAAACGGTGGTGTTCAGTTCAAGAATTTGCCCGAATCCCGGTCTGCTGCTTGAGTCACGAAGTACAGTGAGATATAGTCCAACGGTGACGACGAGAGTTCGAGGTTGGAGGCTGCAGCCATAGAAGAAAGCTATAATAGCGATGAGAGAAAGCAGGCATGGGAGGAAGACCTTTGTTCTCAAGGCTGTGCCTCCTCAAAAACTGCTGAAACCGTGAAGTTCACGAATGAGTGTGAAGTTACGAAAAAAGAAGTCCATAGCCATTGCCCCGAGATGTAGTTCCATTGCGATGGGTTCAAGGTTCCATTTTGAAAGAATTCGAAAGAACTCATGTTTCCATAGTCTTGGACGCTGAACAAACCGAATTGGTCAGAATACAAGCGTCTGGAGTCTGTGTTGTTGACGATCAGAGAAATCTGTACCAAAGTACTGCCGTTGCCCAGATCCTTTGGTATGGGTTGGGTCATGCTTATGAATTGGCAGTCTAGAATGTCGTTGTACGATAGCTTGATTGAGGATCGTGGTTTGATTGCTGATCCGTTCAGAGGCATGACGCTTATAGACGTTACGTTGCCGTCCGAGTTTGTTAGGAAGGCGTAGGCAAGCGTTGGGTCTGCTTCAACGTTGATGGCACGGAGCTGCGAGTCTCCTGGAAGGTATCTGATGCTATCATAGATGCTGAAATTGCTCGGGTTTGGTATGCTGAGGTTCAATCCTGTTATGGGAAAAACAGGTAGACTAATCCAGTATGTCTTGATTACTTTTACATTGTAGAATACGGAACCGCCGAAATATCTTGAAACCGCGATCTGGTCGTTTTCATAACTGGTTTCCACAACTTGCATAGAAGGACTGAACATCTGGAATGCACTGTCGGCCACCATGACAGCTGATGTCAGAAGAATCAGGATGAGGATCCATTGGAGAAAATTGTAAATGTCCTGTTTCCGAAACGGAGTCCTCTTGCTAGGGATTTGGATACTCAAACGTTCCACCTTCCACACCCAATATTCATCTTCGGCTCTCACCCACAGACGCCTCTTCTTCCTAAAGAAGGAGAGAAAACATAATTCGAGAATCTCAGCAGGAAAGGCAAACACTACCATAAACCATGAAACCTTGTTGGGGATGCTTGAAAAAAGAATCACGAACCATGTTAGGAACCCAAAAGTGAGAAATACTGTCATGTTGAGGGCAATAATGAAGCCAAGCCACAAGGACCGGCTTGCAACATCAAAGAAAGGATTGTTCCACCCAAGCCACAAAAACGCTACAAATGAGACCAAAATCAGAAACCACGGCCAATAGAATCTGTGATTCTCTAAGAATGCCCGGAAATCGCTGTTTATCCGTTTGCTGCTCAGGGGGGCTCCTCGGTCAATGCGGAGATAAATCAGAAACATCAGAAAAGCTCCCGGAACCAAATAGACTACTTGTATGGCCCAGTTCCCAAAATGAAGTGCAAAGAGAAGAAAGGTAAGTGGTATTGAAACTAACGTGCAGACTATCATTGAGAAGATACCGACAATGAAACCGAAGAAAAAGCGTTCTGACCAGTCAATGCTATTCCAGTATTCGGTCCCGTAGAAAAAAAGGAAAAACATAATGTATCCTATGATTAGTGCTGCTGCAAGAAAGGGTGGAGTGAAATAGCTTGAGAATGCTTCCAGTATTGTGCCCAGTGGATCCATTTCTGACCCCAACGTTCGCGTTCATCTCGAAGGACGTGACCTAGTTAAAAGATAACTGCAAATGTCTTTCTTAAGTATTTGTTAATGAGTAACTGGGCATTTCTGCGTTGCCAGGGCGGCTTAACTGCTTCACTTTTGCCTTGTCTTGTCCGCGCGCGGCCTTTGTGAGAGTTTATAGCTGAGAAACGATCTCAATGATTGAAACGAAGAGAGGGTTTCTACTTGCAAAAAGAAGATCTAGTCGGTGGAGCCAGCGCAATAATCTCAGCACTTGCAGCTGCCTTAGGGTACCTCTGGAACATAGGTTTCATCCAGCTAATATTCTCTTTCCTAGCAGGATCATTCTCCACGTATCTGATTCAACATAGACTTCAAATTGAGAGTGAAAAAAGAAGGATCGCAAGAGAACATGGGATATTGATGAGAGACTCAATATATGGACCTGTGTTCAAAGCTCTGAATCAGGCCTTTGATTGGGTCAGGGACTTGAAGGACACCTATTATGATAGGGATCCCTTGAAGAACATAGATGGCGTAAGGGAAAATTATCTGTATCGCCTCGCGGATGAGGGGCTCAGGAATGAAATCTCGCAAGTGTACGATGGGCTTCTTAGGTACGGAGATTTGCTCGCAAGAGCAAAAAGGGCAGTATATGACCTTGCGGTATCAAGACTGAGGGAATCCTATCCAAATGTAAAGAACACGGATCCCAGACAAACCTACTTTTTCCTTAATGAACATGGGATGACTATCAAAACCATTTCGTTTGAGACAGCTATCTTGGAGAGATCGGATCCTATAAAGACTTTTCAAAAGACTATGGTCGATTTAGAAGATCCTACAATTGAAGTGCTTATGGATCAGGAACGATCCAATGATCTGAAGAAGATCAGCCGAGTCTATGCAGAGATAGAACAAGTTGCATGGAAGGAGAATAGGCTGCTTGAACTTGAGAAAAGCCGGAAGCAGCTAACAGATGTTCTAAGAAAGCTGATCTCTAAACTTGAAGATAAAATCATAAGCGTGCATTAGTATTTCCTTGCAGCTTCACTTTCGCCCTGTCTTGTCCATCATTACTTCTCAGTGACGAGCCCTTCGTCCTGCAACTTCTTCACAGATTTGGTTTCTATGAATTCCTGTGTTTTGATTCTGGATCCACTCATTGCGTTCAGCATGGACGTTATCTGGCCGACCTGGGACGTCAGCGAGCTCAGCTGCTGTCGCATGTCGCCGAGTTCCTTCTCTTCCACGTGGGCTGCTTTGCCGGTGTAGATGTTGAGGTAGGGCTCCAGCTTCGCGTATTCGCATTCAACTGCATCCGGGTGCGTGAATGGCGCCTGGTCATATGTGCCTCCAGGAACGTCCAACTGGTCTCCGACGTCGTCAACTGAGTGGCCCATCATGAACCGAACATAATCCTTACTGATTCCACGATCCGGCGGGCTTGCCTCAGACTCAAAGATTTTCCTGAACATGTGAAAAACGACGGAGTACGGACCGTTGTAGATGCCATGACGTTCGAGGCGTTCTCTGAAAGGGCTTTTCCAAGCTTCCGGCGTCATTTTCCTTCCGTCTTGCTTGATGAATAAGTAGGGGCTCTCTCGTCCGCACAGCCATTTCTTTCTGATTGGCAGCCATTTCTGCACCTCTGTTATCGCGTCGACCGAGCAGAAACTGTAGTATTTGAAGCCATTTCCTTTTCTTTCTGGGAATTCAAAACGGATCCTCTGCTTTCCAGTTTGAATTTGCTGAAGGACATAATCGTACTGGTCGTTGATTTCGCCGAGAATTTGTTCGCTGCTTTGCCCCGTCTGAAGGCCGAGCATGCAGATCGCCCGGTCCCGCTGGTTGACTACGCTTAGGACTTTCTTGGCTAAGGAGACAGTGTAAGGGGCAGGCCGGTACTTCCTCTTTTTCTTCTCGCCATACGCGCCGCGGGCGCTGGACAGCTCCACTTCGTGGGCCTTGCAGAACAGGTTCACACTCTTGAACATGGCGCCGTACAAGAGACTGTGCGACTTGCCTTTGAGGTCTGGATTGTCACGAGTGTATTCCAGGACAAGATCTTTGCTCCAGCACTTGTCCTCAATTGAATGAGCCTGACGCTTCTCACTCAGCAACTGCAGGAACTCTGTGGGCTTCAAATCCAAGCCTTTCCGAAGGCGCAGCCACTTGAAGAACATGCACAGATAACGACTGAAATTGTAGCGAGTCGACTCAGCATACTTCTTGAAGAACCGCTGAACACACTTGTTCTCCTGGATAAACGCGTCGACTTCCAGGCGCGAGACACCGTAATCGTACCTGCGCCGCCAATCCACAATCCTTCCCTCCTGCGAAAAGAAGAAAATACCTCACATATTATAAAGAATTGCCTCAGATACCCTAGAGTACATCATCTTTTCAGACAATAAGGTTCGTCATCGGCAGGTTTAAAAATGGTTAAGCCTTTTTAAAAATTGTTCGGTTACACGTTATCATTCGCGCAAAGGATTTAAGAACATCTTAATGAGCTAATTGTGATCCGTGGTTGCGAACTGGCAGGGAAACTGCAATACTGCAACGAAAAGGATGATGGATGTTGAGATAATGAAGCAGAGCAAGGAACGCACAGATGAAAAAGAGAACTTTGGACGGGCTGTGAGGTTAGCCCAACTAGTCGACTATCAGGAAGGTTCCGTTGTGAGCCGAACGATTGTTGACAAAAAAGGAGGAACAGTAACTCTGTTCGCTTTTGATGAGGCGGAAGGATTGAGTGAGCATACGGCGCCCTTTGACGCCCTAGTTTACCTTGTTGATGGCGAGGCAGAAGTTACGATCTCCGGAAAACCTATGTCGCTGAAAGAAGGAGAAATGGTCGTTATGCCGGCTAACAAGCCGCATGCTTTGAGAGCAGTGAAGAGGTTCAAGATGATTTTGGTTATGATCCGTTCTTAGAGTTGTTTGCGTATGCTGCCTCGTAACGTAAACTATATAAAATATGCTGCAAGATATACTTGGTATGCACGAGGACAAAGAGAAGAAACTCGAAGAATTAATGAAGAAAAACGAAGCTTCACCCAAGAGGACAACGATCATCCTGGACAAAGAAGAACGCGAATACGTTGACTCCTTGATAAGAGAAGGAAAAGAACCGGGCATCAAACCACTAATTTCTAAAATGCTTGATGTTTACAGGAGCATGATGGTCTACGATTGGCGCTTTCCAGGCGAGTATTATTGTGGCATAAGCCGCATAGCTTTCGTAAACGTGGAACTGCTCAACATTCTGATCCAGAACACTCCAAGGGAAAGATGGCGTGAGATCGGAAAAAACATGGGAGGCGCAACGAAGGTTTCGATTGAAACCACGCTTGGGATACAAACAACAAATCGTGAAAAATGGCCAGACGTTTTCAAACGGTTGCGGGTGCAGGGTTTCGGCGACTTCTATCTCAAAGACAAGTATCTTCTAATAAAAACGCCGTTCATTGCTGAATCCGAGATATGGGCGGGTTTCTTAGAAGGCTTGTTTGACATAGAGTTGGATGTGAAAACAGCTTCGCCACCACTGGTCTTCGAAATCAAAGTGAAAACGGATTCTAATACAAGCGAATGAATCTTATACCTCAAGAGCCAAGATTATGTGAAGCGTCAAGGGGGCATCGAATGTCACTTCATGAAGCTATGCTTTATGAGAAAAAAGAGAACAATAAAGTCAATTGTTACCTGTGTGCACGAAGGTGCCACATAAGTGTTGATGGAACTGGCTTCTGTTTGGTGAGAAAAAATGAAGGCGGGACTCTTTTTTCACTCAATTATGCAAAGGCTATATCCGCAGGCATAGATCCCGTGGAGAAAAAACCGCTTGCGCACTTTAATCCAGGCGCCCTAGTTGTGTCAATCGCAACAGTTGGCTGCAACTTTCGCTGCCAATTCTGCGACAATTGGATGATAAGCCAAGAGAAAAACATCGCGGGCAAACATTTTCCCCCAGAAGACGTTGTCAAAGCCACGAGAGACAACGAGTGTCAAGGAATAAGTTACACGTACACTGAACCCACAATATTCTTTGAATACGCCTATGACACGGCTAGACTAGCGCGTCAAGTAGGATTCTTCAACACTTTCGTAACGAACGGCTACATGACGCCAGAGGCAGTGAAAACCATAGCCCCATATCTGGACGCGGCCACCGTGGATTTTAAAGGCGGCGGAGACCCAGAATTCTATAAAACCTTTTCTTCCGTTCCGTCTGTTGCGCCGATCTTTGAAGCGTTGAAGGAAATGAGACGGAATAACATTCATATAGAAATCACGAATCTAATCGTGCCCAAGTCGGGAGACTCGATTGAAAGAATTAAAGAGTTGGCGGTCTGGATTAAGGACGGTATTGGCAAAGAGACGCCATTTCACTTGCTGCGTTTCCATCCGGATTATGAGTTGACTACTATACCAGCAACTCCTGTTGAGACTCTGGAAAAAGCCTACGTCGCGGCAAAGGATGCAGGGTTAAACTACGTCTACCTTGGAAACGTGCCGGGGCATCCGTGTGAAAACACGTATTGCCCGAATTGCAATGAAATGCTTATCAAACGCTACAACTTTGCAATTACTCGGTGGAATCTGACGAAAGACCTGCGGTGCCCGGTGTGCGGGCACGAAATACCGATAAAAGGCAAACTGCACGCGAGCGGCCATTCTTATCCATACGCCTTGTTTTAATAATCCACTCGCCTAGTGTGAATTGAGCACGTATGTGGAGACTTCTTCGTCCAGAAGCTGCAACAGTGGTAAACGACAGACTGAAAAAGAGAAGTCTGGGCAGATACTTCGCGGTTATTGAGAACGAAAAGCCCGCGAAATTCATGATCGCAAAGAAGATAACAGCGCAGTTCAGCGAAGACGAGTCGACTGAAAAGCTCTGGAAAGAACATTCACATCTCTTGCAGGAGTTTTGCAGAGTTGAAAAGGAGATCGGTGACGGGCGAAAAAATCTTCAAGAGGTGGGGACACCGGAGAAATCTTTTCTGGACTTGAAGATTGAAATCGTCAACAGAATCCTCTCCAGCTGTCATCTTTGCACACGCAGGTGCAACGTCAATAGACTTCAACGCAAACTAGGCTATTGTAAATGCGGGTTAGCGATAACGGTGTCAAGCATTTTTGAGCACATGGGTGAAGAACCTGAGCTTGTGCCTTCTGGAACAGTTTTCACGATGGGCTGCACGATGCGGTGTAGGCATTGCCAGAACTACACGATCTCGCAGTGGATGGAAAATGGCGAAGTGTACAAGCCGGAGGATCTGGCTAAGGAGGTTGAACGTCTGCGGCTGAACGGTTGCAGAAACCTCAATCTCGTAGGCGGAGAACCCACGCCGTGGCTTCGGCAATGGCTACAAACGTTCAAGTGTGTAAACCTGAATGTCCCCGTTGTTTGGAACTCAAATAGTTATTACAGTCCGGAAACTGCACTGTTGCTGGCCGGTTTCGCAGATGTCTATCTGCTGGATTTCAAGTACGGCCCAGCGGAATGCGCAAAACGAATCTCGGACGCGCCGAACTTTTGGAGTGTGTGCAAGCAGAATCATTTGGAAGCCAAGAAATACGGCGAACTAATAGTGCGCATACTCGTATTGCCGAACCATTTGGAGTGCTGTGCGAAACCAATCATTAATTGGATAGCCGAAACCTTGGGCATCGAAACAAGAGTCAACGTGATGTTTCAGTACAGGCCAGAATGGCGTGCACGTGAAATTCCGGAATTGTCTAGATGCTTGACTCATGGTGAAAGGGAGAATGCTGTTCAACTGGCGGAGGAAGCAGGCCTTGTAAACTTCATCACATAAATTGACCTTCGGAGCGAAACCTATTTCTCAAAGCATTCTAGATTCTTGAGGCAGAACGAGTGAATAAGAATGCCATATTGTCCAGAATGCGGTGGCGAGATGCAGTACATGCTAAGTACCAAGCACTACGTCTGCAAGAGTTGCGGCCTATCTGTGACTCAACAGGAACTGATGGAACTGAGAGAAAAGCTGAGGCCGAACCTGGAATCTAAAGAAGAAGAACAAGAAAGAAAGAAGAAAGAATACCTGAAATGGTACCTTAGCAAGAAGAAATGAGTCTGGAACTGACTTTCCCAGACGAAAAATCAGCAAACGGCATAAAAGAATCAAAAGAACAAAGATCTTCCCGCAATGGTGGGGCGGAGAACCAAGAATGACTGCACAAATGGAAATAATCTGTGTTGGCAATGAATTATTGATCGGAAAGACATTAAACACGAATGCCCATTGGCTGGCTGAACGAGCAACCTCCCTGGGAGTCATGGTGCAGAGAATAACTGTTGTCAGCGATAATGTCGACGAAATCGCTGCTGCATTACAGGAAGCTTTGAAACGGAAGCCCAAGTTCGTAATCATGACAGGCGGATTGGGACCAACATTTGACGACAGGACATTGGAAGGCATCGCTAACGGTCTCAGGCGCAAGCTCAAGATCAACGAAAAAGCCTTGAACATGGTTAAGGAGAAATATGAGGCCTACGTGAAAGCTGGGAAGACGGAAAAAGTGGAGATGACGCCAGCAAGGATCAAAATGGCCACGTTTCCGGAAGACGCAGAACCGCTACATAATCCGGTAGGCACAGCCCCGGGAATGATGATAAGAACTACTGGCACGTTTTTGATAGCGTTGCCGGGTGTGCCACCAGAGATGGAAGCCATTTTTGGCGAATCTGTAACTGGCTTGTTCACAAAGGAATGTGGAAAATCTGGGTTTTTTGAGACAAGCATTTACGCAAATCAAATCATGGAATCGAATCTGGCACCCCTGATCGATCGAGTGATGCATGACAACCCACACGTTTACGTAAAATCGCACGTCTACACGAGGTCTCATCTGCAAACTGAAGGGCAAAAATCGCACATAGAACTTCACTTTTCAACTATGTCAAGCGACGAAGAGACTGCCAGAAGCTGGTTGAAAAGAGCAGTCGATCAATTGTCGGAGCTTGTGGAAAGGAGCGGCGGAAAAATCGGAATCCGCTAAAGTCTGTCACCTTCTTGTCAGGAAGAATGCCATGCATCATCGTTTCCATGATGCGTAATTTTTATAATGGACAGTAGTCTTTTGACTATTGATTTGTTCTTCAGCGCGTACTATAGTTGCCGGGAATTCCCTTCCGACGGAAAAAGCTTTTACTTGAGAATGAATGGTTGATACCTGACACGTTAGTCCATGACTGAACCAAAGGTGATGAGATAATGTTCATAGTTTTCATAATAGGAACTGCCGGTTCTGGGAAAACCCGGCTTACTGCAGCCTACAGCGAATGGCTGAAGATGTCCAAGCAAGACGTTGCCGTAGTGAACTTGGACCCTGGAGTTTCAAACCTTCCGTACTCGCCGGAGATTGATGTTCGAGACTACGTTGATATTGGAGATTTGATGGAACAGTACAATCTGGGTCCAAATGGTGCTTTGATAATGGCTGCGGATTTGATTGCAGATCAAATCGAACCGATTTCGAAAGAAATTGAGGAATTGCAGTCAGACATCGTTTTGGTGGATACCTCAGGGCAAATGGAGTTGTTTGCTTTCAGGGCGAGTGGACCGTACATCGCAACTGAACTCACGAAGGACCCAAAAGCCATAGTCTACTTGTTCGACGCGGTTTTCTCGGTCAACCCGCTAAATTATGTTTCAAATCTCTTCCTAGCCTCGGCAGTCTACAACCGCTTCCTTCTTCCTCAGGTGCATCTGTTGTCAAAGTGTGATCTGCTTCCCCAGGAAGAAGTTAACAGGATTGTGGATTGGTCCTCAAATCAAAACGCTCTTGCAACCTCGATTGAAGAGAAGCTTGAAGGAACGCGACGTTTGTTAAGTAGAAAAATGATGCAAGCGCTCTACAAACTGGGTTTGAGATTCAACTTGACCCCAGTCTCGGCCAAGACGAACGAGGGAATGATAAATTTCAACGCGACCATAGAACGCGTTCTGGCACAGGGCGACAAATACACTTTCTAGGGAATCATGATCTGTGCTTCCTAGTTGCAGTCGAGAGCGTCCATGCGGCGGCTAGCGCTCCGTACTTAGCTTTTTGAACTCTGTCTCTTCGTGTTCGTCTGTTTTGCCAGCCTTAACCTGATATGTGGTGAATAGGGTTGAAAAACACGATCGGCTGTGACATCGTTGGAAACACTTATTGCAGAGGTGATTTGTGAGGGTATTGTAAGGTGCTTTTGACTCCGAACAGAGTCCATAACGAGCTTGTTTCGCAAAACACAGCCTTCTCTCAGCTTATATTTAGAGAAAAAATATCTTCTTCGCGCTGAAAACTTGCACACCCACGAGAATCCACTAGGATCTCGCTTGAGACACGCCGCCTGGAGGATCGAACAGCTTCCTCAAAGTCATTGCTGGGTTTTGTTTCAAACAGCGTCATTGTAAAGCGTCACTGAGGCATAGGCAGAGAGAGGCGGGGGGACCTCCTAGAAAGACGTTTTTTTGCATACTCCTTCTTTTAGGGGACTCAAGGCCCGCGCTTGGTAGGCCATTCTCTCACCTTATCAAAGTGCGCGCGATTGTCTGGGATTAGCTGTGCTTCTTGCTATGAGGCTGCGGCACCGGTTCACCTCATGCTTTGTTGTCTGGGTGTACTTGCAAGATTATTCATCGAATTCGATCTTGACCAAGAATTAACAGTGCTGGATCACTGGGCACCTATTTTGAAAGAAGCTTGGGCGTGAGTCGTTCTATTGCGTTTTTGAGTTTGTTCCATTCATCTAGGTTTCTCACGTTGAATTTGTGTTTTCTTTTCCATTTATCTTCCCTTTTTTGCCAGAGGTATAAACCGATTTGTTGTCTTCCTAAAGATTCAAATATGACAACGGCTTCCCACCATTTCTTATTTTTGAAGATGGTGATGGAATCAACGACTTTGTAAAAATCAGATATTGGTATCTTCTCTTCTGTTGTTTCAGTCATTGCGGTTCAGCCTTCCAGCCATAATGTTCACTCTTTGACTCTTAAACGTTTTAACCCTTGGAATTCAGGTTTTTGAAGGTTCCGTTTTCAAGTACTTCGACTGTTGAGTTGTTTCTATTGGTTATTCTTACCGTGGGCTTTGATATTAGAAGGTCCATGTGGTTCTTGGACGGGTTTTTCCCGCCTGGCATGTCTGAATTGTTTCCGAAAGCCACGTGTACTGTGCCTAGAAGCTTTTCCGCTTCAAGAAATTCTTCCACGAATCTTGCTTTGGGATTTATCCCAAGAGCAAATTCGCCTACAATGTTTGCGCGGTCATCGGTCTTCAACGAGTCTCTGACTCTTTCCAGCACGTGTCCGTCTTCTGACGTTATATTTTGTGCTTTGCCATTCTTGGCAATGATCTCTACGTGTGTCTTCAAAGGGCCTATTCCGCCTATGGACATATCGCAGACCAATTTGCCTTCAAGCGAGTTTTCAACTGGCGCAACTATGACCTCGCCAGTCGGCATGTTCATCCATTTCATTGTCTCCCAGTCAAATATAGTGTCTGTGAAGAATGGTCTTCCTTCTACATTCATTGATAACTTTGTGCCGTGCGGGTTTGTAATTTCCACTTTTGTTGCTTGGCTCAGGTTTTGGATTAG